>Ga0172380_10000506_pt1 | contig 75935 bp, 51 predicted proteins | sample Leawe162metaG_FD_119747 | JGI IMG/M metagenome (GOLD analysis project Ga0172380, IMG submission 119747) | Leachate microbial communities from a municipal landfill in Southern Ontario, Canada - Leachate well 162 metaG | ecosystem: Engineered > Solid waste > Landfill > Unclassified | place... | reverse complement strand
TATTTGCAACTTACTTATTGAAATTTCTATAATCAAGGAAGAAAATTAAGCTGAGGAATCGGCAACAAATTGTGGTGGTAAAATTATTTCTTACTTAGTTAACTCGCGTTAGCAGAAGAATAATTTTCTGCCACTAAGACACCAAGTTACTAAGAATAGATTAGGTTTTTCTTTGGGCCTAAGGGCCTTAGCGGCAAAGTTTTAAATGGACAGAGTATGTTGAGTTAATTAACATCGTCTTCCGCATGTAGCCATGAAGGGGCTACAATTATGCTACAGTATTTCTTAAAATCTTTTGATCTTGTGCTGCATTCAAAAAGAGCAAACCCGATCCAATCCATAGCACAGCGAAGAATCCGTTTACACCCAATATTTGAACCGCAGAACTTTCCGGCGCCAGATCCAAACGTGCTATCAATGCAATTACTGCAATCAACGCATGAGCAAATGCCATAGTGAATAACACTATTGCCATTCTCTTTGGCTGAAGCCTCGATATGATTGCACCAAGAAAACCGATGGCTACAACTCCTAAAAACATCCAGTTGGCGGGATTGTCTTCATTCCCTATTAATCCAACTGCTAGATTGGACCATACAAGAAAGAGTCCCGTTGCCGCCGTAAGACCCACAGCTGCTTTGTAAGTTTTGTTTTCCATCTTCCTTGCAATCAGTCTGTATGTTGCACCGGCGGAAAAGAATAAAATCCACGCAGCAATAAAATCGAAAAAACTCCATTTCATTTCATCGGTCAACAGCTTTGCTGTTAATGGTATCAAAAGTAACAATGCCGCTACCGATGCCGCGCTTACTATACATTCAAAAACTGTGTAAGGTTTTGTTACTGTCTTGAAAAACTTTTTTAACTGTTCCATAATTATAATCTCTGTTTATTGTTATGTAATAATTGTTCATATGTCATTCTGATCCCGCTTTTGCGGGAGAAGAATCTCAATACAAAATCGAGATATTTCGTCCCGATGAATCGGGACTCAATATGACAAACCCGTGTTTTGTTTTGCTCTCCACCGACTGCCGGTTGAATAAAACCGGAATTATATTTTCTCTGCTTGACTAACTTATTACTGTTTCATCCAACACATTTTGCAGATTCTTTTGAAACTTAGATGCCGCAGCCGCTATTCCAACAGATATTGAAATGATTAGGAATCCCATAAATACTCCACCCGCTCTGTCATCACTTTCATTCATCATAATGAAAATTTCTCCAACAAAGACAGAACCAATTATAGATAACGCGCAGAGTTTTATAGTACGCAAAGATTTTACTGCCCCTTTGGATACAACATTATTTTGTCTGTAATAACCGAGAACCTTTACCGCATTATAAATGCCCATATAAAATGGAATGGACGCTATATAAGCGAAGGCAAGAAACGGATCGTTGAAATAAATCTCAAAGAGAGTGGAATGCGCATTCCTCCCTTCGATGTGAGGTTCCCATAACATAAATATAAAAGCGCCTATACCAATAAATATGATAACTGCCTGAAGTAAAATACCGACTGCCTCTCTTACAGAGAATCCAAAAACTGTGTATGGTTTATCATCTGTTTTGAAAAACTTTTGCACCTCTTCCATAATTATGATCTCTATCTATTTTTCTTAAAATTGTTCATTTGTCATTCTGATCCCGCTTTAGCGGGAGAAGAATCTCTTTCAAAAATAAAATCGAGATATTTCGCCCCGATGAATCGGGACTCAATATGACAAATCCGAATATTGTTTTGCTCTCATTAACTACTGTTTGAATAAAACCGGCAAAGTGATTTTGTGTTTCAGCTATTCACTTTGTTCAGATTATTTTTTTTACGGCGTGCGAAGTAGTACCAAACCGCACCAATTATAATCATCAGCAGCGGAAGAGCGCCCGGTTCATCTTCTACGGTTATCATAAAAATCATTAATGCCAATCCAATTGCAACTGTTATCAGCGCGAATATTTTATGCATATCTTATTTCCACTCCTTAACAGTTTACATTAGTTCATCTATCCGATGTTTCTGAAAATTGTTCATCTGTCATTCTGATCCCGCTTTAGCGGGAGAAGAATCTCTTTCAAAAATAAAATCGAGATATTTCGCCCCGATGAATCGGGGCTCAATATGACAAAAAGAGAATATTTCAGAGTTCTATCCATTAATTATTTGTGTGCGTTAATAAATGCTTCCATTGCTTTAAGATGATCGTTGAATGCCTTTCTTCCCCCTTCGGTTAAAGAATATTTAGTGTTGGGCTTTCTATCGATAAAAGATTTTTCCACACCGATAAATCCCTCCTTCTCCAGCATTTTAAGATGCGTTGCAAGGTTGCCGTCGGTTACTTCCAGATACTGCTTCAGAGAACTGAAATCGAGCGCATCATTAACAGCCAGCACAGACATGATACCAAGTCTTACTCTGCTTTCGAATGCTTTATTTAGATCATCAATTGATTGTTTCACTTCTTATCACGCTCATACTTAAAATGCATATAAGCACCGTATGCTATATGTACAACTCCAAAACCGAATGCCCATATAAGGAGACTGAATTCAATAAAGTAGGCGCTTATCAATCCGAGACCGATCTGCAACAGTCCCATAAATTTCATTTCATCGAATGTGAACTTGCTGGCGTTATAGATAGCCAGACCATAAAAAAGGAGTGTTGCCGGTATGACTAATCCAACCAGCCCTTTCGACAAAAGGATCAGTATCAATATTCCTCCGGATAATAGAGGAACTGCCATATTTGTAATCAATCTTCTTGATGTGGCATTCCATATTTTCTCTCCCCTTTTGTTTCCTTTTTTATAGGAGAGAAATAGCGCGCTGCCCAGAGCAAATATTAAAATTATTAGAGCTGCCCCAATTACATTAATAATGCTCTCACCGGTATAATTAGCGTAGTCAACGCTATCCGGATTAAAGGAATAGACGCTGTAAACGATAAAAGCCCCGGCCAGAGAATAAAAACCGGCTAGCATGCCGGAAAGACCGGAAAGGGATGCAAATTTAGAGGATCGTTCCATCATGGAACGGATTTCGGCTATGTCGCGAATGTAATCTTGTTCATCTTTCATGCAAAGTACTTTTTGTTACAAAGTTAATACTGAGAAACTACTCATGCAATAGCAGCAAGAACTATTTTTTAATATTTATAGCATATGAAAACAGTTCGTTTGTCATTCTGATCCCCCTTTAGCGGGAGAAGAATCTCATTTGACAATAAACCGAGATATTTCGTCCCGATGAATCGGGACTCAATATGACAAAACTGAATATTTCAGAGTTCTCATTTATTCACTTTTGAGTTGAATGATTGAATTATCCAGCGGTTTAAAAAAAGAAACCCCGCTTGTGGCGGGGCTCCTTTTGTAAGGGGGAGAAAATGTTGTTTCTTACTTTGTTAACATCATCTTTTTGGTCATGTTAACATTGTTTCCAACTAATCTGTAGATGTATAATCCACTTGAAAGCTTGCTTGCATCGAATGTTACTTTATGTGTTCCGGCATTCAAGTCTTTGTCGATTAAAGAAGCAATCTCTTGACCAAGAACATCATAAACTTTCAGTGCATAGTTTCCGCTTACCGGTACTGCAAATTCAATTGTAGTACTTGGGTTAAATGGATTTGGATAGTTTTGAGCTAATTTGAATTCAGTAGGTATTCCTTCTTCTCCATCAACTGCTGTAGTATTGTTAACTGAGTTGATCTTGTAGATAACGCCTTCTTTTGTACCGGCATAAACATCACTTGTTTTTGGATTAACCATTAAAGCGCTTACTCCGTAACCGCCCATTCCAAGTGCCGACCATGTGTTACCGTTATCTGAAGAAACGAATACACCGTTTGTTAATGAACTTGCATATACTTTACCGCTTGCATCTGTAACTATAGAGTAGATGAATGATACAGATAGAGTAGATAATTTATTGAAGCTCAAGCCGCCGTCAACTGATCTATAGATACCGTCGCCATAAGTACCGGCAAAGATTGCGCTGTTTGTAGATCCCATAGCCCATATTGCTTGATATCCGCAAAGAGCTTTTGACCATGAAGCACCATCTGTAGATTTGAATAATCCGCCGCCAACTGTACCGGCAAAGATTGTTCCGTTGCTAACTGTGATTGCTTGAACTGTTAAGAATGAATCTAAACCGGTGTTGATTGCTGTCCAGGTTGATCCGTTATCTGCTGATTTGAAGATTCCGAATCCCCATGTACCGGCATAGACAATACCATTGTAAGCTGTAATAGTATGAACGTCTTTTCCGCTTAGTGATGTAAGAACCCAAGCTGCACCAGTATATTTATAAACACCCTTCTCTGTTGCTGCGAAGATAGTTCCATTATTGTTTGTGAATGACCAGATGAATCCAACACCCATACCGCTGTTGATAAGTGTCCAGTTTGTACCGTTGTTTGTTGATTTGTAAATCATTCCGCCCATTGTACCAGCGTAAATGTTTCCACCATCATATAAGAGTGTATAGATAATCTGACCTTGAGCAAATGAGCATACGCTTGTCCATGAACCGCCAGTTTCTGTTCCAGTTCCTGTACCTGTACCAGTGCCTGTTCCAGTTCCGGTGCCAGTTCCGGTGCCAGTTCCCGTACCTGAACCAGTTGTGCTGCCGATTACTACTGTTGCGCTTGCAGAGTTGTTGCCCATTTGTGGATCTGTTGTTGTAGAATAAACGATAGCTACGTTAGTAATGTTCTTATCAACCGGAATGTTGCCGCCGAATAATGATAAGTTGAACTGACCGCTGCCGCTCATAGATTTAACAATAACTTGACCGTTGATAACACCAGACGGGTAGTTTAATGCTGCGTAAGGAGCTAAGATAGAACCGCGAACATCAATACCGGAGATAGTTAAGTTTTGTGCTTGATAGAAATTATATAATACGTTTGTGATTGCTGTACCGTTTACAACCAATCCGCCCATCCAAGAAACTGTTGTACCGTTAATGTTAACTAATACTACAGAACCGTTTGGTGCGTTGATTGTTACACTGTTAGCAGAACTTAAATCGCTTCCGTTAACATGGAATACATTTAAGTAAGGATCTGTACCGGTTAAAGTTAATCCGCCATACTGGAATGTGCTTGTTCCGTTTACTGTGTAGTTGCCTAATGATGTAGATAAGCCTTGTAAATATGTTTTAGCTGCTGCAAAGTCTATTGGGTTGTCTTTACGTAATGTACCACCAGAAATTGTAACTGCATAAGATGGTAAGTTAGTTGTGTTTCCGTATACAACGTTTCCATTATAAATTTGACCGCTTGTATATTGTAAGTTGTTGCCAACTACTAATACGTCGCCGCTGTTAGCTGGTAATTTATCGCCAACACTGTAACCGCCTAATGTAGCGTTACGACCAACTGCAACTTTACCTTCTGTATCAGAAGATGGCTGGTTCAAATCTTCAATTACAAATAAGTTGAATCCTTTTGCTGCGCCAAGATCGAAAGTAGTAGAGTTAACTGTACCGCAATCAATCTTAACTGTAAGTGTTAATGTAGCATTTGCACCGTTAGCAAGTGTACCAACTGTCCATAAACCGGTTGTGCTGTTGAATGAACCTTGTGATACTGTTGCTGATTGATATAACAAGCTAGCAGGAAGAATATCATTTACAGTTACGTTGCTTGCTGCATCAGGACCTTGGTTTGTAACTTTAATTGTATAAGTAACGTTATCGCCGCAATTTGCGTTTGTAACGTTTGATGTCTTTTCAATCTTAAGATCAGCTTTCTGTGTACAGTCAACAACTACTGTGAATGTAGCGTTGTCAGTTACATTTGCAGAACCGTCAACCGGGTGACCAACAACAGAAACCGTATTAACTAAGTTTCCGCAATCAGATGCTTTAACAGTATATGTTCCGGTAACTATTTTAGTAGTATGAGCATCAAGAATAAAATTCTGATTGATACCTAACATAGCGTCAACTAAATCAACACCGCCATGGAATTGGATATCGCCGCAGTTTTCTACTGTAATAGTATATGTTAATACATCATTTGGAACTGCTGTTTGTTTGTTAGCTGTCTTTGAAACTGTGATACAAGTTTTGTAGAAACCGAAATCAACTGTTAAATCGTCGCCGCAGCTAAGAGTTACAGTTACAGTTTCATTCTTGTCTGCATCGCTGTCTTTTGCATCGTTGCTGCCTTGATTTTTGCTTGTTGCGTACCATTTTGTCTGTGTTGTGCTGAATAAAGCGCCGCCAGTTGCATAGTTAGAAGCAGCAACTCTAACACCGTATGTACCGTTAGCTAAGTTAGAGAATAAGTAAGCGCCGCTTGCATTTGTTGTTGTAGAAGCAATTACTGTTGCTCCGTTTAATAATTCAACCTTAACACCGGAAATACCAGGTTCGTTAGCATCCTGAATTCCGTTAACATTCTTATCATGCCATACAAAGTCGCCAATCTTATTTTTACATTCTGTATAGAAACCGGCATCCCATGTTAAATCATTTTCACCGGCTGTTAATGTTGTACATACTGTCTTTCCGGTTGTTACATCTGCGTCGGAATCTACAGCATCATTCGAACCTTGATTAATTGGAGATGGAATCATTCCCGAAGGAGCTGTGAATACTACATAGTAATCGCCAGCAGTTAGGTTATTGAATAAATACTCTCCGTTAGCGTTTGTTGTAGTTGTAGCAACCAAAACATCTGCACATGTATAAAGTTTTACAGTTACGTTAGCAATACCATTTTCGCCGCTGTCTTGAATACCATCTTTATCTGTGTCTTCCCATACTTTATCGCCTAAACTTGCAGGCTGTGGTGGTGGTGTTACAAATATACCGGCATCCCATGTCAAATCGTTTTCGCCGGTAGATAGAGTAGTACAAATAGTTTTGCCAGTAGAAGCATCAATATCGGAATCTTTCGAATCATCTGAACCGGCATCTTTAGTAGTAACTGTGTATCCTGCTGGTGTTACAAATAATACGTAGTAATCGCCAGGAGTTAAATTGTTGAATAAATATTCGCCGTTAGCGTTAGTTGTTGTTGTAGCAACCAATACGTCTGCACATGTATATAACTTAACAGTTACGTTTGGAACTCCAACTTCACCAGCATCTTGAATACCATCTTTATCTGTATCTAACCATACTTTATCGCCGATAGAAGCTTTTGGAGCGTCGCATCCTAAGAAGCCTTTATCAACTGTACCGTTATCAAAGTTTTCATTAATTGCTGTTGCTGCATCATTAATTGCGCTGAATGAGTATGTTGTCGAAGCTCCGCCAAGTGCACTGTTAGCAATTGCTAAGAATTGATTTACAGTCATACCAGTAAATGGTCCGGATAGAATACTTAGTGAACCAAGATTATAAGAAGTAGCTCCTAAATAACCGGCTGCTGAATAATCAACGTTTAATTGCATTGCAACAACTTGACCGGCTAATATATTTATTGCAGAAGTTGGATTAACATAATTTTGTGTTAAAGCTGCTGCAGTTCCGCCGTCCGGTAAATAATCTTCAACTGCTTGAGCAGAAGTTAATTTTAGTGTAAAGTTTCCGCCAACTGTTAAACCGCTTGGGTAAACCGAAGTAAAATAAGCGTCTCTAATTGTTCCAGGACCGCTATTAGATGGGCTTCCCCAGCCGCCTTGAGTATAAGTAGTAAACTTGCTTAAATCGCAAGTGCTGGCTGCTTCAACTATACCAGCGTCCCATGTTAAATCATTTTCGGCTACTGCTAATGTTGTACAAATTGTTTTTCCGCTTGTAACATCTGCATCGGAATCAACTGCATCGTTTGAACCAGCGTTAGCTGTTGTAAATACCATTCCGTTTGGTTTTACGAACACAACATAATAATCGCCGGCAGTAAGATTGCTGAATAAATAATTACCGCTGGCATCTGTTGTTGTTGATGCAACAAATACATCTGCACATGTATATAATTTTACTGTTACGCCAGCAACTCCAAGTTCGCCGGCATCTTGAATACCATCATTATCTGTGTCTTTCCAAACTTTATCGCCTAATGAAGCTTTGCAATCTATAACTACTGTAAATGTTGCTGTTGAAACTACGCTTGCAGAGCCATCAACCGGATGACCTGTAGCGGTTGCATTGTTAACTAAGTTACCACAATCTGTTGCTTTAACTGTATAAGCTTTTGTAACTACTTTTGTTTCACCAGGATTAAGAACGAAGTTTTGATTGATACCTAACATTGCATCAACTAAATCAACACCACCGTGCAATACAATATCGCCGCAGTTAACTGTAGTCAATGTATAAGTAACCACGTCACCCGGTTTTGCTGTTTGTTTGTCTGCTGTTTTTGTTAATGTCACACAAGTTTTATAGAAACCGAAATCAACTGTTAAGTTGTCTGCGCAAGAAAGGGTAACAGAAACTGTTCCGTTTAATGCAGCATCGCTGTCTTTTGTATCGTCTGTACCTTGATTAACTTTTGTAGCATACCATTTTGTTTGTGCTGTACTGAAAAGAACTCCGCCGCTTGCAAAGTTGGAAGCAGCAACTCTAACTTTATAAGAGCCGCTTGGCTTGCTTGCAAATGCATATTTTCCATTAGCATCAGTTGTTGCTGTGCCAATCACTACGCTAGAAGAGTTTAATAATTCTACTACAACGCCGGAAATTCCAGGCTCGCCGGAATCTTGAATACCATCAACATCTTTATCATGCCAAACAAAATCACCTATTTTATTTAAACATGCTGTAAACTCTATAGTGGAGGTTACTTCTTTTTCATCAGTAGCCGGAGTTGCTAAAACTAATTTTTGTTTTGCATCCGGGGATGTTTTGTGTACGTATCTTGTACCTTGAGGAACTTCAACTATTGCTTTTGCTTTTACGGTTGCAATTCCGGTAGAGCTATTATTTAAAGTAATTACTGCTGTTTCGCCATTTGCACCGGTCGTGATTGATGTTGTGCTAAGTGTACCAGAAGTTGTAGATAAAGTAATTGTTAATCCTGAAACCGGTGTACCTAATAGTGAAACTGCTTTTACTATAAATGTAGCCGGACTGCCCTGTGGTACAGATTGTGTCGCCGGAATAATTTGTAATGTTTGTAAAGGATTTACATTAGCGTGATTTGCTTCTGCATCAGCGATAATATCTAGTGCGCGGTTTTTAATTGTTGCATTAGTTACCGTATTGGCATCAACGTTATCCATAAAATGCCAAATTGCAATTTGAACCGCAGCTGCTTCTTGTTTATTATCACTCAATTTTCCGCTATAACTAGTAAATAAAGGATAATAGTGGTTTAGCACGTAAGTTACTTTAGATGGTGTTGTTCCTTCATCCCAATAATCTTCATTTAGTGCTAAATTATGTGATAAATCGATGCAATAGAACTTCTTTGCCACTGAATTCAAAGTTCCGTCGAATGCACCCGCAAATGTTGACTGAGAGTTATTTGTGTACGGATTTGTATAAGTAATGGTAACACCGTCTGTATAAGTGCTAACACGAGCTATACTTGTATGATCCATAACTTTCTTCACGCCTGTAACCTTCTGGCCAAAGACGGAGAGATTGAAAGATGCAATCAGTAGTATTGCAAGAAGCATCCTAACCATTGCTATTGTAGATTTTTTCACTATTACTTTCTCCCTTGTTGAAATTGTTTGTAGGGATAATTGCAACTGGAATGCCAGCAAATACCGTGTTTTTGCACTAAAAACGAATAAATTTTAAGGAAGAAAAAAGTTAATCTGTTTCATTTTGATATTGCCGTTAAAAATGATTCATCTTAAACTATTCATAGCTATGGGAAAAACCTTTATTTATGGTCTGAATTCACATTTATTCGCTATGGAGACAGATGATCTGATTTATTTGGTTAATTTAGCATTAGAAAACGGGCAAAAAATGGGCTGGCTAGGTTTAAATCTCAAAATAGGACGCCAATTTAAAAATAAAGGCTTGGTATAAACAAAAGACCCCTAAACTTTGAGGGGTCTTTTGCGATAATGCTATTTATTTTAATAGAATTTTATGCAACAGATTCCTTAGTTCTTCTGAAAGCCGCTGTCAGAAATCCGGCAACCAAAACTATTACACCAAGCCAAACAAGAGAAATAAATGGTTTAATGCTCGCTTCAATACTTAAAGTTTCTTTTGGGGTAACTTGAGTTTGTGTTCCTCCACTGAGCGAAGAGAATACTATTTCAACTTCGGCATTGGATGCATTCATAGATTTAATATTTGCCTTCAAATTTAACTTTGGCTCATCAATTCCGTGGTAAACCGGACCTTGTCCGGAATTTTCCATATACGGTTCAAGTTGATATTCTTTACCATATTGCTTGGCAGTTAAAGATACACCAATTCTAAATGTACCGCCCGCTGTCATTGCACTCATATCTTTAGGCAGATTAAATTGATTAAAGAAAATTTCAGTACCGTTAAAATTATAAGAAGAACCTTTTTTCATAACAACACTTGTTCCACCATCTGAGGTTTGTGTTCCATCTTCAAAACTTACAGGTTCTATATAATAATCTTTGGTCACTCCAACTAAAATATCTGGCTCGCGCATAAGGCTGTTATTAAAATCGGAGATAAACATGACCGGAGAAATTATGCGTTCTGATCCACCTTTTTCAACTTTAACATTGAAGCGATATTTAGTTCCGGCTTCAAAAGGTTCGTAACCAATGAAGGTTAAATCGTGACCAAGTACATTTACTTTTTCACCTTTAACAAGATCAACTTTTTGTTGCTGTGAATGACCGGCAGTTGCCAGAACTCCAACCAAAAACAAAGCAATTCCGATGTGAGCTATATAAGCGCCGAGATAAGTTTTCTTGCCTTTAAAAATTTTCCAGGCAATTTCACTATTAACAAATAACGCGAATGAAGAAGAGAGAGCTAAGATTATTAACATTGGTTCGCTGAGTCCGCCTATCACAACCATAAGTAGAGTTAATACTAAAGCCGCAATTACAGCAAATCTTGATTGCTTCCAAAGTGTTCTGCCGTCATTTGTTTTCCACTTAAGAAGAATGCTTAGACCATTTACCAATCCGATAATAATAGCAATAGGAAGAGTTAACTCATTGTAGAAACTTATTTGTACAGTTGTGCCAAAAATTGGAGCGGATGTTCCGGCTAAAATTATTATTGCAGATGCAATTAAAGCAACAGAGCCGGTAAAGAGTGCTAGTTCTCGTGAAAGTACATTTTCTTCAAAAGTGAAATTCTCTGTTAAGAATTTCCATCTATAAATTACACCGCCAATTCCCATAATTGTAAAAATGCCAAGGAAAACAAGTAAGAATAGATAAACAGCCATTCCCGGATCAACAAATGAGTGAACTGATGCATCTCCTAAGATTCCGCTTCTTGTTAAGAAAGTTGAATAGAGTACAAGAACAAATGTCATAATGCTCAAGATCAGATTTGTTTTTACAAACCGGCTGCCGCCCCCTTTTTCTTGGGTTTTCTTTTGCACCAACATCGTGTGAATTCCGGCTACGCCAACAATCCAAGGGACAAGAGAAGAATTTTCAACCGGGTCCCATCCCCAGTAACCGCCCCAGCCTAGAATACTGTAAGCCCAGTAACCGCCGAGCATAATCGCAAAACCAAGTACGCACATCGAAACCAAAAGCCAAGGTAAGGATTGTTTTACCCAATCGCGGTATTCATTCTTAATGATTGCTGCAACCGCAAATGAAAATGGTACAGCAGACATTGAGAAACCAATAAATAAAATTGGAGGGTGAATCTGCATCCAAAAGTTTTGAAGCAAGGGATTCAATCCTTTTCCTTGAATAATAAAATCGCTAACCGAAATATTATTGGCAACTAAAACCGCATGCAGCTCTTTCCCCATCTGAATAAAACTTTTATTGGATTGAGGATCGGTAAAAACAAAACTTTGAAGAGCAGGCAAACTCAAAAGTGATTGATTAATATTTTTCAGATCGAGAAAATCTTGCTGAGACCAGATATAATTGAAGGGTGACTTAAGTAGAGGACTTACCATTCCAAGTAAAAAGGTAAGAGCTAAAGTAAAGACCATCATAACACGCTGTTCAAGATCTTCTCTTTTAGATGTATACTCTAACAGAATTAATCCAATTACAGCAGTGAAGAATGTCCAAAGCATAAAGCTCCCCTCTTGTCCGGCCCAAAAAGTAGCCATCAACATTCCAGTAGCCATTCCGCTTCCGCTATAATCGTAAACATACTTGTATTGATATTGATGAGTTAGTATTGAGTAGAGCAAAAGTGCAGAAGCTGCAAGGACAAAAATTGCAGTTGCATGGTAACCAACACGTGCAAGTGAAAGTGTATTTTTGTAACCCTTATAGGTTAGGAAGTACATTACAACTGAAAACATTCCGGAAAGGAATGCTAACGTAAGAATAATATTGCCAATCATTTAAGCTCCTAATCTGCTAATTACGAATTAGCATTTTGAACGGGTTTCTCTTGATATTTGGATGGACATTTTGTGAGAATATCTGTTGCATGAAATGCACCCTCATTATATTTACCGGTTACAACTACGCTCGTTGAAGACTCGAAATTGTTAGGCATTGTTCCATGATAAAGAACACGCATTTCGTTACCCTGAGTATCCTTCATATAAAACGAAAATACGTCTTTCGCTTTATCAACTTGGAAACTCTTTTCCTTAACCCAAACCCCGGTTGCTTTTATTGTCTTACCCGATTGAGCAACTTTAGAGAAACTGCTTTCATATTGAATATTTGTTTGTGTAAATAAGTAAATCATCACACCAAGAAATACAACTATGATGGCACCGCCGAACATATATTTGTTTTTCATTTAATTCTCCTTCTTAGCCGAGTGACCTTCACCCAGCTCTTTTTCGATTTCTTTCAAACGTTTGTCTGTGTTCTGCATGAACAGAAAGATGCCCAGCCAAACAACAAGTACTATAAACATTACGATGTATATGGAATTCTTTTCGAGAAAACTTACTAATCCACCTTCCAAATTAACCTCAAACTATTTTTTAGAGAGTTTATCTTTAATGATAATTGCTTTGTATCTGAGTCTGTACATCCAAAAATAAAGAATCGTGTAAGCGAACAAAGAGGTGAAAAAGACGATTCTCATATTGGCATTCATTTTAAAATCTATAACCGGACTGGTTCCTTGTACAACTTGGCCTGTATTTGGATCCAATTCCATTGAACCAGGGTGAAGACCAACCATTATACGGGGCATAATAAAAATGAAGAATGGAACAGTTAAAAACGCAATAATTGAATAAACTGCAGAAAGACGGGCACGCTTATCTTCATTTTCTACTGCAGAACGAAGAGCAAGCAATGAACCATAAATCAATAGTAAGATAAAGATACTGGTTTCGCGCGGGTCCCAATGCCAGAACGCGCCCCAAGTAAACTTTGCCCAAATTGAACCGGTTACTGTAGCCAAAATTGTGAACATCATTCCTAATTGAAGAGCAGCTGATGATTTGGAATCGTTATCAATGTTTTTGTTTCTTAAGTAGCGTATTCCATAAATCATAGCCATCATAAAAGCTAATACGGAAAGCCATGCAGTCGGCACATGAAAAAAGATAATTTTAGCTTTCTCTTCCAGACCCGGGATTACCGGAAATTCATACCATACTTTTGGCTGAGGCACTATTGGAAAAGCAATTCCAGCTATTATTACAAAGGACATCACAACAAACAAAAGTGATTTCCAGATAAGTGATTTATATTCTGTCATTTAAGACTATTTATCCTTGTATTTATTCGCGTCCAAAAATAGGAAACGATGGTATGATTATCAAAGTATTCATTATTCCTTAACCATTTGAATAGAAAGTTCATATTCATGAAAATAAAACAAAGAATCGGGTTAGTTAGTGCAAATCGAAGCAAAAGGTTTAATTTAACAACCAAAAATTATTTGAACCGTCTAAAACAAAAACTGAATATTGATGGGAACCCAATACGGAAATCCGATAAAGCGAATTTTTGATCTCTACACCAGCGATTTAAGCTATCAAGAGATTGAACGACTGATTAAAAAAGAAGCCGGCGAAGTTTACGAGTTTTTCGCTAACGATATTCCCAAACCAGACAAGCATAGAAATAGATTTGTACGCGGACTAATATTTATCCGTTCCCTTTTTAATGCTTTCATATTAAAACTAACACCGGGGAGAAGAATTTTTTACATAGCTGCATTACTGTTTTTTGTTGTTGGTTACTACTCCCCAAATAATGGATACGTACTTCTATCTTTTATAATTGTGAATTTACTGCTTGCGTTTGAACTTGCCGATAAACTTTCAGCGAAAGGAGAACTTGATGTTGCCCGCAAAATTCAAAGCGATTTGATTCCCAAACATCCGGCAACTGTTTTCAATTATGAGATTGCAACTTATTACGAGCCGGCGAGAGAAGTTGGCGGCGATTACTTTGATGTTATTGAGCAGAATGAAAAATACTATTTAACAGTTGGAGATATTTCCGGAAAAGGAATGGCTGCTGCACTATATATGGTTAGAGTTCAATCAATATTACATCAACTTCTCAACAGTTTGACCGATGTAAAAGAAATTATAATTGATCTGAAAAAATATTTTTCAAAAAATCTTCGCCGCGAATTCTTTTTAACTATGTCTTTAGCTTCAATTGAAAAAGATGGAAGCATGAGAATTGTACGTGCCGGACATTTGCCGGTTATCTGGTATAAGTCGGATAAAAAAGAATTTGAAATCTTGAACACGACCGGCTTGGGGATAGGTCTAAACGACAAAGGGATTTTTGAAAAGACTCTTGAAGAAGCATCTATCAAACCGGAAGCAAACGATATTGTTTTCATGTATTCAGATGGTGTAACAGAAGCAATGAATATTATGAGAGATCAATTTGGCGAAGAAAATTTGAAAAGAATTATTGCCAACAATTGCGATAAATCTGCCGAAGAGATTAAAAATTATTTATTAAGAGCAGTAACCGGATTCCGTGGAACCGCTCTTCAAAACGATGATATTACATTTATAGTTTTAAAAAATCATTGAGCCGTTTCAAAAATCTTATAGGTCTCATCTTCCGGTCGAAGTTCGTCATACATTCTTTTTAATGAATTGAAAGCAGATTGATTGCCGCGCTGCGATGCGCTTCTATACATTCTAACAGCAATTCCTCTATCTTCTTCAACTCCAATTCCCTTTTCGTAACAATAAGCTAAAGCAGTCTGTGCAAAAACCGATCCTTCGGCAGAAAGTGTTTGAAGCGTTTTTATTTCATCCGAAAGGTCATTACCGCTAACATGTTCTAAAATATTAGCGAAAGCAATTCTGATTTCCGCTTCGGTGCTACCAAGTTCTTTTGCCATATGCCAAAAGGAAAAAGCTTTCTCTTTATTCTTCTCAACCAACGTTCCGTTCATGTATAATAATCCAAGTTCAATCATGGAAGGAATATGCTTTTTATCAACTGCCTTTTTCAAGAAATCGAGTGCTTGCTGAGTTGCAATCTCGTTGCTATAACCTAGAGCTGTAATTGCCGCCCACGCATACATCGCATCGGAATCACCTTGATTTACTTTATTCTTAAGTGTGTTCACAAAACTTTCATTCTGTACAAGTTTGTAAAGTGCTTCTCCGGCTTTAAAGGAACCTAAACGGTTTGCTCTTAAATAAAATGCTGCTGCTTTCGCCATATCTTTTTTAAAGCTTATTCCCTTCTCGTAACTTCGCGCAACTAACAGAAGAGCTTCGGGACTCCCATTATTGGCCGCAAAATCGAGTAGTGCGGCTGAAGTAGTATCTACTTTAGTTGAATCGAAACTCTCAATTCCGAGATATTTCTTAAACTCACTTTTTTTGCTGCCAAGAATCTGTTTGATGAAAGCAGTGCTTGTATCCTTGTCCTCTTTTTCAAAATCATAATAATCCAGATCCCAATTAGGATTTAAGACTTGCGCTGTCTCATCTTTCTTTCTTGAAATAGGAATAAAGGTAGAATCGTTAGGTGGAATAAATCCCGATTTCAACATTTGTTTAAGCGCAGTTTTAGCTGGTTCATACTTTGAATCTGCGGCTTGTCTAAAAAGCTTATAAGCTTTTCCGTAATCTCTGGTTATTGTTAAATTATCTGTGTACAATAATCCAAGTGCAAATTGAGATTCAGCCAAACCGGCATCGCTAGCACCTTTGAAATTTAGATAGGCATCAAAAGGACTCCACGGTACACCAATGCCGTTGTACAACAATATACCATAGTTAAATCGTGCGGCTGGTAAATTTTGATCTACTGCTTTGCGAATCCAATAGATTGCTTTTACCGTATCTTTCGGAAAACCGCTTCCCATTAAATATCTAATACCAAGCTCATGTTGAGCAAATGGATCGCCGCGGTTTGCATCTGATGTTAATACGTAACCGGCTATTAAGGTATAAGAAGGATACTTAGCTTTAATTATTGCATGTCTTCTCGGTAAATCATCTTTAAAGACTTGACTGCGAATTGTATCTTGAGCATTAGCTGCAACAGTACAGAATAAAAGCAGAAGCAGTATTGATCTCAAATGAGCAGCATAATTATTTGTAGAGGACTTAAATAAGGTATTTGCGAAGAACGAAGTAGTTTTTTCCATTCAGTTTGTAATAGTCTAGTTCATCCATTAATTGTTTGATAATGTAGAGTCCCATTCCGCTTTCCGGTAAAGCATCAATATCTTCGGGATCAAAATCCAGCTCTTTAATTTCCAAATTTTCTCGGCTTTCCCCTTCATCAACAATTTGGATTTCCAGCATTCTTTCATCTACAGCTACGTTTACATCAATTTTATGAATTTGTTCCCCCTTGTAGCTATGTTTTATAACATTATTTAACGCTTCCGTTAAACAAATTTCCACACCATTGCCTATGTGTGCTTCAACATTTTCCTTATCAAGAAATTGGTGGATTATTATATTAATCCCCGTTACTTGTTCATAATCACTTATAAGAGAGAAAGTTTTTTTTGCCACTTAGGTCTTTTAATATTCCTTTACCGCAATATAAAAAGATGAACCATAAGTCCAAAGTGTAGATTTAGTGGGAATGAAATAATTTGGAGAGCTAAAAGCCCTCCAAAAAAAATTATTTCTTTGCTGCCAGTGTTTTACATGTAGATAATCCGAATGGTAAATAAAGCGGGCACCAGTTAATTGTTGCTGTAAATAAAGGTATAATACCAACAAGTCCCCACCAACTTTGGAAGACTAGTCCAGCAATAACTATTGCTAAACCAACTATAAAACGAACAATTCTATCTATTCCACCTACATTGCTTTTCATAACTGCTCCATATTTATGAATATAAGATGCAACGGCTAATTTAAAGATTCAAGTTATATTTTGAATATTCACTAGGAGAGTAAGAATAAGATTAACTCTCTTTGTATTTTTGAATCAATAAAATGAAAGAAGTTAGGTGAAGCAAATTAAAAGAAGTATCGGCAAATTTTTGGAATTTCTTCCGGCAAATTCCAAATCCACTTTTTGGCTTTTCATATTTATGCTTTCCATTTATTCATTGCTGCGAATTGGATTTTATGTTGTGAACCAAGATTTTTATCTTGACGCTTCAGCCTATGAAATTCTTGATGCCTTTTTTGCCGGAATACGATTTGATATTGCGGCTCTTTTAATGCTTAACTTACCAATAATCATTCTATTCAATCTTCCAATCAAGTTTGAAAAAGTAAAATTCTCCGGAATTATATTTTTTATACTTTTCTGTTTATTGAATCTTCTTGGAATAGGGTTAAACATTGCCGATTATGCTTACTATCCAACAATTCAAAGAAGATTATTGTTCGAACCATACACGGAAATACCCGATTTAATTAGAATGGTTCCCGGTCTTTTTAAAAACTATACTCCTTTGATTATTGGATTCTTAGCCGGTTTGGCTGCATTCATCTTACTTTCATTGAATGTTGTTAAATTGATTTCGAAACGGCTTAAACAGAATTTTTCCTATTTGTCTTCTTCAATTTTTCTTGTAGTAATTATTATGTTAACTATCATTGGTATAAGGGGTGGGTTACAATTAAAACCTTTACGCCAAACAAATGCTTTTTTTTCAGACAACCGCCCTCTTGGCTACTTGGTATTGAACAGTACTTATACAGTTATTCGCTGCTACTTCCAGTATACATTTCCGGAATACAATTTCTATTCTCAAGAAGAATCATCTCAAATCATTCAAGAATTATTGAAATCGAATGATGAAGAAATGCTAGATAAGAATTATCCGTTTCTAAGAATCAAAAAACCGGTCGAAGCATTCCAGAAAAAAAATGTAGTTCTCTTTATTATGGAAAGCTGGAGCGCCGAATATATTGGATCAATAACCGGATGGGAAAGTGACACACCGTTTTTCGACAGCTTAGCTAGGAAATCTATTCTCTACACAAATTTTCTGGCTAACGGGCAGCGATCTATTGAGGCCGTTCCATCTATACTTGCTTCACTACCGGCTGTTTTTCCAAGTTCCATAATCGGTTCTAGAGCCGAAATAAATAAAATTCGGGGACTTGGTTCAATTCTAAATGAACATGGTTACACAACTTCATTTCATCATGGCGCGGCAAAAGGATCTATGGGATTTGATGCATTTGTTCCAAGCGCCGGCTTCTTAAATTATTTTGGGAAAGAGGAGTTTGTCGGTTATGCCGATTCATTGTACGATGGAGTATGGGGAATTTTTGATGAGCCATTCTTTCTTGATGCAGCAATGAAAATGAATTCGTTTAAGTCCCCATTCTGCAGTGTGATTTTTTCATTGTCTTCCCATGATCCTTTTAAAATTCCACACAATAGGAAAGATTTATTCAGTAAATATAAAAGCAAAACAGATTTTCAAATTGCAATGCGTTATTCAGATTTCTCCCTCTCCAAGTTTTTTGAGTATGCACAAAAGCAGTCATGGTATAACAATACAATCTTTATAATAACTGCAGATCACACAATCTACACTGCCAGAAATGATGTATTCTCATCCTTTCATATTCCTCTATTGATTTTCGACCCTTCAAATGAAATCCGGAAAGTTGATGCAAAAATGGGAACACATGTGGACATCTTGCCAACAATAATCGATTTGCTACACGTCCCAACAATTCATGCCTCTATGGGAAAATCACTGCTTGATGATTCATTGCCGGGCTTTGGCGCAACTACGTTTTATCCAACGTTCCTCTTTTTTAATGATAGTAGTTTATATGTTGATGATTTTGAAAAGAGAAGAGAATTCTATCCGAGTTTTAGAGCTACCTCGGCGAAGAATAATTCATTTAAATCGAATATGAATGAGAGTGATGAAATGCAGCGCAAGCTGAAAGCTTACGTACAAGCAGCTTCGAGAGCAGTGAACCAAGATTTTATTTATAAACAAACAGAATGATATCTATTTAAGTAGAAGCATTTTTTTAGTTTCGGTGTAATTTTCAGTTCGCAATGTATAGAAGTAAAGGCTGCTTGTTAATTCAGAGTTTAGAATTGAGAATTGAGAATTGTAATAACCGGGCTGCTTCATTTCATCAACTAAAGTCGCAATTTCATTTCCTAAAACATCGTATACTTTTAAGCTTATGTGGCTTGGTGCTTGTACCTTATAGCTAATTGTAGTTACCGGATTAAATGGGTTTGGATAATTTTGATATAACTGAATTCGAGTTGGAATTTCTCTCGTTACAATGTCGGTCGGTTTTGCAAATTTTCTCTCAAGTAAATTCCATAGTTCGTTTCTCCCATCATCATAACCTAGCGCCCAGACACCAACTCCTTTAAGATTCTTGCTTATCGCAAGATCATATTTGAGCGCTAAACTTGAATCGTTATCATACCAAATCTGATTCCATGTTGTATCTTGCCAACGAATCCAAGGTGTTTTTGAGAGGTAATCCCAAATTTTTTCTTTGCTATAATAATTGGCTGCAATTTCATTAAACAGTACACTCTTTACAAAACTCTTCTTAGTTTTAGAAGTATCTGCAGCAGCATAAGCATTCGGACTCTTAGTGCGCCAATAATTTCCGTAATATGGAACACCGAGAACCAATTTATGTGGAATGTTTTGTACTACAGAGAGAAAATCATACTCATTTGAAAGTGATTTTGTTAGATTAAAATACCCGCCACTTATTGGTGCCGATGGACCGGTTGTAGGGCTCCAGCTTCCGTAGAAATCGTAGCCCATGATGAATATGTAATCCAAATTTGTTGCAATCTGATAAAAATTCCAGCCCCCAAAATTTGCTGCCGGTGCGGCAAAAGAAATTTCCGGATTAAGATTCTTTTGTGAAAAGTAATTCTTCATTTCTATGAAGAAATTTGTAATCACACTATTTCTGTCTGCTGTCTTAACATTCTCAAAATCAATATTTACTCCATCAAATCCGTAAGCCGAAATTCGCTGACTGAAATTCTCAAACAGTTTATTTCTACGTTCAACATTTGTAAATAGTGAGTGGATTGCATTTGCATCGAAACTAGTTACAGCCATTACCAACTTTACATTGTTCTCTTTTGCTTTGGTAATCAAATCTGTCCAAGGCCAGCTTAACGGATTTTTAATATTGCCGAGGCTATCCGCTTCAAAAGAAAAAACAGCAATGTGGGTAAGCAGATCATACCGTAGATAATTTTGCGAACCGGTCAGATACTTCCACCAAGGCAAATAGCCAAAAACGGTTTTGCTCAGTTGCGTATTTGTTTTTGATTTGTGTAACTGAGAAACTATTACTTTTTCTTTAGGAGGGTTTTGCTTGTAATACTCATTTTGATATTGATGGATTGAACTTACTTGCGCTAATGATACTCCAAGCAAAATAAAAAAGAGTAAAAGTGTATAGATTAATTTTCTATTCATTCAACAAATTCATTTTTTGCTCAAAATATAGTAATAAAAAACCCCGCGTGAAATTTGCGGGGTTCAATTTTTCGTCTTTATACTAAATACTCGATACTAATTACTTTTAGAGTTCATCATATCCATCTTCAATTCTGCTTTGTCTTTCTTGATCCATCATTCTACTTTTTGTATTCAGTCTGTAGGTCAAGCCTAGATTTATCATGCGGGAATCCATCAATCTCTTGCTGATAGAAGTAAAATTGTTTGCAGTTGTTTCGGTATCAAATTTTCTAGTGCTAAAAATATCTGATACGCGCAATGTAGCGCTAAGCTGTCCATCAAGAAAATCTTTTCTCAACATTAAATCTACCCAATACAATTCTTTCATTTTGGATTGAGATGAAGAACCGCCGAAGAACATACCGCCTCCGCCGCCAAAACCACCACCACCTCCACCGCCCCTCATTCCGCCTCCGCCCATTTGTAACAGAATTGAAGGAGAGTTGTAGAAAATCATTGATTGTAAAACAAATCCATCACCTAATGTAGCTTGCGCGTTTAACATAGTTCTCCAGCTATTGCTTTCTCTGCTTCCGCCTAATGTTCCATTGTCTTCTACTTTGCTGTTATAAAATGAGAACGTACCGTTAATTCTCATCCAATCACCAATAGGTTGAGTAACAATAAACTCGGCACCGTAAGAACTTCCTTGCGAAACGTTTTCGTATGTAGAATATGTAATTCCGGAAGGCATTAATGTAGAAATTGTGCTTATGAGATTATCGTTAATTCGGTAAAACAAATTTGTAACAAGCGCAGTTTTGCTAAATACTGTTGTATAACCTAACTCAAGGGAATTGTAAAACTGAGGTCTCAAGTTTGGATTTCCTTTTACTATGTTCAAGGAATCTGTTCTATCTTCGTAAGGATTTAATTGTCTGTTCTGCGGCCTATCAATTCTCTTGGAATAACTCAACTGAATTTCATCAAAGTTGCCAAGCGAGTAACGTAGATGAACCGTTGGATAAACTTCAAAATAATCTGCGGTAAATGACTGGCCCTTTAGCGGATCTCCACCATCAATAATTGCCTGTTCTGCTCTTAATCCAACTTGCATATTGAAGCTTCCAAATCCATTAGAATAAATTCCGTATAGAGCGTGAACTTGTTCTTTATAATCATAAGCGTTATCAACTAAAGAACTGGCACCCCAAGTATTAGTTGAAAAATTGAAAGCAGAATAAGTATTTTCCATCATCATATCACGAATCATACTCTTGAAACCGCCTTCAAATCTACCCCAACCTCCCATCGGCTGAATATAATTTGCTTGAGCTAAAAACATTTTGTTCGTGTTATCGGAATTCGTTTTTTGCAATGATGGAGCTATTAATGTTCCAAATCCGGTATCATAATATTTTTGGGTGATGTCGGAAATACTGTTCATGGAACTTTGCGAATACATTAAATCGCCGGTTAGCTCTTGAACTTTATTATCCCAAGTTTTTTTGTAACTCAAAGTATAATTACCGGAACCGTTATCTCTGTCGCTTTCACTCTGTCTATCAAAGTAACTAGTTAATGTATTAGTGCTATTATAATCTTTATTTGTGTTAACATTTGTTCCGCCCCAATTTCCAAAACGGAATGAAGTATTTAATGTTACAAACTCTTTATCAGCAAGGTAATAATCACCACCTAGATTGATACTGTGATTATTCATATTGTTCTTGCTGGTAGATGATTGATCCAGCACTCCGGTAACACCGTTGAAATTACTATTTCTTATTGTACTGCCCGATCCGGTCATATTAAAAAATCTTCCGTCATAACTAGAGAAAACATTAAAATTCTCTCCGCGCAAATTTCCGTTGATAGAAGTATTGTATCTTCCTTTTGATCCGGCATTTGCCATTACGCTGCCGTTAACACCAAGGTTGGATTTCTTTTTCAGAATAACATTTATAATTCCTCCGGTACCTTCCGGATCATAACGGGCTGATGGATTTGTTACCAACTCGATTGACTCAATCTGGCTGGCCGGTATTTGTGCAAGAACATCCGAGCCGCTGAAGCCGGCAAGCTGTGCCGGTCTGCCATCAACAAGAACAGTAATGTTGGAATTACCGCGAACAGATACTTCACCATCTGCATCAACTTGAACAGCTGGAATATTTTGGACTACTTCAACGGCAGTTCCACCCGAGTTTGCCATATTTTTATCAACATTGTAAACTTTTTTATCAAGGTTAAAACTAGCCGCGTCTCTTTCGGATTTAATAACTACTTCATTCATATTAACATTCTTTGGTGTTAACTTGATCGAAGCATACTCAAAACTAGAATTTCCGGGGCGAACGGTTAAGGAATCAAATCGTTTGGTTGCATAGCCAATGTAAGACACTTTCATGAAGTAGCGTCCATTCATAAGCTTTTCAATAGTAAATTTACCCTCCGGATTGGTAACAGTTCCATTTACAACTGTGGAATCTTTCCATCTATAAATAACTACATTTGCGTATTCTATCGGTTGGTTTGATTGTCCATCAACAACTTTTCCGCTAACTCTTCCGGCAAGCTGGAATTGAGATTGCGACTGCATTCCGGATTGGTTGTTTTTTCTTTGCATTCCTTCATTTTGGGCTAAAATTGGACTTATTGTTATTAGGATTAAAGCCAGCAAGGGTAAAAAATACTTTTTCATGATCTCCACGTTTTATTTTCTAAATAATAAACACACTTTGTATGTATTTGGTTTAATTATGACGCGGTAAAATTTGTAAAGATTGGTTTAAGGAATAAAAAAGTCCGCCGAAGCGGACTTTTTTGATTTAAGATTTGCTTACTACTCTATTTCATCAAAATCATTTTTTTGATTGAAGAATTGCTTTCCGTTGTAAGCTTGTAAAAATAAACCCCGCTGGAAAGGTTTGTAGCGTTGAAAGAAACCTTGTGTTCACCCGCATTCATCATTCCGCTTGCGAGAGTTTCTACTTTTTCTCCGAGCATATTGTAAATACTTAATTCTACATTAGAAACTTTAGGTAAAGCAAATTTTATTTCAGTTGTCGGATTAAAAGGATTTGGCATGTTTTGGTATAAGACTAACTTGCCCGGCACTTCTACATTAACTTCAGCTACAATACTGTATTCAAACTTGCCGTCGAAATCAATTTGCTTTAGTCTATACTCTACTTTACCCGCTGGAGCCGCCGCATCTGTAAAAGTATAACTCTTCGGCGAATTGCTGTTTCCATGTCCATTAACAAATCCGACCTTCTCCCACATGTCATTCTGAGCGAAGCGAAAAATCTCAAAACCGTAATTGTTAACTTCCGTCGTTGTCTCCCAATTTAACTGCACACCATTATCTGTATTGGATGCTGTGAAAGTTGTTAGCTCGACGGGAAGAGCGGCTTGTTCACCACCGGTAAAATCGGAAAAACTAGTAACTGTACCGGAAAGTTGGTTACTGCCGGTATTTGCTGCATTTAGTAATGACCAACTTGACCCACTCCATTTACCGCAATATAAACTTGCTTCAGTTCCTTGAATATCAGTATCAACATATGTGAAGGTTGCATCGCAGCTAAATGAAGAAATTCCACCTGAAGTAACAGTCCAATAACGGTTAAGGTAGTTAGTTGAGCTTATATTGTTTGCGTGTTTGCTATTTGAAACTTTTACTCCGGCATACGCTGAAGAAAAAGTGCCGCTTGTAAAGTTTAACGAAACCGGAGAATAATTTGTTGCATCGCCAACTGGAAAATCTCGTGTTGAAGCTGCATATACTAACCACTTTAAGGTACCGGTTCCATTTGTAACTACATACATAGTGGAATTATCAGAAGAAGTTACTTCATCGGTTATAATAACATCGTTCGAGCCTAAATAAATCTTACCATTATTTAAGTGTAAGCCAGCTACTGTAACCGGAACATCTAAGACTAATCCATACGACTGATTAACAGATAAATAACCAGTAATAGTAGAAGGTAATCCGTTGCCGCTATTCTGCTGTGCGTCGCCGTTATAATAGTAAATTCCTCCAGCGTTAAAATTTCTAGTTGTTGTTTGAATGTTGCCCGTTGCACCACTCGAAGAAATACCTGCTGTAGAACCAATTGCTAAGGTAGCACCACTTGATAAAGTAAAAGTACCAGCACCAGAAATTACATTTGTATTGCATTGCGCTGTACCAGATGAACCAATCGTCAATGTATTAGAACCTACTGCTAAATTACCACTAGTTAATGTAAGTGTGCCATTAACTGTTACATCACCCCCAAGTGTAACGCCACTACTATTATTTATCGTTAGATTGTATGGACCGCTAGATGATGGTAATTCCGCACTTGTTGTAGTTTGTGCAACAGAACCAGCATACACTAACGTTGAAGAAGCTCCATAGGCTATTGTAGCACCAGTACTCGTAATCGTTCCGCCAGAATAATTGAAAGTGCCATTAATCGTTAACGTTACACCATTATCTACTGTAAGATTTCCCGATGATAAGGTTAGATTATTCACTGTTTGATTGGAGGATATCTGTAATGTGCCGCCACTAATTGTAACATTATTAGTGGAAGGAATAGCTCCTCCAATTCTATTTAATTGAAGTGTACCGCCCGAAACTGTTGTTGTTCCAGAATACGTATTTGCACCAGTTAAGGCCAATGTTCCCGCTGCTGTTGATGCAACTGTAATATTTGAACTTGTTCCACTTATTATCCCAGAGAAAGTATAAGTACCTGTACCTCCAATTGTAATAATTCTGGCTGTACTATTTCCAAGTGAAACAGAAGCATTAAATGTTAGGTCCGCATTTGAAAGAGCCAAACCAGTGGTTGCACCCAAAGTAAAATTACCTCCAATAACTATACTTGAGGGTTTATTGCTAAGATCTTTGGTAACACTAGCAGCTAAGATTCCTCCGTTAATAGTAAGGATTCCAGTTCCTACGGCATTTACGCCCTTCACTATAAAAGTACCCTCATTTAAAGTAAGCCCACCAGGATATGTATTACCACTCATAGCCAATTCCCCAGCACCTAATTTATTAAAGCCTGTTCCAGCAGCCGTTGAAATTGCCTGATTACCAAAATCGAAAGTCTTTCCATTGGCCACCGTTATGCTAGCAATAGCACCACCTGTTCCAATCGTACCAAATGATGTCATGGTGACATTCTCGTTAGCAGTAATGCTGGAGAATGCTGTAGTAGCACCAGTAATTGTACTATTAGCTACATTGAAAACTGCAGCACTTCCACTAACCCAATTAGTGGCATAAGGTCCTCCATTCACAGTACCCCATCTTGTTCCGGCGACAGCAGTCCATGATTCAGCCGAAGTTCCACCCCAATAAAGTTGTCCCCAGCTTACAACCGGCAATAAAGATATAATCGCAAATAAAAACGTTATAAATCTTTTCATTTCACACCTCACTAAAATTACTAAGCTTTAGAAGCAATAACTGCAAACAGTAAAACAACAAGCGCGGTTACTGCTAATGAAGCGATTAGAAAAATCAATTTAAAATTCTTTAATTCCCTAAGAGCTTGCATCTTCGGCAATTCGCCGAAAGTGTAATCTTTTACATAATCGCCATCGGCAATATCCCACCCGATAGGCTTTGGCAAAGTTTCTCTGTCAAATTCTATTTCATTTTTTTCAGCAAAATCAATTTTGTACAATTTGCCTTTATCGCCAACAATGGTATCTTCATACGTCACATTGTTTTCAAAGGCAACGGCAGTTTGTGTATCTTTTTTTATAGTTATTTTCTTTGTAGTTGCATCAAGAGATTCAGTTGCTTGCCAAAAAGTTGGTTCGGTAGGTTGCGGCTTAATCTTTTCTGTTATCTTAGACATTACTATCCTGCACAATAAAAGATTTTTTTCGGAGAAATTCCTTTTCGTACATAAATTTTAGTTGGTGGGTTTCCCTAGTGCAAAAGTAAGAATAGATTATTTCAACCGAAATTAAATTCTTATTAAATGTTTAAAATTATTCTTTTAATAAGATTTGTGGTCCATATTTAATCTACTCCACATAGTAAAAAAACATTCTACACTAAACGCTAAGAAATTGAAACGCTGATTCATTAAGATGATTATGATTTTTTTATGATCATAATGAATCATAAAAGATCATGATAATCTGCGTTCACCTTTTTATTCGGATTTTGAAACGTATTTGCAGAAACTTTTGTTATTACTTGAAACATAAGCATACAAATGAAAAAAATATTTTTAATTACGTTTATTTCTCTCATTGCGTTAGGCTGTTCGCATAACGCAAAACCAAAATTTGAGGATTCAATGATTGATACAAATAAGTATTCTGTTGCAACATTCGGTTCGGGCTGCTTCTGGTGCACCGAAGCTGTGTTCACAAGATTAAAAGGAGTTGCCAAAGTTGAAAGCGGCTACAGCGGCGGCAATGTTCCAAACCCTACTTACGAAGCTGTATGCACGGGTAAAACGGGTCATGCCGAATGCACAAACATTTATTTCGATCCGGCTGTGATTAGTTATGCACAGCTGCTGGAAGTGTTTTTCAAAACACATAACCCGACTACATTAAACCAGCAAGGTGCTGATGTTGGTACGCAATACCGTTCTGTAATTTTTTATCACAACGATGAACAGAAACAGCTTGCGGAAAAAGCTAAGAAGGAATTAGATGAAGCTAAAGTTTGGGATAGCCCGATTGTAACAGAGATAAGCGAGTTTAGAAAGTTTTATAAGGCGGAAGATTATCATCAAGATTATTATGAGAACAATACAAACCAAGGTTACTGCGCTTTTGTTATTACTCCAAAAATTGAAAAGTTTGAAAAGGTGTTTAAGAATTTATTGAAATAGCTTTGCGACTCAGCGTCTCTGCGGTTTTCTTTCTCACCGCAAAGACGCAGAGAAAACTATGCGGCGTTTTCTTCTACAGCTGCTTCCATCAAAAACTTATGAACCGCGCTTGCGCATTTTCTTCCTTCTGCAATTGCCCAAACAATTAACGATTGTCCGCGGCGCATATCTCCGCAAGCAAAAACTTTTTGTACGGAAGTTTGATGAGCAAAATCAGCTTCGCCAAAATCTGCTTTAACATTTCCGCGAGCATCCAATTGCAAACCTAAATCCGCAAGTTCTGCCAACAAACCGGTCGGCTCGGGATGAACAAAACCCGCAGCAATTAAAACCAAATCGGCTTCTAGTATAAATTCAGAACCGGGAATGTTTTCAAACTTTCCATTTACGAATTGCACCTCAACACAATTCAGTTTTGCTACTTCCCCATTTTCATTTCCGCTAAATGAAGTTGTATTGATACTCCACTTTCTTTCCGCGCCTTCTTCGTGACTTGTAGAAGTACGAAGAACCATAGGCCAGTAAGGCCAAGGAGAACTTTCCGGTCTATCAACCGGAGGCTTAGGCATTACTTCAATTTGCGTTAAAGACTTTGCACCTTGTCTGTTCGAAGTTCCAACGCAATCGGAACCGGTATCGCCGCCTCCGATTACAATTACATTTTTTCCTTTAGCGGAAATTGTCTGCACAATATTATCACCGGCGTTAATCTTATTCTGCTGAGATAAAAATTCCATTGCAAAGTGAATTCCCTTTAGCTCTCTTCCCGGTATTGAAATATCTCTTGGTTTTTCAGAACCGCCGGCAAGAACAACTGCGTCATGGGTTTCAACTAATTCCTTAGCGGAAATATCCTTTCCAACATTAACACCAGTCTTGAAAGTTACCCCTTCAACTTGCATCTGTTTAATTCTTCTATCAATCACATTTTTTTCTAATTTAAAATCGGGAATGCCGTATCGAAGCAGTCCGCCAACGCGATCATTCTTTTCGTAAACAGTTACCGTATGTCCGGCACGGCATAACTGCTGAGCTGCCGCAAGTCCACTTGGACCTGAGCCGACAACAGCAACAGTTTTTTTAGATAGAACATGAGGAAGCCGAGGTTTAATCCAACCTTCTTCAAATCCTTTATCGATTATTGTTCGCTCAATAGCTTTAATTGAAACGGGAACCTTGTTAATGCCAAGTGTGCAAGCAGATTCGCATGGTGCCGGACAAAGTCTACCGGTGAATTCCGGAAAGTTATTTGTTGAATGAAGATTTTCTAGCGCTTCTTTCATATGCCCTTTGTAAACCAGATCGTTCCACTCGGGAATATAATTTTGCACGGGACAGCCGGTATCGCCGTGGCAGAAAGGAATACCGCAATCCATACAACGCGCGGCTTGAGTTTTAGCTTTCTCTGAACTGAAACGCTTTTCAAATTCTTTATAGTGAGTAACTCTCTCTTCAGCAGCATCTTTACGCAAGTATGCTCTTTCAAATTCCATGAATCCGGTTGGCTTACCCATTTACAACCTCCTTCTCAGCTTCAAGTTTTTCGGCAGCGGCTTTTGCCATCTTTGCCAAAGCTTTTTTGTATTCGCCCGGAATTACCTTCCAGAAATTTTCTTTTTCTTGTTCCCAGTTTTCCAAAATGAATTGCCCCCGTTTTGATCCGGTATGTTCAAAATGTTTTTTAACCATTTCATAGACTTCATTTTTATCATCATCGTAAATCAAATATTCAACATCAACCATTCCATGGTTTACTTTTTTATTTGATTCATGCGTCGGGTCCCATATGTAGGCAACACCTCCGCTCATACCGGCAGCAAAATTTCTTCCAATCTTGCCGAGTACTGCAACGCGTCCTCCGGTCATATATTCGCAGCCATGATCGCCGACACCTTCAATAACAGCAAGCGCGCCGGAATTACGCACGGCAAATCTTTCTCCGGCTAATCCATTAATGAATGCTTCTCCGCTTGTAGCTCCGTATAAACAAGTATTACCAACTATAATGTTGTCCTCTGCTTCGAATGTTACTTCGGAAGGAATTTTAACAATCACTCTTCCGCCGCTTAAACCTTTACCAAAGTAATCGTTCGATTCTCCCGTAAGATTTAATTCAATTCCTTTTGCGAGAAATGCACCAAAACTTTGTCCGGCAGTTCCGCGCAAATCAATCTTAATTGTTCCTTCGGGCAAACCTTCTTCTCCATACTTTTTTGCAACTTCGCTGGAGAGCATTGTACCAACACACCGATGAATATTTCTAATACGTTTGTTAAGCACAATCGGCTTCTTGTTTTCAACAGCGTCTGTAGTTTCCGCAATCAATTCATGATCAAACTGATTTTCCAATCCATGATCTTGTCCGCGTGTTCTGTACAAACTTGTATCGTAAAGCGGTGTTGGTTTGAAAAGCGGTTTGCTTAAATCTATACCGCGGGCTTTCCAATGATCGTGCAGACGAACCGGAATTATTTTTTCGGTCTGACCAATCATTTCGTTTATCGTTCTGAATCCAAGTTTAGCCATATACTCGCGAACTTCTTCTGCAACAAAAAACATGAAGTTAATTACATACTCTGGCTTGCCGGTAAATTTCTTTCTCAGCTCGGGATCTTGTGTTGCAACTCCAACTGGACAAGTATTGAGATGGCACTTACGCATCATTATACATCCCTGTGTAACAAGCGGTGCAGTTGCAAAGCCAAATTCTTCTGCGCCAAGCAATGCTGCAATAACAACATCGCGACCGGTTTTCAATTGTCCGTCTGTTGCAAGATAAACTCTGTCGCGCAAACCGTTGAGTATCAAAGTTTGGTGCGCTTCCGATAGTCCAAGTTCCCAAGGAGTTCCGGCATATTGAATTGAAGAGATCGGACTCGCTCCGGTTCCTCCATCATGCCCGCTGATTAATATATGATCTGCGTGTGCTTTAGCAACACCGGCGGCGATAGTTCCAACACCAACTTCTGATACAAGTTTTACACTTATGCGCGCAGTCGGATTTATGTTTTTCAAGTCGAATATCAACTGCTTCAAATCTTCTATTGAATAAATATCATGATGCGGTGGAGGGGAAATTAAAGTAACGCCCGGTGTGCTGTGTCTAACTTTTGCAATGATTGAATCAACCTTATGACCCGGAAGCTGACCTCCCTCTCCCGGTTTAGCGCCTTGCGCCATTTTTATTTGAAGCTCATCTGCATTAACCAAATAATTAGCTGTAACACCAAAGCGAGCCGAAGCTACTTGCTTAATTGCACTCCGCAAATTTTCACCATTTGGAAGAGTTATAAATCTTTCTGCTTCCTCTCCACCTTCACCGGTGTTGGATTTGCCTCCAATCTTGTTCATAGCAATTGCAAGATTTGTATGTGCTTCACGGGAGATTGAACCGAAACTCATTGCGCCGGTAGCAAACCGTTTTACAATTTCAGTGGCCGGTTCTACTTCTTCAATTGGAATTGCAGTGCCACTTAAATCTAGATCGAACAAACTTCTTAAAGTAACTCTGTGTTTGTCTTGATTGTTAATGTAATCAGCATACTCTTTATAAGTCTTGAAATCATTACGTTGCGTACTAAGCTGCAGTTTTGAAATTGTAAGCGGATTCCACAAGTGGTGTTCACCGTCCCATCTGTAATGATAAAGTCCTCCAACATCCAGTGTGCTTTGATCAACTTGAGGATCGAGCGCGTGCAAGTGTCTACGCTTTGTTTCCTCTTCAAGCATTTCGAGTGAAAGGCCTTCAATGCGTGTTGGCGTACCGGTAAAATAATTTTCAATGATTTCACTATCGAGACCGACAGCTTCGAATATCTGCGCTCCGCAATACGATTGAAGCGTACTGATTCCCATCTTACTGAAAATTTTATAAAGTCCTTTGCTGACAGCTTTTGTAAAATTTTTCTTTACTGTTGCATAATCGAGAGAAGGTGGTAAAAATCCTTTCTCTGTTACATACGCAAGTGTCTCATAAGCTAAGTATGGATTTATCGCGTTAGCACCGTAGCCGCAAAGCAAAGCAAAATGATGAACTTCTCTCGCTTCACCGGTTTCCACAATGATTCCGGTTTTGGTTCTCAATCCCGCGCGTAGCAAAGTATGATGGATTGCCGAAGTTGCAAGCAAACTTGGTATTGCGGCTTGTTCTCTATTCACACCTTTATCGGAAAGTATCAACAAAGAAATTCCCGACTTGACTGCATCAACAGCTTCTGTGCAAATTTCTTCCAATCTGTTTCTCATATCGTGATGCTTGAACGGATTAAAGAGAAGCGGAATTGTCTGCGATTTAAATAATCCGCGTGCTATATGACGAATCTTTTCCATCTGAGAATTTGAAAGCAGCGGATGCTCAAGTTCCAAACGGTTTGCATGCTGCGGAGTTTCATCCAATAGATTTTGTTCCGGACCGACATAAGTTGTCAACTCCATAACAAGTTCTTCGCGTATAGCATCAATCGGAGGATTAGTTACTTGCGCAAACAACTGTTTGAAATATCTAAACAACATTTGGGGCTTATCGGAAAGAACGGCAAGCGCCGCATCAGTTCCCATAGAGCCAATTGCTTCTTCTCCACGCTCAGCCATCGGAATGATTACTTTATCCAAATCCTCTTTTGAGTAGCCGAATATTCTCTGCCGCATATGTATTGTTTTGAAGTCGGCATTATAGATATAATCCGGAGTCGGCAAGTGGCTCATCTTAATCATGTTCTCATTAACCCATTTGCCGTAAGGTTTACGGGTTACAATTTCTTTTTTGATTTCTTCATCTTCGATAATTCTTCCTTGCTTCAGATCTAGAATAAACATTCTACCCGGCTGAAGTTTTCCTTTAACCGCAACATTCTCTGCATCAACACTCCATGTTCCAGCTTCAGACGTAAGCACAACTAAATCATCTTTGGTAATAACATAACGGGAAGGACGCAAACCGTTTCTATCAAGTGTGGCACCAATAATACTTCCATCGGTAAATACAACCGCAGCCGGTCCATCCCACGGCTCCATCATCGTTGCGTGATATTCATAAAATGCTTTTCTGTCGGGATCCATCAAATCATTCTTCGACCACGCTTCCGGAATCATCATCATCATTGCGTGGGGAAGACTTCTTCCTCCCATAACCAACAACTCCAACACTGAATCGAATGTTGCAGAGTCGCTCTGTCCATCCATAATAATTGGAAGCATTCTTCGCAAATCTTTTCCGTAGTGAGGAGATTCCATTACATGCTGGCGCGCAGCCATCCAGTTTTTGTTTCCTCGCAGTGTATTGATTTCTCCGTTGTGCGCAATCATTCTAAACGGATGAGCCAAATCCCAAGTAGGAAATGTGTTTGTAGAAAAACGCATGTGAAGCATAGTCATACCACTTTTCATATCGGGATCGGAAAGATCTTTGTAGTAATCGATCAACTGCTGCGCGAGAAGCATTCCTTTATAAACAAGTGTACGACTGGAGAATGATGGAACGTAGTATTTACTTCTATCAAGCTTCAACTCTGCGCGAACGCGATGATCTATTATTCTTCGAATAAGATAGAGTTTGCGTTCAAACTCATCCTGATTTTGAATTTTCTTATTAGCACCTATAAAACATTGTCGAATAAAAGGCTGAGTAGCCTGTGCGCCTTTACCGGGAACACTCGGATCAACCGGAACATCGCGCCAACCTAGAAATTTTTGATTTTCATCAAGCACAATTTTTTCAATAAGGTTTTCAACAGACTTTCTGATGATTGGATTTTGCGGGAGGAAAATTACACCAACTCCATACTTACCTTCTTCGGGCAAATTTATTTTTGTTCCGCTGGTAACTTTACGTAAAAATTCATCCGGCATTTGAATTAGAATTCCGGCACCGTCTCCGGTGTTCGGATCTGCACCAACCGCCCCTCTATGCTCGAGATTCTTAAGAATATCCAAGCCCTTTTCAACAATCGCTCGGGATTTTCTCCCTTTAACATCAGCAACGAAACCCATACCGCATGCATCGTGCTCAAACGCCGGAGAGTACATTCCTTTGCAATGATTAGCAGAAGCCTTATTGTTCATCATTTCATCAAATACTTTTTTATTTAAATCCGGCATTTGAATACTCCTTTAATAATTATTCACAGCGTGAATAAGCAATTTTATATTTTTCTTCCTTCCCACTTCTTTATGGGCTAAAGAAAAGTGAGAATTTTTAAGTAATACTAGATTAGGTTAATTAGAATAGAATGGCGCGTAATGCTAAGGCTGTATGCTGCCACAGCAATTGGTAATATTTGATCGCAATTTGTTCATAATTGTTCAGCGCCATAAATCTAAGCCGTAATATAAAAATCATAGCGAATGATGCAAGTGCTTTTTGCAAAAATATTCATAGTAGCGCATAATTATGCACAATACGTTCGGGAGAGAATTTGCTTTTGAGAGGTAAAAATATCAGAAAGTTTATTGATCAGACGATTCTATTTCCGGATTCACTTTCAAAAAAGTAGAGGTGATTTTTGTCGACTGTAATTTCCACTTCGGCACCCAACCGATATATTTCTTTTGGTTTTAATCGTGAGATGATTGGTTTACCATCTATCATAAAGTGTGCAAAGACTTCGTTCCCCATTTGCTCAACTACGTCAAGTTTTACTTTAATTCTGTTTCCAAAATTACTTTCATCAGAAAAATGTTCGGGACGGATTCCAAGTGTTACATCTTTATTCACAAAGTTTGCAAATCGAGATCCGTCTAGAGAGACTTGAAGGTTATTATTCTCGCTCGAGAACATAATGCCATTATTGTCTAGGATTTTTCCCATAATAAAATTCATAGCCGGGCTGCCAATGAATCCGGCTACAAAATGATTAACCGGGTTATTATATAAATTAAGCGGTGAATCAACCTGCTGAACTAGTCCCTCTTTCATTACAACTATGCGATTTCCAAGAGTCATAGCTTCAGTTTGATCGTGTGTGACATAAACAACCGTAGTCTCAAGCTGATGGTGAAGACGGGCAAGTTCAGTTCTCATTTGCACACGAAGCTTGGCGTCGAGATTACTTAACGGCTCATCAAACAAAAATACTTTTGGCTTGCGAACTATTGCACGTCCAACAGCAACACGCTGACGCTGACCGCCGGAAAGCTGCTTTGGTTTTCTATCCAGCAAAGGTTCTATACTTAGAATTTTGGCCGCATCATTAACACGTTCATTAATTTCTTCTTTGCTAAACTTTCTTAGCTTCAATCCAAAAGCCATATTTTCAAAAACTGTCATATGAGGATAAAGCGCATAATTCTGAAAAACCATGGCAATGTCTCTATCTTTTGGCGGAACATCATTAACAAGTTTACCATCGATAAAGATTTCGCCTTCGTTTATTTCTTCCAAGCCGGCAATCATCCTAAGAGTAGTTGATTTGCCGCATCCGCTTGGTCCAACCAGCACAACAAATTCTTTGTCTTTGATTTCAAGGTTAACAGATTGAACTGCTCTGTTTTTTCCTTCGTAAACTTTGCCAACATTTTTAAGAATTACTTCAGCCATTTTTCCTCAAAGATTTAGTAAAAGAATCCTCCTCTGCAAAACGCAGAGGAGGAAATTATACTCTTACTTTGTTAACATCATCTTAATTGTTCTAGTAAACTGAGAATTATTATCTCCGCTAGCAACTATTCTATAAATATACATACCACTAGCTAAGCGAGAAGCATCCCAAACAACTCTATGAGTACCGGCGGAATATGTTGTGTTTGCCAGAGTTGCAATTTCTTGACCAAGCACATCGTAAATCTTTAGGTCAACTCTAGAAGCTGTTGGAAGCGCAAACTCAATTGTTGTAGTTGGGTTAAATGGATTCGGATAGTTCTGGCTAACTGCAAATTGTGTTGGAATCTGCATCTCAATTTCTTCAATATCAGTAATTGTTTCCCAAACCTTAGCAGAAACAAATTTATCGAAGATCACCTTGTGACCGGCATTATTTAAATGCACCCCATCGCCCGAATTATAGATAGTTTTAATTGTACCATCGGTGTTAGCGAGTGGAGTGAACACATCAACAGACTTATCTTTATAGTAAGCAATAATTGAATCCTTCGCTTGTATAAGATTTGTCCTCTGCGCTACAACACCAAAATTTCTTGGCTGTGTAGTTGTAACCCATACTTTAATTTTTTGATCAGCTGCCAATTTCGTTATGGCTCTCATATTGTTCATTTGCTCTGTAACTGTAAAGTTCATATTAGCATCATTGCTTGGAAGATTAATCAAGATTGCAGTCGGCTTATAAGTTAGAGCCTTAGTGATATTGTTATTTACTTTTGGTGCTGGCTTTCCACTCGGAGCAGCAAAGTCGGAAGCCATAATATCATAAGTTGTATAACCGCCTATTGCAAGATTAACCAAGTATGAATTTGGATCTTTAGAAAGCATATATTTTCTGTAACGACCAACCCAAGCACTATCAGCCGATGTTGCACCGGTTCCGGCAGCAGTTGATGAACCAAGAACAACAACTACTTTTCTTTGATCACCACTAATAGCTTTTCCGCCAATCAATCTGACATCGTCAAAGTAGAAAGTGTTCGGCATGTTATCTACAACATCTTGACCGAAAAAGATTGTCTTAATAGTTGTTAAATCAGCAGCACCCGAATTGTCTTTAAACCATTTTAATGGAATGTAAACCTTATACCATTGATTTGGGTAGATCCAAGGGATATACTTTGACAAGCTAGTTTTTGCAGTTTTTTTATTTCCGGTATCTTCAAGAAAAATTGATGGCATTTGAAAACCGCCCATTTCAACTTCAGAGAAAATATTTAGAACGAGAGTATCCTTTTGCATAACATCTCTGCCTACCCATCCATCACTAGCAATTGCAAATGCCCAGTCACCTTTTTCGCCAGACTTCCAATTCATCTTAATAGAATAGTTTCCAACTAAAGAATATTTTGTTGTAACCGGAGCTTTACTTCCATTGATAAGTTCTAATGTACTTGGAGTTGTAGAAAATCCCCAAGAAGGATCATAAAAAACTGGGGTAGGGCTATCGGCAAAGAACACAATATCATTAGCATTTACCGGTTTTGCTGTTACAATACTAAAAGCTTTATCACTTACATCAGATATTGAGTTTTCTACTCCAGTAATCTTTACCAATGCAACATCAGATTTTGCAGTTGGTAGAGTCCAGCTATATGTTCCCGTAGCAGCCGGTGTTGAATTTGTTACTGAAGTCCAAGTAGACCCATTATTTAATGAGTATTCGATTTTTACATTTGTAACACCTTTGGCTTCGAACATAATATTCTTCTTGGAACCAGACTCCCAGCTCTGATAACCATTAGGTGAAATAACATTAAGAGAGTAAATAACTTCTCCAATTCTGAAAACTTTATCACTAACATCAGAAATCGAAGAATTACTATTATCAGAAATTCTAACGAGAACAGTTGTAGAAGTAATATCTGGCAAAGTCCATTCATATTTTTGTTTACTTGCATCTTCAGTACCAATCAAGTTCCATTTTACACCATTATCAGCAGAGTATTCCAATTTAACTGTTGCAATATTTCCACTATTCCATGTAATGTTCTGCTTAGTTCCTTTTCCCCAATCTTCTCCACCGTTAGGTGATGTTAAAGAAACGAACTTAGTAATTGAAGATTGTTGCTTAAGATCAAAACGAAGAACGCGGTTGTTGGAATAATCTGCAACCCACAAGTAGCCATTAGTATTATCTATTGCAATAGCTCTTGGTACGTTTAAGCTTGATGGTGTAGGAGGAGCTGGAACTACTTTAGAAACAAAATCAGCTTGTCCCAATACGTAATCAGCATCTGCTCCATTAGTTTTGTAAGCACCATTCTCATAAACTAAAATTCTGTGGTTGCTTTCTTGCACTAAGTAGATTCTTCCTTCTGCATCGCCCCAAACAAATCTCGTTGTTCCACTACCGTTTTTAGTTGTTGTACTAAGTTTGGTAGTGAAATCTGCTTGACCAAGTACGCCATCAGCATTAGCGCCATTAGCTTTTTGCGCAGCGCCATTGAATTTTGTAAATCTATTGTTACCGTAATCGCTAACCCAAAGTCTTCCATCTTGATCTACAAAAAGACCATTGGGATTTGCCATCTTTGCTGCTGTTGTAGCGCTAGCATTAGTTGTAAAATCCGGCTGACCAAGAACGCCATCGGCAGCAGCGCCATTAGCTTTTGCAGCGGCATTATCAAAACGTGTTACTCGATGGTTATTAAATTCGCTAACCCATAATGTTCCAGCATCATCAACTTGAACACCACATGGACCGGATACTTTTGTGGCGCTGGCGGCAGTAGTGCTTGTAGTGAAATCAGCTTGACCTAGAACTCCATCGGCACTTGCACCGGTTGCTTTTGTTGATGCATTATCAAATCTTAAAATGCGGTTGTTTGAAAAATCGCCAACCCAAAGTCTTCCATTTTTATCAACATGAACACCTATTGGATTGTTGAACTTGGCTTGAGTTAACCCGGATGATACAGTTGTAAAATCTGGTTGTCCTAATACTGCTTCTGCTGCACCACCATTCTTTGCAGCCTCCGCAGAGGTATATCTTAAGATTCTATGATTCGATCTATCAGCAATAAAAAGTTTTCCAGTTGTTGGATCTATAGCAATTCCATTTGGCGCATTTAATTTATTATTTCCCGATCCGGCAGTTTTCGTAACAAAATCAGCTTGTCCTAGAACACCGGAAGCACTCATGCTATTTGCAACAGTAAACTGCTTCTTAATTTCAAATCGAAGGACTCTATTGTTGCTATAATCTGCAACCCAAATATTTCCAGTTACATTATCTACAGTCATTGCGCGCGGAACATTCAAACTTGAGGACGTTGGTGGATTGAGAACAGTCTTAGTCGTAAAATCCGGTTGACCTAAAATATAATCAGCATCCGCACCGTTAGCTTTAGCGGCGCCATTTTCATAGACTAAAATTCTGTGATTATCTTCTTGAACGCAGTAGATTCTTCCAAAATTATCGCCCCAAATAAAACGTGTAGTACCGCTACCGCTTTTTGTTGTAGCGGCTGTCTTTGTTGTAAAATTAGGTTGACCAAGTACACCATTTGCATCTGCTCCATTAGCTTTACCGGCAGCGGCATCGAAGCGTAAATATCTGTTATTGCCATAATCACTCACCCACAATCTTCCATCACTATCTACAAATAATGCATTTGGGTTTGCCATTTTTGCTGCTGTTAATCCGCTTGCATTTGTAGTAAAATCTGGTTGACCTAACACAGCATCTGCCGACGCACCGTTTGCTTTACCGGCGGCATTAGCAAATTTTGTAACACGATGATTGTTAAACTCACTAACCCATAAGTTGCCTTTGTTATCAACCATAATTCCGCATGGACCAGAAACACTGTTTGAATTCGGAGTTTTGGGAACAGTTCCGGTAACAAAATCTGCTTGTCCTAAAACTCCATCTGCATTAGAACCAGAAGTTTTAGAAGAAGCGTTATCAAATCTTAACACGCGGTTGTTTGAAAAATCACCAACCCACATTCTGCCCGCGTTATCAATGTGAATTCCGATTGGATTATTAAACTTTGCCGCAGTTGTACCGGTAGTTTTTGTTGTAAAATCAGCTTGACCAAAAACAGCTTCTGCTTTCGACCCGTTTGTGGCTGCACTTGTTGAACTCCAACGCAAAATTCTATGGTTGGATCTATCAACCACAAAAACTTTTCCGGTTGTTGGATCAACTGCTACACCATTTGGTCCGCTTAGTTGATAATCTGAGGTACCAGAAGTTTTACTTACAAAGTCTGTTTGTCCTAATACACTGGCAGCAGACTGGTAATTGGATAATTGAGCAAAACTAATCGTGCTAATTAAGATTAATGTTGCGAGAGAAAGTAGAGTACGTCTGAGCATTATGACTCCTATATTTTTGAAGTTTGTCTCCGATGGTCTGCACAATAATTATGCTAAACTTTAATTCTTAGCACACTCCAAAATTGAAACGACATTTAACATAAATTTTACAAAATGATAAATGCTTATTAAAATAATAAGCTCACCTAGAATCGACCCGAATTTATTCTTTCACACTTCCCATCATAATACCTTTGATGTAATACTTTTGAAGCGCAAGAAAAACTACCAGCACCGGGAAAATTGTAATAACAGAACCAGCCATCAGCATTTCAGTATCTTGAACATGCTCGCTGCTTAAGTTAGCGAGAGCAACCGGCAATGTATACATGTTGGAATCGGTCATAACAATTAACGGCCAAAGAAAATCATTCCATGTGCCCATAAAAGTGAACAAACCAAGTGTTACTAGAATCGGCTTGCATAAGGGAAGAATTATTTTCAGATAAATTTGTAATTCAGTAGCACCATCCATTTTTGCAGCTTCAATTAGACTATCGGGAATTGAATACGCATACTGCCTAATCAAAAAGATTCCGAAGATGCTTGCCATACCCGGGACAATGATTGCCCAGTAAGTATTTATCATGCCCATATTCTTAAGTAAAAGAAACACCGGAAGCATTGTAACTTGTCCGGGTATTATCATCGAGCTAAGCAAGAATTTGAATAAGCTTTCTTTTTTAGCGAATCTAAATTTTGCAAACGCATAACCGCCCATCGAATTGAGAAGCAAAGAAAAGAAAGTTGCACCAAGAGATATGATAACGCTGTTAAGCAAATAGCGGGTTAGATTTAATCTTGAGAATAATATTTCGTAATGCGAGAAATCGAATTTCTCCGGAAACAACTTTGGCGGATAAGTATTTGAGGCTCCGGTTGACATGAATGAAGCAGAAATCATCCAAAGGAATGGAAGAAATGTGATAACAGCAAAAAATATTGCGAGAGCGATAACTAAATATTTTTTCAGTTTAGCCATTTCTCTCCTTCTGCAATTTGAATTGTATCGTAGTGCCAATCAAAATTATTACAGTGAGCATAAACGCAAGCGCGGTTGAGTAGCCAATATTCCACCATCTAAAACCTTCTTGATACATATACAGCACAATGCTTAGCGTACTATTAAGCGGTCCTCCTTGCGTCATTACATAAGGTTCAGCAAAAAGCTGGAAGTATCCAATCATAGTAATAACGCTTATGAACAAAGTAGTTGGAGCTAGTTGTGGAATTGTAATATGCTTAAACTGCTGCCATGCAGATGCGCCTTCTATACTAGCTGCTTCGTAAAGTTCTTCCGGAATGTTTTGCAAGCCGGCGATGAAGATTACCATGTTGTATCCGAAGTTTTTCCACACTACAAGAAGAATAATTGCGGGCATAGACCAATTAGGATCGCCAAGCCAATCAACCGGGCCAATACCTATAAAACCCAATAAATAGTTTAATAATCCAAAGCGAGGATGATATATATAGCGCCAAACAATTGATACAGCAACGTGAGTTGTTACAACCGGAAGAAAATATATTAAACGGAATATGCCTTTGAACCGGATGAATTTTGAATTGAGTAAAACAGCAGCTGCTAAAGATGCAGCAACTGAAAGCGGTCCGCCAACCATTACGAAATAGAAAGTATTTTTAATTGCAGTCCAAAACAGTGGATCGCTAAGAAGCGTAGAATAGTTTTTGAAAGCGACAAAGCGAAGATATTCCAAGTTGCCTAGTGCGTAAATGTCGAAGTCGGTAAAGCTCATTACAAAGGCTGTTATAACCGGTAAGAAGAAAAATAGCGCAATAATTAACAGCGATGGTCCGAGGAAAAGCGCTACCGCACTAAGCTTCGTTTTATTCATCATGTTTTATACTCAAAATGTAACGGCGTTTTTCCAAAATATTATTTACATCTCTATCAAGCTTTTTAAGTGCATCATCTATAGAAATTCTTTTGCGCGCTATAGGTTCAACCATTTCTTGCTGAATTTTTTGAAAGACAATCTGTTCCCACTCCGGAATCTTTGGAGCCGGTTTAGTCTTTTGCAACTGCTCGTAAAATGCTTTGATGTATTTGTTATTTACAAATTCCGGATTCTCCCAAGCTTTCTTTGCAGCCGGTAAGGATGAAACAAGTTTGTAAAAGTCATATTGAGTTTTTTCATGAGCTAGAAACTCGATCCACTTCCAAGCAGCTACTTTGTTTTTAGACTTTGCATTTAGCACAACACTGGAACCGCCCGGAAGAGAATAGCCGGGATAATCATCATTTGGTGATGGTAGCGGAGCAGTCATCCATTTGTCTTGAACATTTTTTGGAAGTCTATTCTGAAATTCAGTAACATTCCAAGGACCGGTGATATACATCGAGAAAAAGCCTTCACCGAACGCTTGGTAAACATTTAGAACTTGCTGCATATCAACCGGTGCCAAATCCTCGTGGTAGAATTTGGCGAGATACTCAATAGCTTGTCTGAACTCTTTCGAAGAGAAATTCGCATACTGGTTTTTATTTTTTAGAAGTTCAGCATTGTTTTGAATTCCAAAAACTATAAATGGCAGCCATTCATTGGTTGGAATGAAGAAAGAATAGCGGTTAAATTTTTGTTTTATTTTTTTGGAAGCATCGTAAAGTTCAGCCCACGTCCTTGGTGCACTATTGTAACCAACTGCCTTAAGAATATCAGTTCTATAAAACATTACTCTGGTGTCCACATACCAAGGAATCCCAAACACTGTTGAATCAAGAACATTTGTTTCCCAAATACCATCGAAGAATTTATCTTTTGAGATCACAGTTGATTTGGAGATAAGTTTGTTAAGCGGTTCAATTGAATTGATCGCTTCAAATTCGGGAATCCAGGTATTGCCCAGTTGAAAAACATCGGGTAGAGTTTCACTTGCAAATGCGGTAATCAATTTTTCGTGAGCCGCAACCCAAGCAATTTGTAGAACCTTAACCTTAATGTTAGGATTTTGTTTTTCAAACTCGGGAATAAGCTTAGCAACAGTTTCCCCTTCTACACCCATTGCCCAAAAGTTAATTTCAATCTTATCAGATTTTTGCCGAGAGCAGCTAACAGATAAAATTAAGAGTGCAACCGCAATATATTTCGCGCCCGTTATTTTCATTTATTTAATCAACATCATTTTTTTTGTCTCTGAATAATTACCGGCTTGAAGTCTATAGAAATAAACTCCACTGCTTAATTTGGAATTAAGAACTGAGAATTGAGAATTAAAAACGCCCGTTAGTTTATATTCATTAACCAAAGTTGAAACTTCATTACCAAGGCTATCATAAACTTTCAACGTGACATGGCTAGGTTTAGTAACTGAATAGCTAATTGTTGTTTCCGGATTGAATGGATTAGGATAGTTTTGGCTGAGATAATACTGCGAAGGAATGGTTGATTCATCTTCAACTTTTGTATCGGGAAAGAACAATCCTTTTCCACTAGAAAAATCTAAGATCGGAGCGATTTCAGGAGAACTCATAAATTTCTTCCAGAGTATTTCTGAGCGGTAATTTTCAATCATACCAATTATTGGACCTTGATCAATCGCTAAGTAACCATCACTAAACCACAATTTGCCTACATTGAATGCATCCTTAAAACCGAACTCACCCCAAAGACTTGCACCATAAGTTCTATAGAAATGTTTTAATGCCGCTAAAGATTCTTTTGGCGTGTATGGCATTGCTGATAATGCAGCCGTAGGGGCAATAGTTCCGTTATCGTTTTCCGGTGAGTGAGCGGAATATCCGCCAGAAGATGAAATAGAATAACTTGCAGTTAATCCCCAACAATCTTCACTATATCCGGCAAACTTTTTAGGATTTGCAATACAGTAAGCACGGTTAACTAGTGATTGATTCTTGTTATGTACAAAATAATTTGTGTACAAATCTCTGATGTTGCGGGGATCGAATCCAATAAAGGAATAATGTGTAAAGAATAACGGTCCGCCGTAATCATTTCCAACGTAAAGTGGAATATCATATTTCAAACGGTAGTTTGTAATGGAACCATTATTTCCCCAACCACCTCTATAAAATGTTAATGCACCTATTGATGACGCTTTTGTAGGTGAAGCAACTGCCAAAACGTACGCGATCATAGTTTCATTCCAACCGTGGAAAACAAATGCATCGCTAAAATTAAATCCCATTGTTGGAGACCAGTTCCAATATAAACCGGTGGTTCCATTTCGATAGAACTCCCAATCAATTCCTTCCCAAACTGTTTTAATGTATGTTCTTGTTTGAACTTCTTCGAAAGTATTATTATCAAAGTATTGACGCGCGGCAAGAAGACCTTCGACCAAAAAAGCAGTTTCAACTATATCGCCGCCATTTTGCTGACCAAAGTTTACAACTTTGCCGGTAGTTCCATTTATCCAATGAGGTAAAGCACCATGAAACTTATCTGCTTTTGTAGCAAGAAAAGTTGAAATCTTTAACATGCGCTGTGCACCTTGTTCGCGTGTTATAAATCCGCGTTCAACACCAACAATAATTGCCATTATACCAAAACCGCTTCCGCCAATTGTATTAGTTACATCACTTTCATTCGGATGCCAACGCTCACGTGCTAAACCACTTGTTGGATCGCCCCAATCCCAAAAGTATCTAAACGTTGCGCGCTGAGTCATATCTAAAAATTCATCGTCACTCATTGTGTGAGTAGTCGCGGAAACTTCAGCACTAAGTGGAGATTCGTTTCCGGAAATATCATAAGCTGAGACCTTATACCGCGATGTAACACCAAGGAAGCCTATCCAATCCCAATGGAATGAACGATTCTTCTTAACAGTTTTTGAAAGTACAAATGAAGAACCGTTGAACGTATAAATTTTATAACCGGCTATATCTGATTCCAGATTGTATTGCCAAATAACATCGGCATGTAATTCGTAACCAATTGCTTTTACGCCGGATGGTGTTGCCGGTGCTGTTGTATCTTGTGCATAGTTTATTACGTTAAGCAAATACAAAAGCATGAATAGTTTTTTCATTTTGATCCTTTTCAAAGAGAACTAATAAACAATTTCTATTGCAACTGGAAACTCATTTACCTTAATAGTATTGTTAGTAAAGTTTGTTGATTCTTTTCCATCAACAATAACGCTTTTAGGTAAACGCTTACCATTAAAATTTTTGATCACAATTCCACCACTTGGAATTGTAGCATTGCCATTCAAATTTATCTTATAACTATTCTCACTCTTTTTTATGGAATAAGATATCTCGCCAAAGTATGTTGGAAGATTCTCAATTGACATTCCTTCCGGTGAATCTATCCATTCTTGCATCAATCCCGCACCAACAACTAATGATGAATCATATTCGTTCTCATACACAAACATTGCACGCATGGCATTTATAAAATCGGAACCAACCCAAGTATGGGGCATATCACCTATAAAACGTGGGAGTCTGCGATCTTTCCAAACAACTTCAGCCCAGTGATTCCATCCTTGCGGACGCTGATCGTTCAAGAAATATTTGGTCAACCAATGAGCTCGTTCCGGCTGATCGAGAAAAATGAATGATCCAATTGTGCGCACTTCGTATGGAGTATAATTAATCCAATCAGTTTCCGGCTTAACGCGGTTTTGTGTAAAGTCCCAATATTTATCAAAAGTATTCTGAAGTAAATCCGCCGGAAGATTTCCTCTTTCGTTGCACGGATAAAGAGAAATTGTTGTTGAGGTTGCGTCAAAATCACCAAGTTCAACACAACCCGGGATATAATTTATTTTATGCTGTTGAGTTGTTAGTCTGATCGAGTTGTATAAGTTGACCTTAAAATCATCACGAATTTTCTTGAAACGCTCCGCCTCGTTGACATTGCCGATAGCCTCAGCTATATCAACAGCATCTTTTAATCCTTTCATTCCAAAAAAACTATCCCAATAGGAATGGCGCGGTTTATCACTATAGCCTTCGTGAGAAATTGATTCGGGTAAGATTCCATAGTATGCTCGTAAACTGTCACCGCTGTTCTTATAATAATCTGTCGAACGCTGATCGATCAAACTTTTCATGTAATCAACGGCTCGCTTTACATTATCGAATTTTGATCTAAGCCATGTAGTATCTTTGGTGTAATTGAAATATTGTTTAATCAAATAAATAAACTCGCCGTGGCTGTCATTTTCCGGAACCGGATCGGGACCGCGTCTATCAACAACACAAGGAACTTTACCGTTTTCAAATTGATTTGCCGCATACCAATCGATAAACTCGCGCACCTCTTTTACAATTCCGTTTTTTAACAATGCTGAAGAGGTTAACGCGCCGTCACGCATCCATGAACGTTCATAAGAGCGTGAACCGGGCTGAATTCCGAACTTATCTCTATTAACCAAAATATTTGCAAGGTTTGTACGAATCGTATTCACAATCTTATCGGCAGATGAGGGCAAATTAAACTTGATATGAGTGACTTTATCATTCCAAAACTTTTCTGTTTCATCAAGCATCTTCTGAACAAACTTTGCGTCAGCTTTCTTTAACTCTTTAGGTTCCGTATGGAATGGAACCGCCACATAATATATTTTCTCTTCTTGCGGCTTTAATTCAAATGAATATTTAATTACAGCCGAAGCATAACCAGTATTATCTTCAACATTTTTTCTTAATGGCAGCTGATCTTGTGAGATAAAGTTGATTGCTTCACCATCATCAAATGATGCAGCACCCATTCCGCTTGGTTTTGAAATCGGAAGGACAACTTTTTCGTTATTCACAATAATCTTAGTCTTTTCGACTTTTACAGATTTTACTTTTGCAGTTCCGCCGGTAATGTTGAGCCATTGGTAATACGGATTAACTTGAAATGGACGCAGTGCTATATAGAAATTACCAGTCTTTTCTTGCTTACTAACATTCTTTAATGTGTATTGTAAATAGAGTACTGAAGATTTATTTGCTTCGCCGCTAGCAAATGCTTTTACCTCAAGCTGAATATTACCAAGCCACTTTATTTTGGGAATCGGCAGATAATTATTCTCTAATGATTGAATCGTCTGCTGCTCGTTCCACGTAATCAGTTTTCCATCAACAAAAAGGAATGGTTCAAGAGAGAAGTTAGACTTATCAACTTCAACCATTCCTTCTTCATTGATTAGCGCCTCCTTAACATCGGAGTTAACTCCGGTGATAGTCCAATATGATTTTTCTTCATTGAAGTAACGTGGAAAATACCCGCGTGGGAAATCCTTAGCAAAGTTTATAAAAAAGCGGTTTGGATCTGCAGAATATTCACCGCTTAATATTTCCAATTCCTCAATTACAAAACTTTTTTTACCGGCGCTGTTTTCCAAAATGAGTTTTATATAGGCAGCTTCTAATTCCGGTAAGCGAACATAATTTGTATTTGAGTTTTCCTTTTCGGCTGAATATACTTTTTCCCAAGTTTTTCTATCATCAGAAACCAGCACAGAAAATTTCTTTGCATAATCCTTCTCACCCCAGTTAATCTTTAATCCGCCGAATTCTTTTCTTCCGCTAAGATCAAGAACTATTTCTTGCTTAGCCGCATTACTGCTAATCCAGTTTGTTTCCTTCTTTCCATCAGTAAGAAACTTAATATCGGATATTGGCAATACTGAAGAAGCTTCTACTTTAATTTCTGAAAGCTGACTGCTTGTTTCGGCTGTAGGTTCAAAGTTAAGTTCATCAAGATAAACTGTTCCCTTCCCGCCATTATAGGAAGCAATTGTAAATTCAAGCCGGTTTGTTTTGCGCAATGTTTTGTCTATGGTTGTTCCCCATGCAAACTCAATTTTACGTTTCTTGATTACGTACTTCTTCCATTCGTTTGGAAATTCATAGTTTTGGTTGTTATACCACCAAACATTATCGCCGCTTGCATCAGCCAGTTTGAATTCAAGGTTATTATTTGGAGATTTTGCTTTAATGTAAAAAGAGAATTGAAAGTTTGCCGGAAATTCGATTGGAATCATCTTTTGAATTCCACCGTATCCGGAACCTTTGGTAAAATTGTAATCAATGCGAATGCATTTGCCTTTGAAGCCGTTAGCAGTGGAAATTTTTAGTTCAACGCCATCACTTGTAAAAACTTGCCAGCCGCTTTTTGAATTAAATTCATCTAAAACTTTGCCTTGGGCAAAGATTTGAATTGCCAAAGACAACAACACAAGAATAAGCGCAACAATTTTGACCACTTTTTCTCTCATTTGATCCCTTTCATAAGTTGGGATTTTATTTTTTCAATTGTTCGAAGCCGAGTATCTTCATTCCTTTCTTCACAATTTCATCCTTCATAAAATATTTCCATACAAAACCGTTATAGTAGTTCTCTATCATAATTACAATTGGTCCTTGGTCTAAACCAAGGTAATCAGTATCTACCCAATTAACAGTCGGGTTGAATGCATCAACAAAACCATGCTTTCCCCATACACCGGCACCGCCATATAATTCTTTCATGTTCATCAACGTAGGAATACAAATCTCTGGCGCAAATGGGATTGAACCGCCAGCAGCAGTTGGTGCAATTGTTCCATCATCAAATTCAGTTGAATCGAGCCCGGAAGAGCCGCGTGGTGCATAACCATAAAAAACTTTACCATCTTTATTGTATTTTGATTCCGGTCCGTCGCAAGCAGATAATCCCCATGAAAGCGAATCGTAACCAGCCCATTTCATTGGATTAACAATTGCGTATTCACGGTTCACATATGTAGCTCGGCGGGAATTTTCTGCGTAATCAATTCCTTTTTTCTTTATGTATGAATCAACTAATCCGTTCGGATTCAGCCACATGAATGAATACTGATGTGAAAAGAGTGCTGGAAAAACTACATGTCCAAAATCCTTTGTATAAGGTTCGCGCCATTGATATGTGCTTTGAAACGAAGCAAAAGCTTTTTCCGGATTTGGCAAATCCATTCCCGCAGCTATTACATAAAGAAAGAGTGCTTCTGTATATCCAAACCAGCCAAGCGGTTGAAATCCTTTTTCAGTCCAGCCCATATTTATTTGGTACGGCATTTTTTGATCTGCTGAACGAACCCAGAATTTCCAATCTGCACGCGCAAGAAGTTTGCTTGATAAATCTCTGATCTGTTTTTCTTCATCATTATTTTCTGTAAAATAATTTCTAGCGAATATCATCCCGCTAAAAAGCAAACCACTATCAATTGATGAAAGCTCACAATTCCAAAAACGCTGTCCGGTTTTCATATGAAGAAAATGATAATAAAAACCTTTGTTGCCGGTTGCTAGTTTTGCATCACTCTGTTCGCTGTTCCAGAAAAAGTTTAACATATTTATTGTAAGCCTGGCAGCTTCTGATCTAGTAATCCAGCCTTTCTCTGCACCAATTGCCCAGATTGGAACCGCAAACCCAACTGCAGCAACTGTTGCTGGAGATGTATTTGTTGAGCGGTCTTTAACCAATCCGTTTTCCGGATTAATTTCATCTAAGAAGTATTTGAAAGTGCGATATTGAAGCGTATCAAGAAAAATTTTTTCTTCAGAGCTTATTTTGTAATTCAGCTTATGTAGCGGCTGATATTTTATTTCTCTTGTCTGACAACCTACATTAACCGCAATCAATAGAAGCAAAATTGTTTTGATCGTTTTCACTTTCGCCCTTCTCTTTGTTCAGATTTTATCCTAAAACAACTTCAACTTTTACTTCGCCGGAATTTTTTGTTAGGGGAATTACATTGCCGGAAATCTTCACACCATCAACAATAATTTCCTTAATCCCAAAAGAAACACTGCCTGGATTTGCAATACTTATATTGTAAACAACATTTCTGAATAAGCGTTTAACCGTGTAACTTTTCCATTCACTTGGAATACACGGATCAATTACCAAACCATTTTCGGTTGGACGCACACCGAGTATCCATTCCACCAATTCTTTTTGCAGCCACTGTGCTGAACCAGTGTACCAAGACCATCCGCCCATTCCATAGTTCGGCGAGCCCGGTCCATCAATGTTTCCAGGTGTTACAAATGGCTCTGCAACATATTTATCCGGATCGTTAGCGTAATTATTAATTGGGCTCAATCTAGAGTATGCAGCCCAAGCATTCTTGGCATCTTTCATCATAGCAAAGGCTTGAATTGACCAAGTTGCCGCATGAGTGTAAACGCCGCCGTTCTCTCTTCGCGATGGAGCGTAACGAGTTAAATAGCCAATATACTTATCGGTTTTGGTATAAGCCGGATAGAATAGAATTGTCCCATTGTTTTTAAGTAAATGTTTTTCAACTGAAGCCATTGCGGTTTTCTTTCGAGCTTCATCAGTGGAATCAGCAATAACACTCCAAGTCTGCGCGTTGAGATAAATTTTTCCTTCTTCACATTCGCTGCTTCCGATTTTCACTCCGCTATCCTTTGTTGCGCGCCAAAACCATTCTCCATCCCAAGCATGTTTGTTGATAGCATCTTTTAATTTTGCAGCTTCAGCTTCGTACTTAGTTTTTAAATCCTTCCTTCCAACTTTTTCACAAACAAATGAAAATCTTTTTAGTATCAAATGGAAAAAATGCGCAAGCCAAACTGATTCCCCTTTGAATTCAAGACCAACTGCGCTTAAGCCGTCATTCCAATCACCGGCACCTATGTAAGGTAAACCGCGATCACTCATGCGCGCTAAAACTTTTTCAATTGCAGCAATTGAATGATCGAACAACGACTCTTTCTTTTCTGCGTTATCGTAATAAGGTTCTGTTTCATTCAAGAAGGAATAATTATTTGTTTCGTCGAGATAATGAAACAGAATAAATGGAAGCCAGAGCAAATCGTCGGTCATCTTTGTCTGCAAACCGGTTTCACTTATAGGATGCCACCAATGCAATACAGTTCCATCTTGAAATTGATGACGCGCATGCAAACGAATTTGATTTTCTGTTCTAGCTTGATCGCCATACAAATAAATCATGCTGTCTTGAAGCTGATCTCTAAAACCAAACGCACCACTCTGCTGGTAGTAAGCTGTACGAGCCCATAATCTTCCGGCTACTGCTTGATAGCGTAGCCAAACATTCGCAAGCAAGTTCACAGATTCATCCGGCGTGTTAACTTCTAGAGCCCTTCCGTAATCTTTCCAAAATGTTTTTACGTTTTGCAGTGCGTCAGAAATTTGTTCTTTACTTTGATAATTACTCTTCGACTCATCAATGTATTTTTTTGCAACTTCAATTGATTTCTTTTCTGATTCGAGTGCTTCCTTATCGCCATCAATTCCCATATAGAACGCGGCATCTTCAGTTTGGTTTTGCTTAACTGCAACTTTTATACGAACTGTTCCTATGGAATCATTCCATTTGCCAAGTGTGCTGGAAAGTTTTTCTTGACTGAGTGATTGAGGATTTGCCAGATCGCCATATTGACCGATGAATCTCTCTTTATCCCCTTCGCAATCAACAATTTTTCTGTTTGAAGAAATGTAACCGTAATAAGGATACTCAATATTCCAGTGTCCGCGGTCACCTAGCGGAACTTCCCACAGTCTTTTAGTGGCAAGCATCGCGTTCAACTTTTCATCAAAATGAGTTTCAATAAATGTTTTATGGAATTCTCTATGATGATCTGCCGACGAACCTAAACACCATTCAAAATAGCTATATATAGAAATCTCAACATCTACATTGGATTTGTTGGTTACTTTGAAATTCCAAATTTCCAGATTGTGCTTCATAGGAACGAAAACATCAAGCTCAACTAAAATTCCTTTGTACTCCGATTGAAAACTAACAAAGCCAAAACCATAAACAGCTTTATAATTTGTTATTTCTTTTTTGCTCGGCATCCAAAGCGGATTCCAAACTTCTCCGGTCTTTTCATTTTTAAAGTAGAAATACTTTCCCCAGTTATCTTGAATCAAATCTTGATGCCAGCGGTTTAAGCGGTTAAACTCAGAGTGTTCGAGAAAGCTAAATCCTCCGCCGGTTTGTGAAATGACTAAACCATAAGTTCCGTTAGAAATAACATTCACCCAAGGTTTAGGTGTTTTATAATTTGTGATTACATAATCATGTCCATGATCTTCAAAGTAACCATACTTTGTTTCAAATCTCGGCATTTCTTTTCCTAACTATATTTTATTTAACATGAATTTCTTACTACGAGTTCTGTTGGTATTACAACCTTTTTGGGTTTACCATTTAAATCTTTTTGTACTTTCTCAATCAATCTTTCCGCGGCCAGCTTTCCCATCTTATCGGTATCAACTTTAACGGTAGTTAAACTTGGGGTCGAGTATTCGGCTAGAATTATATCATCAAAGCCTACTACTGCAACTTCTTCCGGTATTTTTATTCCTTTAGACTTCAGCGCATTGCAGCAGCCAAGAGCCATCATATCATTTGCGGCAAAAATTACTTGAGGCATATCATTATGCTTTAACATCTTTAAAGTTGCCTGTTCGCCGCTAGCCATAGTGTAAGTTCCTTTTGCAAGCCAGTAATCTTTCACCTCCAGTTTGAATTTCTTGCTTGCTTCTGCAAAACCTTTTTTGCGTAAGAAAGCATCGTTATTTTCTTCCGGGCCGGCTATGTGGCCAATCTTCTTATATCCTTTCCCAACTAAATACTCTATCAGCTTAAAAGAAGCTTTGTAATTATCAATTGTAATGACATCATAATCTCCAATTTCGGAACTGCCGCTAATCAAAACATAGGGGACAGTATTTGTGCTAAGCGCGTTTGCAATTTCATTGCTCATAAATGGCGCAAGTAGAATGAACCCGCCAACAAGTCCGCTGTGCATCATTGTGTTAATTGATTCCACCATAGATCTATTCTTGTGAGAACTAACAACCAAAGTGAAATAACCAAACTCGTAGGCTGTCTCATCAATACTGTGAATAATCTCGGCGAAGAATTCATCCGAAATATCTGGAAGAATTAAACCAAGCATATTCGATTTACGCTTTGCAAAATTTCTTGCTATGATGTTAGGATTGTAATTTAATTCTTTGGCGAGTTTGAGAATTTTTTTGCGTGTGGCTTCTTGTACTTTCGGATTGTCGCTTAATGCGCGCGAAACTGTAGCAATCGAAACATTCGCTTTCTGTGCGATTTGCTTTATTGTTGAAGCCATAAGATTCCGCTATTATTGGAATGAAAACGTTTACATTGGCAGATTTAACTTAATATTCGGCTTGGGAAATGTCAACAAAAAACTTTCTATTCATTCATTTAAAATAAAAAAGGCGCTCAAAAGCGCCTTTTTTAATTCGGTTACTTTAAGAAATCAATAATTGTGGAAGAAAACTCTTCCGGTTTTTCTATCTGCAGCATATGACCGCAATTATCAATTTCGTGAAGTTTACAATTAGGAATTTGTTTTGAACCCCACTCAAAAACGTCAGAAGTGAATCCCGGATTAAGATATGGATTTGGAATTAAGCCATCATATTTTCCGTAGATGATAAGTGTAGGTACTGAAATTTTATCCAGTTTATTAAATGTCGGTTCATCCAGCATTGCATTAACACTTCTAACAACTGTATAGGTGAATTCATCGAAGTCTTTTGCCTTAGCCATTCTAGCACGCTCTTCAACCATCCATTCCCATTTGCTGTCATCCCATGAATAGAAATTGCTTGCCAAATTTCTGCGAATTCCATCTTCATAGGTTTTCTTAACACCGGATTTTGTCATAACACTTCTAAGCCAATCTCCTTCACCTTGTTCAAATTCTTCAACACCAGCCGGAGAAGCTAAAACTAGTTTCTCTAAACTGTTAGGATATTTTAGAGCGAAAGTTATCCCAATTTGTCCGCCCATCGAATGCCCTACAAGAATGAATTTGCCAAGTTTTAGTTCATCTGCTAAACGTTTAATTTGATCTGCATAGAAAGTCATGCTGTATTGATACGCATCTTTCTGAGATTTACCGTAGCCTGGTAAGTCCACTGCAATCACTCTATAATTTTTTGCGAAGGTAGGAATTACGTAACGCCAGAATCCGGCATTGCTGGCTAACCCGTGAACCAGAACAATGGTTTTTTCGCCTTTACCAACATCGACATATGAAATGCTTGGATTATGTAAAACAGATTTTGTCGTAAATCCATAATCAATATCTTGAAACTCAAGCGGCTTAGAATCCTGATAAACAAATCCCGAGCATCCGGTTAGAGTTAAAACCACCAAAAACATTAAAACAACTAACTTTTCCATGGTTCCTCCTAGAACATTAACCAGCTAAGTGAAGTAAAAATTGTCCATGGATCTTTAGGACGTGTTTTATAGTATGTAGTAGAAGGAGCATTATAAAAGTCACCAAGGCTAGCATAAGCCGCACTTACACCAATTGTTAAAAAAACTTTGATATTGTACTTAAACTCTGCATTAACTTCGCTACCTATGTATGAAGCGCCTCCTTTGGGTGTTACATTCGATATAGCTGTTGCAAAGCCAAGTTTTCCGCTAAACTTATTTGGAATAAAATCTTTGCTAATATTTAGAAATGCCGCTGTTACCCCTAAGCCCATGTTAGAAATATCGTGTACACATGAATAATATCTGTTAACAACTTGAGGATCGGGAAATAAAAGCAATGCTCTATGCGCACTATATATTCCAGTTGGCGAACCCCAGATATTTCCGGTAATAACAGATGTTAGTTTCTTGTCAGCTAAACCATTATTATCTCCGGTTGTGAAGAGCCCTTCCAAGGAAATTTTATCGTTAGCCGTCATGCCATATTTATATGCAACCGAAGCATTTGCTGCAACACCAAAAATACTTGCATAATTTTTTACTGTACCATTTGCTGAAACTGAATCTATACTTCCGAAATTAGCCATTACAAAAGCATCTGCCCAAATTCTTCCAGCCATAAAATCTCTGTTATATGCAGTATGAGTACCTAACCAAAAAATATCTGCTTCATATTTGGAAGAGGGAAGCGAGACTCTAACAGCACCATTGTATTCAGCGAGTTGACTAATTAAACCTTGACCTAAGACAGAAATTCCGCCGGCATTCTTGCCCCGATCCCAAACATACCAAGCATCAAGTCCAACTTCTAACAATGGTTGAATTCTTGATTCAACATCAAGCATCCAGAGTGAGACATCGTCGTTCTGTTCAATTACATTTTCAAATAATTGATAATAGCCGATTCTGGCCTGTGTGGTAGAATTTAAGTTTTTAAAAAAAGTTGCACCCACACCTTGAGTTCCCCAATAGCTCAATTTGTAACTGCTTGACTGAGCGATACTAACTGCAATTTGGTTTGGGTCTCTAACATTATCAAAAATTCTTTGAAGACCAAGAACAGCATTCCATGATGCTTCTTTCGGCTTGATATCTACATTTGCTAGTAAAGTTTGTAAGTTAACTTGTCCGGCATTTATTCCGCCGCCGGTATTACCGCCTACTCCATAAGCCGCGTCACCCCAAGTCATATCAATCTTAAACAAACTTCTAAATGTTGCTACTCCATCTAAAATTGAAGGCGTATAAATGAACATTGGAACAAATCTTTGTTCGGCGTATATAGCCGTTTTGTCTGTTGTATTTGTTGTGTTTGGTCCAAATAACCTGCCAATTATTTGCCCGCGCAATAGCTCGTTTGTTGGTGCAATGTTAGTAGCAGTGCCTCTTGAAAACCAATAACCAATGAATTTAAGTTCGGGTGTCTTTGGGTCTTGAATCCTTTTAAGATCTTCTTTAGTGGTTTCTTGAGCGTTCACAACTACATTGAATAGAGCAAGTATTAATAAAATCTTTCTTAAATAATTTTTCATAACAACTCCAATGGTGATTGGAAAGCGCAGAGCCTTATTCAGGCTCTGCACCTAAAGTATTATTGCTTTACATATTTTTGAACATAAATTGCATACTTAGTACCGTTAATACTTGTACTTCCAAAACCGCCCGCTGCTGTTGGAGCTAAGACGCCAGTAATTGCCGGTGTAGTCTGAATTACTTCATAAGTCATTTTTGTTCCGCTAACTGCATAAATTCCGGATGCTACAACAGCTGGTGAACTCTGTGACGCAACTATTGAATATATTGTAGCGCCTTTCGTTCCGTAGACATCACTTGCATCTGTTGAAGTAGAAACCGGGTTTGTATATGTTCCCGTAACAGTAGCTGGTGAACCGTTTTTATCTGTTGTAACTACAGTATATGTTTTGTTAGCATTAAAAGTAGCAACTATTTTGGCTGCATTAATTGGAGCTGATGATAATCCCAACGGCACGTTCGCCCCTTCCGAAACCCATGTTCCGACTATAGGATCTGCAACAACTTCGGGTTCATTTGTTGTTTCGTCATCTTTACAAGATGTAAAGAATACCGAGCCAGCTATGACTAAGAGTAAAAGTAATTTTTTCATTTTGTTCTCCTTGGTTATTTATTGGTTTTTTGTTGATTGTGAATAGCTAACAACTTTTTTCTATCGGTCTTTCCAGCTTCATTTTTAGGAATTTCCGCAACAACTGAAAAGTATTTTGGAATTTTATACTTGGCTAATTTGCCCATACAAAATTTCAACGCTTCTTCTTCTGTAAAACTTTCATTTTCATTTATGGTTATGAATGCAGAACCAACTTCTCCCCATTTTTCATCCACGACTCCAATTACGGCGGCTTCTTTTATTACCGGATTTGTAAGCAAAAATCTTTCGATCTCTGCCGGATAAACATTTTCTCCGCCACTGATAAACATATTTTTCTTTCTATCAACCACATAGAAATAACCGTCATCATCTTTTCTAACCATATCACCGGTGTGGAACCAGCCATCTGTTATAGACTTAGCTGTTTCTTCCGGTTTGCGCCAATAACCGGGGGTAACTACCGGAGATTTAAGCCACAACTCACCTACTTCGTTTGCACCAAGTTCTTTCCCGGCATCATCAACAATTTTTACGTCAAAGTAGAAATTTGGAAATCCGATCGAACCAATTTTTCTTATTGCATCATCTTGATGTAGTGAGAAAACGTTTGGACCAACTTCCGTTAAACCGTAACCTTGACGAATGAAAATTCCTTTCTCATGCCAAATATTAATTAATGGAATAGGCATCGGCGCTCCGCCAACAATTGCGTAGCGTACAGAAGATAAATCGGCAGTCTTAAAATTTGGCGAGTCAGACATCATTTGTAGCATAGTAGGAACACCGAACAAGATTGTTGTTCTTTCTTTTTCCATTAATTCGAGTATTAACTCGGCATCAAACTTTTGCAGCAATGTATGTGAGGCCCCGTGATGCACAAAAGGAGTGAACAAAACGTTCCAACCGCCGGTGTGAAAAAATGGTGCATAACTTTGAGTGTGATCTTGGCTGGTCAAATCTAAGCGTAATGCAGTGTTTATCGAATTCCATTGCAGCAATCTGTGATTGATGATTGCCCCTTTTGAAAGCCCGGTTGTTCCCGCTGTATAGAGAATCATCACCGGATCTTCTTGATCATGAATAGTCGATAGTGAAAAATTATTTGTAGTTGAAAGTGTAAGGAAAGAAGTTATTTCTTCTATCGTTTTCTTTATTTGAATTCCAGCCAGAGTCTCGAGTTTTTCTACTTCTGCTTTATATTCCTTTTCATAGATAAATAATTTCGGCTCAGCATCATGAATTAGTATATCAAGTTCTCGCGGAGTCAATCTGAAATTTAGAGGGACTAGTATTGCGCCACTTTTAATGCATGCAAACAGCAGCAAAACATATTCTGCCCGGTTCTTAGAATAAACTGCAATCCGATCACCCTTACTCAACTTCAATTCATCAATAAAATAATTTGCTAAAGAGTTTGCGCGCAAATTGAAATCAGAGTAACTCCATTCCATCTGAGTTTGGTGTTCACGCAGAAACAATCTGCTAGGCGTATATTTTGCCCACTTAGCTAGCCAATCAAATTGATTCATTTTTTTTCTCCAACGATCTACTTCCCAGATACAATATTACAGCTGCAATAACACAAGCAACCGGACTTATCAGCAATGTTTGCCTCATAACTTCCGGATTTTGAGTAACGTTAAAAACATCATTCAACTTTCCATACAGCAACGGTCCTAATCCTAATCCAATTGCATTAACTACAAAGAAGTACATTCCGGTTGCAAGACCGCGTAAGTTTGGTCCGGCAATATCATTAACATCAGCAGCAGCCGGTCCAAGCCAAGCTAAAGCAAAACCAAGTAGAACTGAGATTAGAACTAATTGTAATGCTACGCTGGTACTATTGAGAATAATAAACCAAATCGGAATGCAGAGCAATGCAATCATTACAGAGAATAACATTCTTCCGCCAGCATTTTTTGCGCGCATCTTATCGGCAATCCATCCGCCAACAATTGTTCCGGGCAATCCGCCAACAATTGTTCCTATTCCAATCCACTTACCAATCTCAGCAATGCTAATACTTTGTGTTCTTACAAAGAAAGTTGGTAACCAAATCGAGACACTGTTTGCCGCAACCGCAAAGAATGCGTAGCCAAACAAAATATATCTTAGCGGAACATTCTTAAATAATAACTTCCAATCAGTTTTCTGTGCTTGTTTAGCGGAGTCACGAATTCCACGTTGAGGTTCTTTTAAAAAGAAAACTATAACTGCTAAAGCTATTCCGGGAAATCCTAAGAAGTAAAACGCATGGCGCCAAGTGTATAATTGGCTAATATAACCGCCAAGGAAAAATGCGACGCCGGTTCCGATAGCTATAGCAGAGGAAAATGTGGCTTGCACAGTTGCACGCATTCTTGATGGAAAATAATCACTAAGTAATGAAAGTGCCGCTGGTCCCAATGTAGCTTCTCCAATACCAACCATCATTCTACAAAGAAAGATCTGCCAGAATCCTTGAGTAAAGCCGGTTAAACCAGAAAACAAACTCCAAACAGTTAGTCCGAATACAATTAAGTTTTTACGCGAATGTTTATCGGCAAATCTTCCGAATGGAATTCCAAGCATAGTGTAGAAAATCACAAATGATGTTGAACCTAGCAGAGCTAACTGTGTATCGCTAAAAAGCATTTCCTTTTTTATTGGTGCAAACAATAGATAGATCAGCACGCGATCCACAAAATTCATTACATAGATTAATGTTAGTAATCCTAATGCATACCAGGAATAAGCCGGTATTTTGCTCGAATCACCAGTTAATGTTTTTTCACTCATAGTTTTACCATTTGAAAATTGCACTTGCGAAGGCTAAACCACCACCGGATCCCATAAACATTATTAGATCGCCCTCTTTTAGTTTTCCTTTTTGATTTGCATCATCCAAAGCCATTGGTATACATGCTGAACCAGTGTATCCAAAATATTCCATTATAGTATGAGCACGGTCTCGAGGAACATTTAAGTTATCTAATGTTTCGTATATACTATTGATGTTCAGTTGTGTAAAAAAGTAATTCTGTATTTGAATTGGGGATACATTCACACGGGTTGACAAATCATTAATCATCTTTGTCCAAGTAACCGGATTTATTTCCTTAGGAAATTTTCGGACAAACTTAAGGAGATGATCTTTCTGATCTAGAACTTGTTGTGTAATTGGAAACTTTGTACCACCGGCATATATTCCCATCCAATCGTGATACTGTCCTTCAGTATGAAGAGAACTTGCTACAAAACCTCTGTAAGAATTTTCAGTTGAAGAAAGGAGAACTCCGGCTGCACCATCAGCAAAAAGAGTAACTGTTTTCTTGTCATTCATATTTAGAAATTTGCTCATTGCATATGCGCCGATAACCAGCACATTATTATACTGTTCATCTGATCGGATATATTTTGAAGCGACATCAAGTGCGGTAACAAATCCGGCACACGCAGTGTTAATATCAAATGTTCCGGCTTTTAACGCTCCAAGTTGATGCTGAAGTACAGACGCCGTAGATGGAGAAACGTACTCTGGTGTATCAGTCGCTACTATTATTAGATCAAGTTCATCCGGTCTTATATTTCCATTAGCAAGAATTTTATTTGCTGCTTCTAAGCAAAGCGTACTGGTAGATTGATTTTCACTGCACCATCTTCTCTCACGAATCATCAAATTTTCTACTAACCAAGCATCTACATCTTCGCCAAGTAATTCATTGAAATATGAATTCTTAATAACATTTTCCGGAACATATGAGCCGGTGGATTTTATGTAAGCGTTTCTCATTATTCGTTCAATATTTAGTTAAGAAATAACTCCGCCGTCAACACTTAGAACGGTTCCATTTATGTATGAAGCTTCATCACTAGCTAAAAAACAATACGCATTGGCAATATCTTCCGGTGTACCTAATCTGCCAAGAGGGGTTTTTTCTTTCATCATATTAACCACTTTTTCAGGCATTGAGGCTACCATTTCAGTTGCTATAAATCCGGGTGCTACAGCGTTTACATTGATGCCCTTTCTTCCCAGTTCACGTGCCCAAACTTTAGTCATACCAATAACACCCGATTTTGTGGCGACATAATTTGTCTGACCAAAATTACCGTAGATACCAACTACCGAAGTAGCATTAATAATTCTTCCCGATTGGTTTTCAATCATTTTTGGAGCTACAGCCTTTGTGCAGTTGAAAACGCCAGTCAGATTAACATCGATTACTTGCTGCCATTGTTCAGCAGTCATTTTCATTATTGTTGCGTCGCGCAAAATTCCCGCATTATTAACTAGAATATCAATCTTTCCAAATTCTTGGATTACTTGTGCGACCGAATTTTCTACATCTTCAATTTTAGCAACGTTTACTTTCATGAATTTTGCTTTGTACCCTTGTGAGACGGCCTCAGCGACAAATTTCTTTCCTTTCTCTTCATCTACGTCCCACACAACAACAGTTGCACCTTCAGCCAAGAATTTAGTTACAGTAGCTTTTCCAATACCTTGCGCACCTCCGGTAATGATAGCAACTTTATTTTCTAATCTTTTCATTTAACCTCCTCGTTCTGAACGTTTCAAAATTTTAAAACGTTATTCTCAAAAAAATTATTTAAAAATTTTGTTTCTAGCTTTAGACCATTCTTTCAAAAAATTTTCATGGTGCTTTTCCATGATCTCATAAAACATTTCCATTTCGATTAATCGCAGTTTCAAAGCATCGTGATTTCCGGTTTTATCTTTTGCTACTGTCAGTTTTAACTGTCGAGCTAGACGAGTATTGCTTCTGACTTGTTCAAGATTATTTCTATAAGCTATTTCAAAAACTTCTGGTTGGATCTCGTAAAAATCTTTTCTGCTAGTCGGCTGCCAAACTCGTCTTATCAATCCTCTATCACGAAGTCGTCTCAGAATTTGGCTTACCGGGCCTTTACTTCTATGCAATGATGCAGCTACCTCTTCGAGCGATATAGGTTCTTGTGAGTAAATCAGCAACGCAATTATGTGTCCCATTAATTTACTAAGCCCAAACGCTTTATAAGCAACCCCAAAGTTTTTTATGATTTCGTGCTTTATTTTTTCGTCGTTTTTCATTTTGTATGTTTGATTTTTTTGAAACGTTTAAAACATAAGGCTCACCAAGTTTATTGTCAAGAAAAATCTTTGCGGGATTATGGAGCTGAAGTCTGCAAAAAATCGCTTTCTTCAAAATTTCGTCAAGTGAAAAAAAGTGTATAAATTTTCGATGCGATTTTCAAAAGAACTAAATATAGGGACTCATGGAATTCATCACTTATTTGATCGATCTATTTCTTCATTTAGACAAGCATATAGCCGAAATAATACAACAATATGGAACTTTAACTTATGTGATACTCTTTGCTGTTATTTTTGCAGAAACTGGTTTGGTCTTTACTCCATTTTTACCCGGCGATTCTCTACTATTTGCAGCCGGTGCTTTTGCTGCAAAAGGATCGTTTGATGTCCACATTCTTTTTTTGATTTTGTGTATAGCTGCAATTCTTGGTGATACTGTAAACTATTGGATTGGTCACTACTTCGGCCCAAAAGTTTTCGATATGAATATCAGATTCTTGAAGAAGGAGTATTTGGAAAGGACTCACCAGTTCTATAAGAAGCATGGTGGTAAAACAATAATTATTGCACGCTTTATTCCAATCATAAGAACATTTGCACCTTTTGTTGCGGGGGTGGGTTCAATGTCCTATTCAAAATTCTTCCAGTTTAATATAATTGGCGGAATTGTTTGGTGTGCGCTTTTTATTTATGCAGGCTACTTCTTCGGCAATTTAGATTTTGTAAAGAACAACTTCTCATTCATTGTGGTTGCAATAATAATTATCTCAGTCTTACCCGGAGTTTTTGAAATAGTACGTAGCAAAAAGAAATAATTATTTTCTTAACAACACGAGGATTTTTCCAAGTGTTTTAACTATTCCTCGCAAGACAAATAGCAAGAGATATATTAATACTGAAATTAAAATTATTACTGGTATCTGCGTTAACAGTTCACTCCATGATGCATCATATTTAATTATTGCATAGGCATTCAAAACAAACGCCATTACTAGCGAGATAATCCAAATAGTGATTTCTCTTTTCAATGTGTTTTTTTTAATTATAATATCTTCCATTTCATATCCGGTATTTTTCTTCTATTGTAACTCTTTCTCTTGTTTTTGCAGCCTTCTCTGCTAGCAATGACCACACCGAAGCATAATATCCTTCTCTTAACAATTGTTCCGGAGCCTCACCTTTTCTAATAAATCTAGTAAAGGCTTCAAGCTGAAGTTTCGTTTCATCCATTTTATAATTATCTGTAATGTAATCTCCTTTATACTTCACTGCTGTTTCCGGAACCCAGCTAGCACCTCCAATAGGTATTACGTCAAAGATATCTTTTTCAATATCATTTATCAGATGCAAAATTGCGGGCGGTGCCGGAGGCTCTGCTGAATAGACTTTATTGATCTCCAATTCCATTGTGCCTTTACTGCCTATAACTTGTTCTTCACAACCATAGTGTTTGTTACAGTTTTGCGAATCATAAATAAAATTCGAGCCATCAGCATAATCATAAATGCAAGCTATATTATCGTACACCTCTCTGCCATCTTTCCAGAAATTTATGCTGCCGTTGCAAAATACTGACACGGGTGTTGTTTTATTTATCCAATTAGCCACTTGGATTTGATGTGAAAGCAGCTCTGTAAAAAGACCGGCAGAATATTCTTCGTACAAGCGCCAATTGATTTTTCTTTCGAGTTCAGGTTTTGGAACCGGTCTTCGCCAATTCATTGCTCGGTGCCAGTTGGCTCGAATCTGTGATATTTGACCAATCTCTCCGTTGTGAATTCGTTTTAACGATTCAAGATACACCGGACTAAACATTCGTTGATGACCAATTTGCAGAATACGCTTTGTTTTTAAATGAGTATCGTACATTAACTTTGTGTCATCAAGATTTCTGGCCATTGCCTTTTCACAAAACACATGCTTTCCGGAGTTTAAGGCATCAACCGTGATGCGGGCATGTTCATGTAAAGGTGTAGCAATTACAACTCCATCAATATCTTTTAATTCTAAGAGCTCACGATAATCGTAAAAAGCTTTTGCTTTTCCATTTGTGAATTTAATTGCGCGCTGATAGTTTGGTTCATAATCATCGCAAATAGCAGCAATCTCAACATTTAACAAGTCTTCAAATGCTTGGACATTTTTAAGCAATGCGCTCCCACGATCACCGATTCCAATAAAACCTAGACGAACTTTATCACTTACTGAATTACCAACCTTGTCTTCTCCAAATACCTTAAGCCAAGGTACTGATGCTAAGGCAATTGAAGATCCTGCTGCTATGGAAATTTTTTTAAGAAACTCTCTTCTGTTGATTTCAAATAGTTCTTTCTGTTCCACTTATTTTTCCCTTATTACAATAGCCTATAAATGTGTTAAAGATAGCTCTTCATTATCGAAATTAATGCGGACAACTCCAACATCAATATACTTTTCCTTAATAGCGCAAATTTGTTCTTTGCTCAGATTCATAAAAGCAGTGGAAAATATTTCTGCTTCAATGGGAGACTTACTTTTAACAGTCACGGTTTCAATTTCTTTTTTGAGCTTACCGGTAATTGGATTGATTACGTTGGCTTTGAATGTTAGCTGACCGGAATCATCCAAGAAATAGTTACTCGATGTTGAAATCGAATCGTCTACTAATTCAAAAGTATATGCAGTACCGCCAGAATTGTTATAATTATTCACTCCAACTTGCCAAGCTTTTCCGCTGGGATGTTTTCCTTTTGTTAAAATTGAGCTTTCGCCAAAGCTAATGAAAGCATTTTCAAGCGGAGAATCATGAATTAGTTTTTGTACTTTCTCCAACGCGTACCCTTTTCCAAATCCGCCAAGATCAATTTTTGTACTATCATCTAGAAAGCGAATAGACTGTAATTCATCATTCAGCTGGATATTTTTCATGCACGATGTTAGATCTGTTTCATCTAAATCTGAATTTAGCTTGTAGAAATCTACAAGTTTTCTCATTGTAATGTCGAATGCACCAAATGTAAGTCTGTTATAATCCAGACAAATTTTTAGTATTTGCCACATTTCGGAATCAACTTTCACATCTGCTTCATAAGCTCTGTTATTTATCTCCGAAACTAAACTATGAGGCAGAAAATAACTCAGCTTAGTTTCAATTCGCTCTACTTCATGCTTAATCATTTTATAAATGCGTTCGCAGAGTTCCTCGTCTGAATGGGGAAGAACGACATTCATTCTGGTTCCCATTGCGTAAAAAGCATTATGATAGACTTTGCTCATCCACAATTCCGCTAAAACTTTAGTTCCCAGCCTTTCTCATATTCTCTTCGCCAAAGCTTCATTGCATCTTTATCACCAACAATATGCCCTTCATTATCAAGATTTAAAACGCGACCAACCTTCCATGCAATATTTGAAAGTTGCAAAATGGCGACCGACTTGTTGCACTCTGAAATTGGTGAATTCTGTTTTTCATTCTTACGAACAGCATTTACAAAATTTTTGAAGTGATCAACGGTCATTTTATCTATGCTTTGTAAATCTTGTGTTGATGATGTACTCTTAACCTTAAATTCATCTGTCTTTTTATCATCCAGACTATAAACTTCGTATCCCCCTCTATCCATGACAACAGTTCCTTCGGTCCCATGAATTGCAACTCCTCTGTCTCTTCCATGAATTTTCTTACCGTTGCAACTCTTACCTTCCCAAGAAATCATCTTGTCTTCAAATTCGTAACTTGTTTCAATGGTATCGTAGAATTCCCAATCATCATTAAAGTGATATCTTCCGCCGGCAGAAGTAATTTTTTTAGGACGATCGACTTGCAATGCCCATCTGCACAAATCAACTTCGTGAGTGCCATTGTTCAATGTTTCGCCAGTTCCATAATGCCAGAACCAATGCCAATTGTAAGGATGAATATTATCTTTATATGGTCTGCGTGGAGCCGGTCCTTGCCATAAATCCCAATCAAGTTCTGGTGGAACCGGAACAATTTTACCAACACCTATTGATTTGCGTGTATTGCTGTACCAAGCTTTTCCAAAATAAGCTTTGCCTATTAAGCCTTGATGTATTTTTTCCATTATATCAATTGTGAACTGAGCCGATCGTTGTTGGTTTCCTAATTGAACGACTTTACCAAATTTCTTTTGTGCCTTCACAAGCATTTCACCTTCGTAAGGATTATGACTGCTAGGCTTTTCAACATAGACATCTTTACCGGCTTGCATTCCATAGATAGCAATATGAGCTTGCCAGTGTTCCGGTGTAGCAATGGAAATAGCATCAACATCTTTTGATTCCAATAGTTTTCGAAAATCAACTATCTGCAATGGATCTGTATCAAATTTTTCTTTGGTAGCTTTTGCAAACTTAGCTAGTTCTCGTTTGTCCACATCGCAAATGTGAGTTACAAAAGTGTTATCACTCATTCTTACGCCTTCCAGATGAGCATAACCTCTTCCGTGCAATCCAATAATTCCAAAATTAATTCTCTCGTTAGCACCAAAAATTCTTGCATAACTTTTAGCACTGCTCGCAAACGCAATTCCAGCAGTAGCTAATGCTGTTTTTTTCAAAAAATCTCTTCGTGATTCATTCATCTCTTGTTCTCCCATTTTATAATTCGCGAATTTTTACACTGCGGAACCAAACTTCATCTCCATGTTCTTGAAGTAGTATATACCCATCCGTATACTCACCAAAATTTGACCAATCCTTGTATTTACTATATGCAACCAAAGCCCGCCACATTTGCGTTCCCCTTTCATACTCAACAACCTTAAATCCGTTCATCCAGTGCTCAACATGATTATCTTTTACAATTATTCTGGCATGATTCCATTCGCCAACGCCATTGAATCTTTTATTAACAGCCGGTATTAGATCATACAACGAACCAACTGTTCTGTTACCTTTTACACCAAGTTTTGCATCGGGATGTTTTTCATCATCAAGAATCTGAAACTCACAGCCGATAGCCGAACCTTCACCTTTGTTTAGGTTTGGATCAACAAAATATTTAATTCCACTATTCGATCCTTCCGTAACTAAAAACTCAACCAACAGTTCAAAGTTTTTATAAGTTTTTGTTGTAATTATATCTCCGCCGTTTCTCGATTCCGAACCATTAGATTTTACTGTACGTAAAATTCCGTCTGCAATCGCCCAGCCGTCAGATGGAAATTTTTCCGATTTAGGACTTCTCCACCCTTCTGTAGTTTTGCCATCCCACAATAACTTCCAGCCATCTTTCTTTTCTTTTTCAGATAAAGTATTGGGTACGTAATTATATTGAGGAATCGTACTATTTGTCTTTGTTGCATATTTTTCAGCGTTTTCTGTAATGACACGAATATTCTTCCAATAAATCTTTTTTCCCTCTTCAGCTTTATTATTTCCGATACTATGAACTTGCAAAGCTATAAATCCTTCGCGGGTCATATCATCAATAATATCCGCACATGCAATTCCGTTAATCCATGTTCTAATTGAATTTCCAATGGCTTCAATGCGCATTTTATTCCACGCATTTTGCTTAAAAGCTTTGCGCCCTTTTTCATTTTCACCAAGAGTATAAAGCCAGCCGCGTCTTCCTTCATCATAAATGCCGCCTGTCCAAGCTCTTTTAGCAGCATCAATTTCAACTTGATAGCCGTGAACCTTTCCATCTTTATAAGCTGGAATGCTTTCACTTCTTATCTGGACACCGGAATTCATTTCGGGCTCACACTTAAATTCTAATTCAAGGATGAAATCGGAAAATTTTTCTTTGGTAACAATAAAACTGTTTGGCGTGTTTGATACAGTTTCGCCTACAATGACTCCATCTTGAACTGTAAACTTTGCTTTACCATTTAGCTGTTCCCAGTTTGATAAATCTTTTTCGTTAAATAGTTTTTCCCAATTTGTCTGAGCATTCGACAGAGAAAATATTACAAAAAGAATTGCGGTTGATTTGATGAGTAATTTCATTTTGCGCGTCTCACAATTATAAAGAAGTTATTTATGCGTAGCGAAATTAAGAATGTATTAGGCAGCAAAACAAATACAAACTTTCGAAGAAGAGTATATGTGCTGGTTTTGAACTCACTTTAGAAATTAATAGCCTAGTCTATACTCTTCCAATTAAGAGTTATTATTTGTTAAATTCGCCCCGTTATTATTCACTTAAAAGGCAAGCAGCACTGGAGAATAGATGAAGAATTTAGCTCTATTAGTATTAACAGTATTTTTGTTCTACTCATGTTCATCGCAAAAAGAAATTGAAAAACCAAAACCGGAAGAAAAGCCGATTGTGATAATAAAAGAAAAAGTAAGAACTCTGGAATTCAATTTTGAACAAATAAAATCGCCGACGAATGCTTCTTTGCGAGGAATATCTGTTGTTGATTCATTAACCGCTTGGGCAAGCGGATCTAGGGGAACTTTTTTGCGCACACTAGACGGCGGCAAGACTTGGCAAAGTGGAAAAGTAAAAGGATTTGAAACACTAGATTTTAGAGATATTGAAGCGTTTGATAAAAATACTGCAATCCTCATGTGCATAGACGCTCCGGCTTACTTCTTCAAAACTACTGATGGAGGTAAATCGTGGAAAAGAAAATATATGAACCGCGATCCAAAAATTTTCTTTGACGGAATGGCATTCTGGGATTCAAAGAATGGAATTGCTTTCAGCGATCCAATAGATGGAAAATTCTACATCGTTGTAACAAAAAATGGCGGAGATACTTGGAAAGAATATCCGCAAACAAATATTCCTTCTGCGTTAAAGAATGAAGGTGGTTTTGCTGCAAGCGGTTCTTCAATTTGCGTTGCCGGAAAAGATTTAGTTTGGATAGGTTCCGGCGGTGCTGAAAGAGCTCGAATATATTTTTCTCAAGATGCCGGTGAGAACTGGCGAGCAGTTGATGCACCAATGAAAAGTGGAAATGCTTCTTCCGGCGTATTCTCAATAAGCTTTAGAGACGATTTGTTTGGCGTTGCTGTTGGCGGAGATTACAAAAGTGACAAAGCTAAGGATAGCAATTGTGCTTTGTCCGACGATGGCGGTTTAAGCTGGATATCCGTTGGTGATAGTAGACCGGAAGGATTTAGATCTTGTGTAGCGTGGAATCCTATTAATAAATATTTTTTTGCAACCGGCACATCCGGCAGTGACTTTTCCTTGGATGACGGCAAAACTTGGAAGGCAATAAACACCAAGAGTTTTAATAGTATTGGTATTTCGAAAACAGATGGTACTTGTTTTGTCGTTGGAGATGGCGGTTCAATTGCAAAAGTGCTTATCAAATAATTTTTTTTGGTTTAACAGCAAACGCTGTTAAAGTTTATCAGTTCTTTAAAAATGAGTACTAAATGAAGCGAATCAATTTTATAACTTTGATTACAATTATAATTCTCACAACTCTATCTGTAACTAGTAATTGTCTGTTAAGAGCTCAAACAAAAGGAAATAATCACTTTTCAAATTTTGTAATAATAGATTCTGCAGATTCAAAAGAAACTATTATTAGTAAAGCCGCTAATGTAGTTCCATCAAAAATTCAATACGAATGGCAGAAGCTAGAGTTCACAGCCTTCATACATTTTGGAATAAATACATTTTACGATGTTGAATGGGGAAGCAAAGATTTTGATATATCGAAATTTAATCCCACTCAGTTAGATGCTAATCAATGGGTTTCAGTTTTGAAGGAAGCTGGAGTAAAATTGATTCTACTTACCACAAAACATCATGATGGATTTTGCCTCTGGCCAACAAAATTAACATCCCACAATATTTCCAATACTCCGTTCCAGAATGGGAAAGGAGATATCGTTCGCGATCTTTCAATTGCTTGCAAAAATGCTGACATTAAATTCGGAGTTTACTTATCACCGTGGGATATGCATGAACCGCTTTACGGAACAGATGAATACAATGAATTTTTTGTTGCTCAGTTAACCGAACTTCTTACAAACTATGGCGAAATTGCTGAAGTGTGGTTTGATGGAGCTTGCGGCGAAGGTTCTAACGGGAAAAAGCAAGTCTATAATTGGCAATCTTATTATAAAACAATTAGAAGTTTGCAACCAAATGCTGTAATTGCAATAATGGGTCCGGATGTTCGATGGGTTGGTACAGAGTCCGGGTACGGAAGGAAAACAGAATGGAGTGTATTACCCGGCGCCAGCATGAATCAAGCCGATATTGTAAAGGAATCCCAACAGCAAAAATTAGATGCAGCTTTTTCACCAAAAGACTTAATGAATGAAAACCTAGGCAGTCGTGAAAAAATATTTGCCACATCTTCTCTGGTTTGGTATCCCGCGGAAATCGACGTATCTATTCGCAATGGTTGGTTCTATCATACTAAAGATGACAGTACCGTCAAATCCCCCGAGAAACTTGTAGATATTTATTACAACTCGGTTGGTTTGAATGGAGTTTTGTTATTGAACGTTCCTCCAGATAAGCGGGGTTTAATCCATGAGAATGATATAAAAGCTCTTAACGGAATGAGAGAACTGCTGAATAAAACTTTCGAAACTAACCTCGCTAAAGAGGCGGTTATGCTTACTAATAATTCTCGACCAAGCATTTCTCTAAAAAATATTCTTGATGATGACATCGAAACATATTGGATGGCTGATGAGCAAGACTTGCAAACATCGGTTGAACTAACATTTGACAAAGATCAGAAATTTAACTGTGCTATGCTTCAAGAAAATATTTTGATTGGACAACGGATTGAGAAATTTCATCTCGATTTTTGGGATGGAAATACTTGGAATACTTTTGCTGAAGCAACAACAGTAGGTTACAAACGCTTGATTCGGTTTCCGGTAGTAACTACTAATAAGATTAGAATTGTCATAATGGAAAGCAGATTGAATTCAGCGATCTCTTCTTTTGGTCTTTACTATTCACCAGACATGAGATAATTGATTATTCCTTAACAGATATTATTTGATTAATAAGCTCCACTAATTGATCGCGGGAAAACGGTTTGGAGAGATAATGAGTGAATCCCTCATTTAGAAATTCTGTACGATCTTCAGACATTGCATAAGCTGTTAGTGCTACAATAGGTGTGTACATATACTTTTCTATCATCCTAATTTCTTGAGTGGCTTCAACTCCACTTTTACCTTTTCTCAAATTAATATCCATAAGAATGATATCATATTCGCCCGATTCAGCTTGCTTAAAAGCATCAATCGCGTTACTGGCTTCAGTTATTTCGCAAATTTCAGTTAGCATTTGTGAAATTGCGAACGAATTGATTTCGTCATCTTCAACCAACAGAACATTGAATTTTCTTAATGTTTCTTCACCTGAATGGTTTTTCTTATTTACGTCGGTACCATTTCTTGTAATAGAGTTACTTTGTATAATCTCATTTAATGGAATAGTAACAATGAACTTTGAACCTTTATCAATTTCACTTTCTACTGTAATCGATCCATTTAATGCATCAACATATTTTTTTACTATGGTGAGCCCAAGTCCGGTTCCCTCGAAGTTCCTTCCTTTTCCTTCGCTTACTTGTCTAAACTCTTGAAAAATAATGCTCAATTTGTCATCAGGTATACCAATACCCGTATCTTGAATTGAAATTTTGAATTCAGTTTTAGATTTTTCAAGTGACACAATCACTCCACCTTCCACAGTAAAACGAATGGCATTACTTAGAAGATTATCAATGATGGTTTTAAGAAGATCTTTATCAGTTTTAGCAGCAAACTCATCGCATTTGAAATCTTCCTTAATATATAGCCCATGTTTGCCGGCAAACGCTTCAAATAGTTTTATTTCCTCTCTAACAAACTCAATAACTTTAACAGTTGCCAAACTCGTTTCAACTTGCTCAGAATCAATTTTTGAATAATTCAACAGAGTATTTAATGTATCCAATAATCTAAGGCTGCTTTTATTAAGCATCATTATTAGTTCTTGTTTCTTTCCTTCAAGCTCGTGAGATAATTGTTCTGATATTCCTAGCATCCCAACAAGTGGAGTTCGGAGTTCATGGCTCATATTGGAAAGGAAGTTGGATTTCACTCGATTCATTATTTCGGCTTTATCCTTTGCCTCTTTTAATTGTCTTTCAATATTTTTTCTTTCCGTAATGTCTTCTTGAACAGCAAGTAAATGAAGAATCTTACCATCAGAATCTTTCACAGAAGAGATTAATGTTGATTCCCAATAAGCTGAATCGTCTTTACGCTTATTCAAATGTTCACTTCGCCATTCTTTTCCGGCGTATAATGATTTCCATATTTCTTCAGTATCAATTTCCGTTTCTTTTTTGTTGTTCAGAATTCTTAATGTTTTTCCAACCAATTCATCTGTTGAATAACCCGAAATCCTTCTGAATCCGTCATTCACATATTCTATAATACCTTCTGAATCAGTAATTACAATAGAGGCCGGACTTTGTTCAACTGCTTCTCTAAGTATCTGAAGTTGATCTTCAAAATGTTTACGCTCTGAAATGTTTCTTACAGAAACCAACAACCTATCATCCCCGGCAATATTTACTCTAGCCATACTAACTTCTACCCAAAAAACCTTTCCTCTGCTAGTTTTTGCCATCCATTCAAATGTTTGCGGTCCCACATGTTTCGCTTTCATCATCCATTCTGCGGCTTCCTTCTGAGTATAGGGAGTTATACCTAAACTAATTTTACCAACCTCGATTTTAAGTGCCTCGTCACGTGTAAGTTCAAACATTTTTTCCATTGTTGAATTAACATCTAAGATTGCACCGGTATTTATATCGTGAATGAATATAGCATCGCTCACAGAATTATATATAGTTCTAAATCTTTTCTCACTTTCCCTCAAAGCATTCTCTGCATTTTTACTATCCGTTATATCCTTAACCGCACCGTAGATGCCGATAAGCTTATTGGCTTTTTCATCCCAAATTGGCTGAGCAAAAACTCTTACCCAAAGAATTTTGCCGTTTTTACTAATTGTTCTTACTTCGCTTATTGCATGTTTATTTTGGTAAAGCAACTCCATAGCGGCATCATCTTCTGCATAGTCTTCCGGATATAATGCGGCTCGCCACCCGCCAATTTGTTTATACTCTTCTAAAGAATAACCGGTCATAGAAGAAAAAGCTCCGCTTATCCAGTCGTGTGCAAGCTTGCCAGTTTTATCAATACGTGTAGTAAATATGTAATCGGAAGTAACTGAGGAAATTAACCTATGTCTTTCTTCGCTTATCCTTAATTCTCCCTCCGCCTTTATTCTTGCTTTAGATTCTTTAACAATTCCCCAAGCTCTAAAAGTATAATAAGAAAGAAAAACGCCCAGCCAGAAAAGAATAGAAAAAACAGTAATTAGTTTTAATGAAAAATTATATAGCGGGGCACCTAATTCATCTTCAGAGGATAGTATTGCTAATGACCAGAAAGTGTTATTTAGCTTTATCGGTAGATAGTAAACTACGGCATTAAATCTTCCTACTTCCTTATCATCAAACTGTAAACTTGTAACTCCTTCCTCTCCCTTCATCATAAGTCTTGCTAAACCTTGTGCATCAAGAGAAGAACCGGCAGTCTCAAAAGCTGATTTTCCTATGTGAGTTTTGTTCACACAATAGAGTTCTATTCCTTCACTGCTTATCATCCATGAACGTGCCGAGTTCCCAATTCTTATTTCTTCAAGTATCTCTTTTGCAATACTTTCGAAGTTTAGGAGGAATGCTATGCTTCCATCATAATTTCCATTTATAAAAATTGGATAATGAATTACAATTGCTTGAAACCCTTGGACTGCTTGAAATACATCGCTTATAACCGGCTTATGATCCGCTAATATCTTAACCATATGTTTCTGCTTAGAGATATCAGCTCCAATAGATTTTGCACTGTATGGAATTGTAAACGTGATTCTTCCATTTTTGTCTGCTCTGGTTATACCGGCAATTTCATCTTTCAGAACACGAAACAATCCTTCCAATTCATTCTGCCCCTCTTCATCCATTCTTGCTACACTTTTATCTTTAGAGAGATAGTATAGAACGCTGTTCCATTTATCAATCAATTCGAAAAAACTTCTTGCGGCTTGCTTAGCATGAATTTTTTGGTGACTAACTATCTCGTTAATCTTGCGTTCTCTCTCAGCTTCATAAAAGTAGAAGAATAGAATTGCAAGCAAAGCAAATATCAGAAAAATAGTAAGGAACCAGTTGCGGTATTTCATGCTTCTACTCTAGTAGTAATTTTAAAATATGGCAGTTTATTATCGAATTTACTTTGCAATTATTAAAGCAACCTTTTACTATTAAAAATGTTGTAGTTATATAATGTGTAAATGAACCGTGATATTCTACTTTTTAACATCATATTTAAAATCTTTTAATGCAAGTCTAAGTTCGTACTAAGGCTTATTTATTATTTCTCTTTTCAGCCTTTCATTTATAAATTGAAGATGCTTTTCTAAATTTTTTCGCAACTAAGTTGGAGTAAAAGAATTGAAACAGCGAACCCTCCCCCGTTTACTAGAAGAAAGCTCTCTTAAATTTGCAAAGAATGTTTTGATGTGGGAAAAAACATCCGACAAGTATGTTGGGTCAACTTATTCTGAAATTAAAAATCTTGTTCACAAATTCGCCGCCGGATTAATTAGTAAAGGAATAAAAAAAGGTGACCGCTTAGCACTGATATCAGAAGGAAGAAATTATTGGGTAATTAGTGAATTAGGAATATTATACACTGGCGCAATTAATGTTCCAATTTCTACTAAGGTTGAAGAACTCTCAGATCTCAAATTCCGCTTGGCGCATTCTGGGTGTAGAATGGTTATTGTTTCGCAGAATCATTTAGAGAAAATTAGAAAAGTGAAGAACGATCTGCCCGATTTAGAAAAGGTTATTCTTCTTGATCAACCTGAACAAATTGATTCCGATGAGATTCTGTTTGTTGATATTTTGAAAGATGGCGAAAATTATTTATCCAGTTCGAGAAATGAATTTGATAATCGCTGGCAATCAATTTCAGAAAATGATTATGCAAACATCTGCTATACTTCCGGCACTACTGCCGATCCGAAGGGAATTATTCTAACTCATCGCAATTATACCGCAAACGTTGAGCAATCATCTAAACTATTACACGTACCGGAAAGCTATGTTTCCCTTTTAATGCTTCCTTGGGACCATGCCTTTGCTCATACCGCCGGGATTTATACTTTAATGATGAATGGCGCAAGCATGGCATCTGTTCAACAAGGTAAAACTCCTCTCGAGACATTAAAGAACGTCCCTATTAATATTAAGGAAATCCGGCCAAGCTTTTTACTTAGTGTTCCGGCTTTAGCAAAAAATTTCAGAAAAAATATTGAAAGCGGAGTGAGGGCAAAAGGGAAAGTTGCTGAAAAACTTTTTGAAAAAGCACTTAACATTGCTTATAAATACAATGGACTTGGTTGGGATAAAGGGAAAGGAGCTAGAAAGTTTCTGAAGCCCCTTTACGCGCTTTATGATAAAATTCTATTCAGCAAGATTAGAGAAAACTTTGGCGGAAGATTGGAATTTTTCATTGGCGGCGGTGCTTTGCTTGATATTGAATTACAACACTTTTTTTATGCCATTGGAATTCCAATGTTACAAGGTTACGGATTAACTGAAGCGGCTCCTGTAATTTCGGCTAATGTTCCTAAAAAGCATAAGCTTGGTTCTTCCGGGGCAATTGTGGCTGATTTAGAAGTAAAAATTTGTGATGCTGATGGAAAAGAATTACCAATTGGTGAGAAAGGCGAAATTGTTGTAAAAGGTGAAAATGTAATGGTCGGTTATTGGAAAAATGAGCAAGCCACTAAAGAAACAATTAAAAATGGCTGGCTATATTCCGGCGATTTAGGCTACTTAGATAATGACGGCTTCCTTTACGTTCTTGGAAGATTCAAAAGTCTCTTGATCAGCAGCGATGGCGAGAAGTATAGTCCGGAAGGAATTGAAGAGGCTATTACTGAACAATCACAATTCATTGATCAAGTAATGCTTTACAATAATCAGTCTCCATATACCGTTGCACTCATTGTTCCAAACAAAGAAGCATTGCTAAGATGGTTGAAAGAAAATAAGCTTAATCACCACGATGAAGCCGGGCAAATCGCATTGCTAAAATTGCTGGAAAGTGAAGTAACAAAGTTCAAAACCGGCGGTGAGTTGGAAGGACAATTTCCGGAAAGATGGATACCAAGTGCTATTGCAATACTTGGAGAAGGTTTCACTGAACAAAATAAATTTATGAACAGCACCCTTAAGATAGTACGTGGAAAAATTACCGAGTTCTACAAAAATAGAATCGATTTTATGTTTACCGCCGAAGGGAAAGATGTTTGCAATCATCAGAACATTACAATTATAAGCAGACTGTGAGTTAGTGTAGAACTAAGAACGTAGAGTGAAGAGTTGAAAAAAGAGGAAACTTTATGAGTGAACAAAACATTCCTTTTCAAGTAATTGATTGGAAGCTAGTTTCGAAAACTGAGCACAAAGGCGAAACTGGAACTTCCTTCTGGCGGACACTTCAATTACCGGGATTACGAATTCGAATTGTTGAATATTCTGCCGGATATTTAGCGGATCACTGGTGCAAGAAAGGGCATATTGTTCATTGCCTAGAAGGTGAAGTAATAACCGAACAAGAATCCAGCGAGAAATTTTTACTGAAAGAAGGAATGACTTATGTTGTTTCCGATGAGTTAAGTTCGCATCGGTCAATCAGCGAAAATGGTGTTAAGCTTTTAATTGTTGATGGAGATTTTCTGAAATTAAGATGAGTCACTTTACAAGGAGATTGTATATCAAAAGTTTTTCTTTGTGCCTTAGTGACTTAGTGGCATCAAATTTAGCCACAAAGACACCAAGG
>Ga0172380_10000505_pt1 | contig 76143 bp, 78 predicted proteins | sample Leawe162metaG_FD_119747 | JGI IMG/M metagenome (GOLD analysis project Ga0172380, IMG submission 119747) | Leachate microbial communities from a municipal landfill in Southern Ontario, Canada - Leachate well 162 metaG | ecosystem: Engineered > Solid waste > Landfill > Unclassified | place... | reverse complement strand
CTCGTTGTCGCCGGTCATCATGACGATGCGCAGGCCGGCGGCCTTCAGATCGTCGATGGTCGCTCGGGCGTTGGTCTTGATCGGATCGGCGATGCCGATGAGGCCGCCGAGGGCGCCGTCCAGCGCGACGAAGACCACCGTCGCACCTTGTCGCCGCAAAGCGTCGGCATCCGCTTCCAGCGGGGCGATGTCGGCGCCCTGTTCCTGCACGAATGAGCGGCTGCCAATGGCGACCTTTCGGCCATCAACCACGCCGACCACGCCACGACCGACTGGCGAGTCGAAGTCCTTGGCCTCAGCCAAGGAAACGCCTTCGTCCTTCGCGGCGCGTAGGATCGCGTCGGCCAGAGGATGTTCGCTGCCGCGTTCGAGACTGGCGGTCAGGCGAAGCAGCTCAAGCCGCTCAAGGCCGGCCACGGGCTGCAGGGCGGTCACTGCCGGGCGGCCTTCGGTCAGGGTGCCCGTCTTGTCGACGACTAGCGTGTCGACCTTCTCGAAGCGTTCGAGGGCTTCGGCGTTCTTGATCAGCACCCCGGCCTGGGCGCCCCGTCCGACGCCGACCATGATCGAGATCGGCGTGGCCAGACCCAGCGCGCAGGGACAGGCGATGATCAGCACAGACACGGCGGCGACGAGGCCATAGCTGAAGCGCGGGTCGGGGCCGACCATCGCCCAGACCGCGAAGGCGATCACGGCGACGGCAATGACCGCCGGCACGAACCAGCCCGAGACCTGATCCGCCAGACGCTGGATCGGCGCGCGGCTGCGCTGGGCCTGGGCGACCATCTGAACGATCTGCGACAGCAGGGTGTCGGCCCCGACCTTGTCGGCGCGCATGACGAATGAGCCGGTCTTGTTGATCGCGCCGCCGATGACGGCTTCGCCGACCGTGCGGGTGACCGGCATGGACTCGCCGGTGACCATGGATTCGTCGAGTGCCGCGCGGCCTTCGACGATCTCGCCATCGACCGGGACCTTCTCGCCCGGACGGACCCGTAGGCGGTCACCGACCACGATCAAGTCCAGGGTGGCTTCCTCGTCGGTTCCGTCTGGGCGGATGCGCCGCGCCGTCTTGGGCGCGAGGTCGAGCAGGGCCTTCAACGCCCCGGAGGTCCGTTCACGGGCGCCCAGCTCCAGCACCTGGCCGAGCAGCACCAGCGCGGTAATCACCGCAGCCGCCTCAAAGTAGACCGGCACGCTGCCGTCCATGTTGCGGAAGGCGGCGGGGAAAACACCGGGCGCGGCCACCGCGACCACGCTGTAGACCCAGGCGACCCCGACCCCCATCGCGATCAGGGTGAACATGTTGAGGTTGCGGGTCCGGAGTGAGGCCCAGCCGCGCTCGAAGAACGGCCAGCCGGCCCACAGGACCACCGGCGTCGCCAGGGCGAACTGGACCCAGTTGGACAGCTGGCCTGGCATCAGGGCGTGCAGGTTGAAGAGATGGCTGCCCATCTCCAGCGCGAAGACCGGCAGGCTCAGCGCCACGGCGACCCAGAAGCGCCGCGTCATATCCGCGAGTTCGGGGTTGGGGCCGGAGTCGGCGGTGACCGTTTCCGGCTCCAGCGCCATGCCGCAGATCGGACAGGAGCCGGGACCGACCTGGCGGATCTGCGGATGCATGGGACAGGTGTAGATCGTGCCAGCGGGTGCGGGTGGCTCTTCCGCGCGATCCTTGGAGAGGTATTTCTCGGGATCAGCCTGGAACTTTGTCCGGCAACCAGCTGAGCAGAAGTGGTGGGTCAGCCCCGCGTGTTCGAGGTGATGTTTAGACGTGGCCGGATCGACCGACATGCCGCAGACCGGATCACGAACCTTGCCGTCCGCGACCGGACCATGATCGTGACTGTGGTGATGATCGGATGCATGCGTCTCGTTCATAGCGTCTCCTTGGGCAGATCGACCGCGACCACGAGACCTAGCTATATACCCCATGCGGGTATTTCAAGGATGCCTTGGCGGACTGGCAGAATTGGCGCGAACGCCGCGTTGGGCCGGTTAGGTCTTGCCCTTGCCGCCACAGCAGCCAGACGCCTTCTCAGCCATGGCGACGGGCTGGGCGATCTGAGCCGGCGGTTCGGGATTGCAGCAGCAGCCGGCCACATCCCGCGCATCGCCCGCAGGTTCGGTCAGAGCCGGCGGGTCACTGGCAGGAAAGCTCTGCTCAAGAGCCTGGTCGAGCTGTTGGCTCGTCTTGTTGTGGCGGGAGGTCATGATGGTGATGTCCGTTTCCATGGCCGCGATGCATGAACAGATGCATCAGCGGGCAGGCGAGAAAGAGAAGGTAGGGCAAGGCCCCAAGGGTGTGTCCCCAATGGTCTCGCAGCAGCCAGAACAGAGCGGCTGAGCCAACCGCGACGGCCGTCATCGTCAGAAAGGTTTTGAACCTAGGGGTCATGTCTGGCTCCCGAGGCGCCGTCTCAGCGCCGCTCAAGGCCCTTGAACAGGTTGTAGGCCATCGCCGTCAGGGCGCCGGTCAATGCGCCGAACGCCAGAGCCGCGCAAAGGCCGATGCCAAGCGCCAACCCCGAAGCCTCCGGAGCTGTCGTGAACAGGGCGACGAACATGTGCGAGGCGGGGAACGCGTTCAGGGCCGTGGCCGCCCAACACAGGGCGAAGTTTACGGCGAGCACCACGGCGCCAGTCGCCGCGCAGCGGACGACACCTAGCGGTGGCGTTGCGGGCGCGTGTGCATTGATCTCAGTCATCGCACTATCTCCGAGGGTTTCTGCGCGATGACTAGCTGACCAGCAAGGGTCACGCGTTGATAGGGATCAAACCCGGCCCGGCGATGCTTGTTCCGCCTGGGAGAGAGCATACTCGCCCTCCAAGCAGGGCGTCGGCCGACAATGCGACCGAGCATCCTGACCAACACCCCTGTGGGGTATGTGGAAAATACCCCCGGGCGGCTTATATCCGGGGTCCAAAGAGAGGTGCATCGTGAACCGCGAGAACAAGCCAAAACTGCTCAATCGCCTGAACCGGATCGAAGGTCAGGTGCGCGGCATCGCCCGGATGGTCGATGAAGATCGCTACTGCATCGACATCATGACCCAGCTTCAGGCGGTGAAGGCCGCCCTGTCGAAGGTCGAGACCGAACTCATGCGTGAGCATATCGACCACTGCGTCGCCTCCGCCATCAGCAGCGGGGACCCGCAAGAGCAGCGGCAGAAGGCCGACGAGCTGATCACGCTTTTGCAGCGGTCGATGCGATGAACGCCACCAACATCAACGACGCGGACAGCCCGCCATCGTCTCGTGCAAACGAGGGGTTCGGCATGGTCGCGCGTAAGTCTGGAGGCGGGCGGCATGATCGACGACCTGCCTCGATGGAGATGCACGGATGAAGCCCGGATTGCGCAATTTGCTGATCACGGTGGTCCTCGCCGTCCTGGCGGCCGGGGGCGGCGCCTCGCTCTGCGCCTACTATGTGATCAGCCACCAGACGGCCGGACCTTCGCTGCATGACACGGTCCACAGGGACCTGGACCTGACACCCGAACAGTCCCGCAAGCTCGACGCCATCGAGGGCAGATACGCGGTCGAACGCAAGGCGCTGGAAGCGGACGTTCGGGCGGCCAACCGTGAACTGGCCGCCGCGATCCGCGAAGGTCACAAGGACTCGCCGCAGGTCGAGGCCGCTATCGACCATCTGCACATGGCCATGGGCGCCCTGCAGAAGGCGACCATCGCCCATGTGTTCGACATGCGGGCGGTGCTGACGCCGCAACAGGCCAAGGCGTTCGACGCGGAAGTGATCGCGGCGCTCACACAAGAGGATCGGTGAGCCCGGACTTCGAAGCGCCGGACGACCAGCTTGCCGCCAGTGCAGTCGCGGGCGACGAGCGCGCTTTCGCTCGACTGATCGCCCGCCACAAGGACGGTCTCTATCGGTTCATTCGCCGCTACACGGGCAATCCTGACGAGGCCTACGACCTCCTGCAGGAGACCTTCGCGTCGGCCTGGACAGCCCTAAGACGCTATGATGCCGCCCGATCCTTTCCGACCTGGCTGCGGAGCATCGCGCTCAACAAATGCCGGGACTGGTCCCGGCGGCGCGCGGTGCGGCGTTGGCTCACATGGAGCGATCCCATCGACAGTCAGGCGGGACTGAACCTGACAGACGACACGCCATCGCCCGAGGCGGCGGTGGTGGAAAAGCAACGCCTCTCCCGGCTTGACCGGGCCGTGGCGAACCTGCCGCAAAGGCTCAAGGAGCCGCTGATCCTGACGGCGCTGGAAGAGCTCAGCCACGAAGACGCCGGCCGCATCCTTGGACTGACGGCGAAGGCCGTCGAGCTGCGGGTCTACCGCGCGCGCAAGGCGCTGGCGGAAGCTCTGGCCCTCGACGCGGTCTAGGCCTTCTTCGCGTGCGACGACCAGTGGATGTGGGTGATGAGCCAGGCCCCCTTCACCCGCTTCAGCACCATGGTTTCCGTGCCTTCCCGGTCCACCGGCTTGCCTTCATAGGTTCCCGTCGTGCGGCTCTGGGTCATGACCACGGCGAATGAGCCGCTGGTCGAGACGCGCCGGCTGATCACTTGGTCGGTCATGCCTGCGCTATAGGCGATGTCGCCCGGCAGATGTCCGGTGACGTATTCTTCCTTCGAGACCTCGACCCAGCCCTGTTCGTAGATGACCGCGTCGTCGGCCATTAACGCGGCAACCGCTGCGGCGTCGCCACGCTTCATCGCCGCATGGAACTGTTCGACAACGGCGGCTGGCGTCGCTGTCGCGGCAATGGCCGGGGCGACGGCGCTGGTCGCCACGACGAGGGTTGGGCCGCCAAGCAGGCAGAGAACCAGGGAAATGGCGCGCAATCTCATGTCGGGTCTCCGGTGTTGGATGTTTTGGTCGCTTGTCTGGAGGAACTGAGGTCGGCTTCGCATCCTTGATTGATGGCGCACACAGCCAGAGGAACCTCTCGATGGAACAGCATGACCACGCGATGATGAAGGCGCACTACCGACGTCTGCTTCTGATGACAGCCATGTCCTTCGTGGCGATGTACGTTCTGATGTACGCGATGGTTGATCGGTTCGCGAACATCCATCCCAGCTTCAACCAGGCCTACATGGCCGGACTGATGACCTCGCCCATGGTCGTCCTCGAACTGTTGCTGATGGGCATGATGTATCAGAACAAGCGCTGGAACGCGGGCATCCTCGTGACGGCCCTGGTTCTGGGCGTCGGTTGCTTCACCGCCATCCGCCAGCAGGCCTTCATCGGCGACCGCGACTTCGCCCGTTCGATGATCTCGCACCACGGCGCCGCGATCCTGATGTGCGGCGAGGCGCCGCTTTCGGACCAGAGGCTGCAAGAGCTTTGCCGCTCGATCATCACCGGGCAGCAGGCCGAAATCGACCAGATGACGGCGGTCCTGAACCAGGCGTCTCGCCGCTAACCCGCGCTGGGCGCGCTTTGGCCGCAGGGTCAGCCGGCCTAGAACCATGCGCGTAGGCCAATGACGAAGCTTGTGGCTTCGACATCCTTACCGGCGGCGCGGGCATAGTCGGCCGTGCCGCCGAACTTGCGGTCAAACGAGACGCCGACGTAGGGGGCGAACTCTCGCTTGATCTCGTGGCGGAGCCGCAGACCCAGCTCGATGTTGGCGACGCCGGAACCCAGCGCCAGTTCGGGAATATCCCGGCCGGACAGGTTGGCCTCGACGCGGGGCTGCAGGATCCAACGCTGGGTCAGGCGCAGGTCGTAGGTTCCCTCCAGTCGGCCGAGCAGCTCGCCCTTGCTGGACAGGAACAGGGCGCCCGATGTCTCGAACCAGTAGGGCGCGACACCTTCGAAACCGACCGTGGCGTAGGTGCGCTTCGGCCCCGACTGGAAATCCTGTCGAAGGCCCGCCTGAAGATCGAAATAGGGGCTGACGGCGCGCGAATAGAGGGCCTGCACCTCGGCGGCTTCCAGCTCGTCAGCGCCTTCGCCCTCGGTCTTCGCGACGAACCGATTGAGATCACCGCCGACCCAGGCTTCGCCCTCCCAGCGATAGCCGTTCTCGCCGTCACGAACCTGGAGTTCGCCGAGGCTGAGCATCACCTTGGAAATCAGGCTGCCGCCGTGCTCCATCCGCAGCTGAGCGCGGGCGCGGGCCATCGCGGCGGGATCGAATACGCCATCGGCGGCATAGTCTGTCGGAACCGGCGGGGCGGGCTCATCCCCCACCTCAGCGTCAGCGCCGCCGTGATCCATGCCTTCCATGCCCGGCATGCCGGCCATGCTGTCGGCAGCTTGCTCGCTTCCGGGCATGGAAGGCATCGTGTCGGCCGCTGCCGACGCATCGTTCGGCCCCGGCTCGGCGGCAGGCGGGGACACGGCCGGGCTTGCCGGCATGGTCGGGGGCATCGGGTGGCCAGAGTGCTGGGCAAGGGCGGGGCCGGCGGCAGCCGCCAGCAGCACCGTCAGGATCGCGGCGGCCTTCATGCGCCGTCTCCCGACATCGGGCGGATGCTGACCACCCGGAACATGCCCGCGTGCATGTGGTAGAGCATGTGGCAGTGGAAGGCCCAGTCGCCGGGGGCGTCGGCGGTTAGGTCGAAGGTCACTTTGCCGCCCGGCGCAACCGTCACGGTGTGCTTGCGTGGACGCCTGCCCTTCGGCCCGACCAGCAGCTCGAAGAAGTGGCCGTGGATGTGCATCGGGTGGGCCATCATCGAGTCATTGACCAGCGTCACCCGCACCCGCTCGTTCAGCCGGAAGGGGATGGGTTTGGTCACCTCGCTGTAGGTCTCCCCGTCGAACGACCACATGAACCGCTCCATGTTGCCGGTCAGGTGCAGCTCCAGCGCGCGTGACGGGGTCCGCGTGTCCGGGTTGGGATCGAGCGCCTCCAGGTCGGTGTAGAGCAGCACCTTGTGACCGACATATTCCAGGCCTTGGCCAGGCTCGCCAGTGCGGTCCACGGGCATGGGCGAGATGGTCTGGACACCCGGCCCCATGGCCACCTGCGGGGCATTTTCGCCGTTGCGCATGGACATATCCATGTCCATCGCCATGCCGCCCTCACCGCCCATATCCATGCCGGACATATCCATTCCCATGTCCTTCATGGTGGCCAGCGGACGCCCTCGCAGGGGCGGGACGGCCGCGACCATTCCCGAACGGGGCGCGAGGGTAGCGCGGCCCATGCCCGAACGATCAACCGCCTCAGCGACAAGGGTGAAGGCCCTGTCCTGCGTCGGCTGGACGATGACGTCGAAGGTCTCGGCGATCGATATCTGGAACTCCTCGACATCGACCGGTTTGACGTTCTGCCCGTCCGACTGGACGACCGTCATCGAAAGGCCGGGGATGCGGACGTTGAAGATGGTCATGGCGGCGGCATTGATGAACCGCAGCCGCACCCGCTCGCCCGGATTGAACAACGCCGTCCAGTTGTCGTCGGGGCCGTGGCCGTTGATCAGGAAGGTGTAGACCGACCCGGTGACATCGGAGACGTCGGTCGGGTCCATCCGCATCTTCGCCCACTCGACCCGATCCTTGAGGTTCTGGTCCTGGCCGGCGAGCAGGTCGGCGACGGTCTCTTTCTGGAAATTGAAGACCCCGGCCTGTTGCTTCAGCTTCCGGAAAATCTCGTGTGGATGCATGAAGGCGAAGTCGGAAAGCACCACCACATACTCGCGGTCATAGGCGACCGGATCGGCATCTTTGGGTTCGATCACGATGGGACCATAGTGCCCCTCCTGCTCCTGAAGGCCGGAGTGGCTGTGATACCAGTAGGTCCCCGCCTGCTGGACCGGGAACTCATAGACGAAGGTCTCGCCGGGCTTGATGCCCGGGAAGCTGACGCCGGGAACGCCGTCCATCTGGAAGGGCAGGATGAGGCCGTGCCAGTGGATCGAAGTGTCCTCGTCCAGGTCATTGGTCACCGCGATGCGGGCGATCTGGCCTTCCTTCAGCCGGATCAGCGGCCCCGGCACGGTGCCGTTGATGGTCACCGCATGACCCTTGCGGCCATCGACCGGCCAGGCCGTATGGCCGATGCGCAACTTGATATCTCCGCCGGAAACGGTGGGAAGGTCTCTGACCAGGCCGGGGGAATTACTTCGCGCCCAGGCGGGGAAGAGGCTGGTCATCGCCAGCCCGGCTCCCAATAGGCCGGCGTTCTTCAAGAGCATGCGACGGGCGATTGTGGGCATCAAAACCTCGGTTGGACGGAGCCGGCGAAGCGACGGCTTCCTGTCAGTTTTTCGGATCGCCCCACGCCCCCGAGGACAATCCAGCGCAATAGGGGAACGTCAGAACTTCATATGCGCGGCGCCGTGAGTGACCACCGCCCCGAAATAGGCCTGCACCAGGATCAGCACCACGGCGACGGCGAGCAGCGCCTCATAGCCGCGCGAACTCAGACGCATAGCCGCCTGGTCAGCTGGCCTTTTGAGGAACCACAGCGCCAACATCAGAAATGGCATCGCGGTGCCTAGCCAACGGTGGATCGTCAGGACGAGACCGTCTTCAGGTGTCGGCAATCCCGCGTTCAGCCATCCCAATGGCGCGGCGACAAATGCGCCCGCGACGGCCACGGCGAGCAGGGTCTTGTTGCTCGCGGTGTGGATCGGACGACGCCGGACCACAGCCAAACACTCAAGGAAGGCCACCGTTACGAGCAGCGCTATCGGAAAGTGAACGATCGCGGGGTGCCACATGCCAAGCCAGGCCATCAACCGACCCTCAAAGGTCTTGGGCCTCGTCATATCCATGCCGGACATCATGCCGCCGTCACCGTCACCTGACGGCCAGGCCATGTCGGTGACAGGCATATCCTCGGGCGATACTGGCCCTGCGGCTGGCCCCGTCGTTGCGGCCGCTACCGGCGCGGGATGTTCCTCGCCCTCGTGGGCGCTGAGGGTCGAGACGGCGATGCCCGCCGCTAGCACCAGTCCCAGCAGGCCGGCCAGCCAAGGCCTCACAGTCGTGTTCGTCATGGCATTCGCCCCGTTGTCTCTTCGGTGGTGGTGGCGGAGGGAGCCGTCAGGACCACCCACGCGCCTTGCCTCACATCACATGGATTTCGGAGACGACCGGCTTGCCGTGTTCGTTTTTCAGAACGAAGTGGACCTTCTTGCCGACCGTGACGCCCTTCAGAACAGCGGCGGACTCGACCTTGAACTTCATCGTCATGGCGGGCCATTTCAGCGCGGCGATAGGTCCGTGCGCGATCACCACCGTGCCGGCCTTGACGTCCACCGCCTTGATCACGCCTTCGCCGGACGCGGCCTGGGGCGCGGCGCCATGGTCTTCGCCGTTGTGGGCCAGAGCGGGAACGGTCATCCCGGCGGTCGAAAGGGCTGCGGTCAGCGCCGCGATCATCAGACTGGACTTCATCACAAACTCCTCAGGTCTCTCGGTTCGGTGCGCCTTGGCGCTTCAGGTGGGTATACGCGCCCGGCCCGGGCAGCCCTCATCGCCTGGGTGATGAGGGAGGAAGAAAAACCCCTGAATCATCTGGGGGATTTGAAAAGCTGGCGCGTATAATTGAGGGAGCGCAGTGCTCTGGACGCCGGACATGAACGACCGATTGGACAGCTTGCTGACGCAGCTCCGCGACCAGGATCTGGATCGCGAGCTGAGCGCTGTCGAATATAATGTGCGGCAGCGCATTGCGCATGACCGGGCGGCCAGGACAGGTCTCGCACCAACCCGCATGGCGGCGGTCGGCGTAGCGCTCCTCTTGGGAACCAGCGTCGGCGGCCTGACCGCCGCGTCGGCCATCGCCGCGCCCAAGCCGTCGATCTTCGCGAGCGCCGACGCCCTCGCTCCCTCGACCCTGCTTGAAGGGCGGCGATGATCTAACCTCTGCTCGACCCGCCAAGTGCGGTCAGTGAGCGACGTGGCCGTGTCTGTGATGCAGATCGGGAAAGTGCGGATGGCTGTGGATCAGGCGGGAATGTGCGTGCCTGTGCGTATGCGGTTCTCCGACCGGATCATCTGGATGATGCTGGTGTTGATGGTGATCGTCATGGACATGGGCGTGCTCATGCTCCAGCGGCTCGTGGACATGATCGTGGTCGTGACGCTCGACGAGGTGCAGATACAGGCCCACCGCCATCAACGCCGCCGCCAGCGCCAGAGGAACGGTCAGGGCCTCGCCGAACATGGCGATAGCCAGCAACGCGCCGATGAACGGCGCTGTCGAGAAATATGCCCCCGTCCGGGCCGTGCCGAGGAAGCGAAGCCCCAGGACGAACAGCACCAGACTGACCCCGTAACCGAGGAAGCCGACCACGCCTGCCGCCGCCGTAAGCCCTATGGATGGCAGCTTCGCCCCCAACGACAGTGCGAGGGTCAGGTTCACGGCTCCAGCGACCAAACCCTTGATCATGGCGATCTGCACAGGATCCGAGCCGCTGACCTTGCGGGTCAGATTGTTGTCGATGCCCCAGGCCAGACAGGCTCCGGCAATGGCGAGCGAGCCGGTGCCGCCGCCGCCGAACCTCTGACCCGGCTGCCACGACAGCAGCACAGCACCGCCGAGGATCGCCAACGCGCCGAGCAGCAGCCGTCGATCCACGTTCTCGCGGAAGGCCAGCCAGGCGATGGCCATGGTCGCCAGCCCTTCGAGATTGAGCAGCAGAGCGGCGGTCGAGGCTGCCGTGGTGGTCAGGCCGATCATCAGCAGAAGGGGACCGGCGACGCCGCCTGACAGCACCACCAGCGCCATCCAGCCCACATCCTTGCGGCCAAGCTGAGCCTCGCCGGTCGATCGACCGATGAGTCCACGGCCGAAGTGAATGATCGCCAGTCCAAGGCCAGAGCCCAGATACAGCAGGCCCGCCAGCAGCCACGGGCTAACGCCGTCGCCTAGCAGCGCCTTGGCCAGCGGCGTGCTGGCCCCGAACAACGCCGCTGATGCGAGGGCGAGTGGGGCGCCCGGCCACGCCATGTAGGACTTCAGGTTCATTCGGTCCTCGGCAAGGGGTTGAGTTTAGATTGACCACGCGAGGGCCCCCGGCATGCCTAGCTGGGGCTACTGCGCCTGGATAGCCGTCACCTCACCCGTTCCGCCGGCCATCTTCAGTTCGAACGAGACCTTGTCGCCGACCTTCACGGCGTCGAGCAGGCTGGCCGGGGTCGCCTTGAACTCCATCTCCATGGCGGGCCATTTGATTTCGGCGATCGGGCCGTGGTCGAGGGTGATCGTGCCGGCGGTCTTGTCGATGGCCGTGACCGTGCCGGTTCCCTTGGCCATCATCGCGCCGGCCATGTCCATGCCGGGGGCCATGCCGTCAGCGCCTGGGGCCGCCGTCGGGGCCGCCTGTTCGGCATTGACCGCTGGCGCGGGCGTCTTCTCGCCACAGCCCGCGAGGACTGTTCCCATAGCGGCGACGGTCAGGATCAGGGTGAGGCGCTTCATGGTGTGTCTCCTTGTTGAAGCGGTTGAACGGAACGGGCGCGACGCCGCCGCAGCAGCAGCCAGGCGGCGGGAACGATGAGCATCGACAGCAGCGGCGCGGTCAGCATGCCGCCGATCATCGGGGCGGCGATGCGGCTCATCACCTCCGACCCGGCCCCATGGCCGAGCAGGATGGGTAGCAAGCCCGCGAGGATCACCGCGACGGTCATGGCCTTTGGTCTTACGCGCAGCAGCGCGCCTTCCCTCACGGCGGCCTCGACCTGAGCGATGTCCGGGTGGTCGCCACGTTCGGCCAGGGCGTGCTTGAGGTAGATCAGCATCACCACCCCGAACTCGGCGGCGACACCTGACAACGCGATGAACCCGACGCCGGTTGCGACCGACTGGTTGTAGCCGAGCAGATAGAGGGTCCAGATGCCCCCGGTGAGGGCGAACGGCAGCGTGCCCATGATCAACGCCGCCTCGTCGAACCGCCGGAAGATCACATAAAGCAGGACGAAGATGATCAGCAGCGTGGCCGGCACGACCAGCTTCAATCGCGCCATGGCCCGCTCCAGGAACTCGAACTGACCGGAGTAGGCGATGGAAACGCCGGGCGAGAGCCGGACATCCTTGGCCACGGCCGTGCGCAGGTCCTTGACTACGGACGCCAGATCGCGCCCCCGCACGTCTACATAGACCCAGGTCGAGGGCCGCCCGTTCTCGGTCTTCAGCATCGGCGGGCCGTCGGCGACCGTGACCGCCGCCACGGTTCCCAGCGTGATCTGCTGGCCGGACGGCGTCAGGATCGGCAGGGCGCGCAGGCCCTCCAGGCTGTCCCTGATCTCTCGCGGATAGCGGACGCTGATCGGGTAACGCGCCAGGCCCTCGACCGTCTGGCCGATGGTCTCGCCGCCGATCGCGCCGGCGACGATTTCCTGCACATCGGCGATGTTGAGACCAAACCTCGCGGCGGCGGCGCGGTCGATGTCGATGTCCACGTAACGCCCACCCGCAAGGCGCTCGGCGAGCGCCGAGCTGACGCCGGGCGTACGCCTGGCCACCGCTTCCACGTCGTGGGCGATGCGGTCCAGTTCGGTCAGATCGGCGCCGGACACCTTCACGCCGATCGGACTCTTGATGCCGGTGGCCAGCATGTCGATGCGGTTGCGAATCGGCGGCACCCAGACGTTTGCCAGGCCGGGAACCTGGACGGCGCGGTCCAGCGCCTCGACCAGCCGCTCGGGGGTCATGCCGGGCCGCCACTGGTCGCGGGGCTTGAACTGGATGGTGGTCTCGAACATCTCCAAGGGCGCGGGATCGGTGGCGCTTTCGGCGCGCCCGGCCTTGCCGAACACGCTCTTCACCTCCGGCACCGTGCGGATCATCCGGTCGGTCTGTTGCAGCAACTGCGAAGCCTTGGCGGCCGACAGGCCGGGTAGGGCGGATGGCATGTAGAGCAGGTCGCCCTCATCCATCAGCGGTATGAACTCGCCGCCGAGTTGGGACAGCGGCCAGGCGGTCGTGGCGAAAACCAGGGCGGCGATGACCAGGGCGGTCCGGGGCCGGTCCAGCACCCAGCCGAGCGCGGGCCGGTAGACCGCGGTGAGCCAGCGGTTGATGAAATTGTCCTGTTCGGCAGGGATGCGCCCGCGGATCAGCCAGCCCATCAGCACCGGCACCAGGGTCACCGACAGCAGAGCCGCCCCGGCCATGGCGTAGGTCTTGGTGAAGGCGAGGGGCGAGAACAGCCGCCCCTCCTGGGCCTGCAGGGTGAACACCGGCACGAAGGAGAGGGTGATGATCACCAGGCTGAAAAACAGCGCCGGCCCGACCTCGACGGCGGCGTCGGTGATCACCCGCCAGCGTTCGTCGCCTTCGAGCCTTTTGCCGGGATGATCGTGCTCCCAGCGTTCGATCTTTTTGTGGGCGTTCTCGATCATCACCACTGCCGCATCGACCATGGCCCCGATGGCGATGGCGATGCCGCCCAGCGACATGATGTCGGCGTTCACCCCCTGCAGCCGCATGATGATGAAGGCGATCAGCACGCCCAGCGGCAGGGTCAGGATGGCCACCAGCGCCGAGCGGACGTGCCAGAGGAACAGTCCGCAGACGAGGGCGACGATGATGAACTCCTCGCCGAGCTTGCCGGTCAGGTTCTCGATGGCGCGGTCGATGAGTTGCGAGCGGTCGTAGGTGGTGACCACCTCCACGCCCGGCGGCAGGCTGCGTTTCAGCTCGTCGAGCCTGGCCTGCACCGCCTTGATGGTGGCGCGGGCGTTTTCGCCGGAACGCAGGATGATGACCCCGCCGGCGGCCTCGCCCTGGCCGTCCAGTTCGGCGATGCCGCGCCGCATCTCCGGCCCGACCTGGATCGTCGCGACGTCGCCGAGCAGAACCGGTGTCCCGCCGGCGGAGCGCAGCGGCACGGCCCGGAAGTCGTCGAGCGTCGTCAGATAGCCGCTGGCCCGGACCATGTATTCGGCCTCGGCCAGCTCCAGCACCGAGCCGCCGGTCTCGCCGTTGGCGCGGTTTATGGCCTCGATGACCTGTTGGTGGGTGACGCCATAGGCCGCCAGTTTCACCGGATCGAGGACGACCTGGTACTGCTTGACCATGCCGCCGATGCTGGCCACCTCGGCTACGCCCGGCAGGCTCTTCAACTCGTAGCGCAGGAACCAGTCCTGCAGACTGCGCAGCTGCGAGAGGTCATGACGACCGGTGCGGTCGACCAGGGCGTACTCGTAGACCCAGCCCACGCCGGTGGCGTCCGGGCCAAGGGCGGGGCGGGCCGTGTCCGGCAGTCGGCCCTGAACCTGGTTGAGGTATTCCAGAACCCGGGACCGCGCCCAGTAGAGGTCCGTCCCGTCCTTGAACAGCACATAGACGAAGCTGTCGCCGAAGAAGGAATAGCCGCGCACGACCCTCGCGCCCGGCACCGACAGCATGGTGGTGGCCAGCGGATAGGTGACCTGGTTCTCGACGATCTGTGGGGCCTGGCCGGGATAGCTGGTGCGAATGACCACCTGCACATCGGAGAGATCGGGCAGGGCGTCGACGGCGGTGGTGCGAACCGCCCAGACGCCGGTTCCGATCACCGCCAGAGCCGCCAGAACGACGAAGAAGCGATTGGCGACCGACCAGCGGATGAGGGCGGCGATCACGGCCGATCTCCGATCGGACGGGCCGCGACGCCGGCGAGGCTGGCCTCGGAGTCGATCAGGAACTGACCGGAAGCGACAACCTTCTCGCCGTCCGCCAAGCCGGCGAGGACTTCGGTCTTGCCGCCCACTTCACGGCCCGTCCGGATCTCCGCGGGTTGGTAGCGGCCGCCGTCGAGGGCCAGCATGACCAGGGTGCGCTTGCCGGTGCGGATGACGGCTTCCGACGGGACCAGCAGGGCGGGACTTGCGGTCGCGCCGAGCTGAACCGCGGCGAACATGCCGGGTGTCAGTCGACCGCTCCGGTTGGAAAGCTCGATCCGCGCGGTCAGGGTCCGGGTCTCACCCTGCGCCTCGGGAAGCAAAGTCGAGACGCGGCCGGCGAAGGTCTCTCCAGGGAAGGCGGCGAGAGTCACGCTGACCGGCGAGCCCGATCGAACCTGTCCCGCCAGGGCTTCCGGGATGGCGGCGTTGACCCAGACCGTACCGAGGCCGTTGATCTCGGCCAGGGTCTGGCCGGCCATGACGGTCATGCCGGCCCTGACGTTCAGCGTGCGGATCACCCCGCCGGTCGGGGTCGAGATGGTCACCACCGTTTGGGGACGGCCGGTGCGCTCGATCTGGTCGATCAGTCGATCAGACATGCCGAGCAGCGCCAGTCGCTGCCGCGCCGCGCGCGTCAGCCCCGCATCCCCCGTGCGACGGACCGCGAGATACTCGGCCTGGGCGCCGCCCCACTCGGGAACCAGCACATCGGCCAGCGGCGCGCCGGCGCGGACAACATCGCCCGGCGCGTGGTTGTAGACCCGCTGGACGAAGCCGGCGGCCCGCGCCTGCACGATGGCCATGTCACGCTGATTGAAGTCCACCACGCCCGTCGCCGTGAGACCGGATGGCAAGGTTCCGCGCGTGACCGCGACAACCCGGCCGCCGAGGTTCTGCAGGCTGGCCGGATCGATACGAACCCCGGCCTCGCCGGTCTCCCCGGCGTATTTCGGGATCAGATCCATGCCCATGGAGGACTTGCCAGGCCCGGGATAACGCTCCGCCGGCAGCATCGGGTCGTACCAGTAGAGGATTTTGCGCTCGGCGCCCTTGCTCTGGGGCGTGGAAGTAACCGACGGCTGCCCCAGACGCGCCAGGCCATAACCGCCCGCGCCGGCGACCAGCACCAGCGCCAGGGCCGCAACGACCACTTGCGTCGTCGAAACTCGATTGAACGCGCTCATGATGCGTCGCTCCCGTAGGTGATGTTGATCCGCACGGCCTCGCGCAGGGCTTCGGCTTCCTTGTCGAGGAGATCGAGCTTTGCGTCCGCCAGGGTGGTGAAGGCGGCGAGCACGTCCGCCAGGCCGGCTGTTCCGGCGGCATAGCTTGCGGTTTCGAGGTCCGCCCGGCGAAGCGCCAGCGGCAGTCGGCTGTCTCGCGCCCGCGCCCAAAGTTCCCGACGCATCTGCCAGGTGGCGAGGTCGCCATCCAGTTCGGCGGCCAGCTGTCTGCGAGCCGTCTCCCGGTCGACTCTCGCCCGGCTGGCGTCGGCGGAACGGGCGTCGATCATCGGACCCTGCCGCTCTCCCTTGCGAAGCGGAAGGGACACCGTGACCCGTGCCGAGACCATGTCACCAAACATCGGGTCGCGGCGCTGATAGGCCAGCTCCCAGGTCCAGTCCGGCGTCAGCGAGGCCCGGGCTCCGGCCAGATCCGCATCGGCCAGCCGGGCGGCGGCGTCATAGGCCAGCAGGGTCGGATGGCGGTCCAGACCTGCCCGCACCATGACGGGATCGACTTCCCAGCGCGGCGGCTCGCCGCTCACCGAGGCCTCTGGATCGCCAGTCCACCGCACCAGCGCCGCCTTGGCCTTCGCAAGATCGGCCATCAGCGCGCTGCGACGATCAGCGATGGCCAGCAGCCATTCGGCCGGCTCGATGGTCTCGGCGGGTCTGGCCCCCCGCGTCACAGCCGAGGGCGCGGTGTCGAGGATCGGCGTGAGAGCTTTCTCCACCTCGTCCAGCGCCGCCAGCCGCTTCTGGGCGTAGTAGAGGTCGACCCAGGCCTGGGCGACGGCCAGTCGGACCGCCCTCCTTTCAAGGTCTGTCTGGGCGTCCGCCATCCCAATCTCGGCGCCGGCGCGTTCGACGGCCGCCCGACGAGCGAGACGGCTGGGCATGTCCTGCATCACCCCGACGCTGGCCATGGTCATTTCGTCCGCCCCAAAGCGACCCGCCATGGGGCCGCTGATTGGCAGGTTCTCGACCCCCAGGGCCAGTTTGGGGTCGGGCAAGGACCCGGCGCTGCGGCTGGCCGAGCGCGCCGCGTCAACGCGCAGGGCGGCGGCCTTGAGGCTCGGCGCGGTCTCGCCGGCGCGGGCCAGCGCTTGATCAAAAGTCAGCGGCTCGGCGTGGGCCGATACGGCGGTGGCGCTCAGGGCAAGCAGCCACGCCAGTTTCAAGGGAGACATGCTCCAAACTCCTCATGACGGCGCGCGAGCGCCAGCGGCCGGCGCACAGAGGGGCCGGCGGTCAGTCGAGGGTCAGAGCGCGATGGGAGGTCGTATGTCCCGGTCGGGCGGCAGGGACGCAAGCGTCCGCGTCGGGGCCTGGAAGAGATCGGCCTGGTCGAAGGCGATAGTCGCGACATCGACGCTCGCGGCGGGCAGCGCGGCGGCCGTGGCGAAGCAGGCCATGCCCGGCTTGCAGGGCGCCGTCTGGTCGGGGGCCCCCTTGCCATGATCGCAGCAATCCATCTCGGCGTTGTCCGCCATAGACATGCCGGTCGCTTCCATCTGGCACGGTGTCGCCGACATGGCGCGCGCCGAGGGCGCAGCGACCAGCGGCAAGGCCAGCGCGGCGGTCCAGACCAGCAGAAGGGCGAGCAATCGGATCAGACGAAATCTCCTGAGCATCAACGATGCCCCCAAGTGGCAGGAGACTCAATGACTCAAGTCAATAACTGTCGTCCTGCTGCCCCAATCGCCGAGCATCCGGGTCCTGGATTGTCAAAAAGGCAAACGAACTATGATCAATAATCGGCTGAGTGAGGACCTCGCCAAAGTTCCGGCGGTCACGCTGGGATTCTGGATCATAAAAGTCCTGGCGACCACGCTGGGCGAAACAGGCGGCGACACGCTGTCGATGACCTACAATCTCGGCTACCTGATCAGCAGCGCCATTTTCGTCGTTCCGCTGATTGTCCTTGTGTTCGCTCAGGTGGCCGCTGGCCGCTTTCATCCTTTCCTGTACTGGGCGACGATCATCGCCTCGACCACGGCGGGGACGACGATGGCGGACTTCGCCACGCGGTCACTCAGCATCGGCTATGCTGGCGGATCAGCGCTGCTGCTAGGCTGCGTTCTAGTCTCGCTCCTTGCCTGGCGGCTTGCGACCGGCAGCGTCGCTGTCGAGACCGTAAGCGGCGCACGGTCTGAAATCTTCTACTGGATCACGATCACCTTCTCCCAGACTCTGGGCACGGCGCTGGGCGACTGGGCAGCGGATGACGGTGGGCTGGGTTACCTTGGCGGCGCGGCTGTCTTCGGAGGAACGCTGCTTGTACTGGTCGGAATCTGGCGGTTCACCAGCGTGAGCCGGGTGCTGCTGTTCTGGGTTGCGTTTATCCTGACCCGGCCGTTGGGGGCCACGGTTGGCGACTTCCTGGATAAGCCGCTCGCCAAGGGAGGTCTGGACCTAAGCAGGCCGTTGGCGTCGGCCGTTCTGCTGGCTGCGATTATTGCGTTTGTCATGCTGATCCCGCAACGCCCCGGCGCGCACCCCCGAAGCAGCTAGCGGAGCTGGTCCAACCGCTCGATCCTGTCGGCGAGGTGGGCGAGCTCAACCTCCACCCATGGCAAACAAAGATCAGAATCGTTCGCAAAAAGACTTGCGCCTCTAGTGGCTTGAGGGTTTAGGCCGGGTCCAGCCTTCGAAGGATCTTCCATGTCTCTTTCGCCAGATCGCCGAGAACCCGGACTGCATCGTTTCCTCGGCCTTCTTCCGGTCGCTCTCGCCGTCGTTTTCGCGCTTCTGTTGGGCACGAACGCCCAAGCCGCCGTGACACCGGCGGAGACCGTGTGGCGGCTTCTCGATTATGTGGCGGTTGATTATCCCGGCGCCGTTCGAGACGGGCGCATCATTAGCGCCGCCGAATACGCGGAGATGTCGGAGTTCTCCGAGACGGTCGTCACGCAGATGGCCACCTTGCCGCCAACCAAGGGCAAGCCGGGTCTTCTGAAGCAGGCCGAAGCCCTGAAGCTGGCCATCGCAGCGAAGCGGTCGCCCGCCGAGGTCGCCGGTCTGGCCCGTGGGTTGGCGACCGACCTGTTGGCGGCCTACCCCGTGCCACTCGCCCCCTCAACGGCGCCTGATCTGGTGCGGGGTGCCACCCTCTACAGCGAAAATTGCGCTTCCTGCCACGGGGCGACCGGAGATGGAAATGGCCCGATGGCGAAAGGGCTCGACCCCGCTCCCATCGCGTTCACAGATCAGGACCGAGCCCGAAACAGAAGCGTGTTCGGTCTCTATCAAGTCATCGAGCAAGGGCTGGACGGGACGGCTATGCCGAGCTTCGCTCACCTTTCGTCGGGCGACCGCTGGGCGCTGGCGTTCTATGTCGGCGGCCTGTCCCAGGACGAGAGGGCCAGGAGCCGGGGAGAGGCACTATGGAAGGGCGACGCGAACCTGCGCGGCCAGTTCCCCAACCTGGAAACCCTGACCAAGACCACGCCTGCGGAACTGGCCCGGACGGTTGGCGTCGGCAGAGCTGACGACCTCATGGCCTATCTGCGGCGCTCCCCCGGCGTGCTGGCTGAGCAGCGGGACGGCTCATTGGCATTCGCCAGGAGCAGGCTGAAGGCGACGGTTAACGCCTACGCCGCCGGAAACACCCGCGACGCGGGGGCCATGGCCTTGTCCACCTACCTGGACGGCATCGAGCCGTTCGAGCCCGCCATCGCCGCCCGTGATCCCAAACTCCTGGCCCGGATCGAAGCCGCGATGGTCGAGTTCCGGTCCCGGATCGGGGGAGGCGGATCAATCGAGAGTGTTCGACAGCAGGCGACCGTGATCGAGGGCCTACTGGCTGAGGGCGACGCTGTCCTCGCCCCCACGCAAGCCGATACGACGGCGGCGTTCGTCGGCGCCTTCACCATCCTGCTGCGCGAGGGGCTCGAAGCCCTGTTGATCGTCGTTGCCATGATCGCCTTCCTCAAGAAGGCCGAGCGACAGGATGTGCTCCCCTATGTCCACGGTGGATGGGTGGCCGCACTTGCTGCCGGTGTCCTCACCTGGGCAGCGGCGACCTTCTTCATCTCCATCAGCGGTGCGCAGCGTGAGTTGACCGAGGGCTTCGGCGGCCTGTTCGCTGCAGCCGTTCTCCTGAGCGTCGGGATATGGATGCACGGGAAGAGTCAGGCGGACGCTTGGCAGCGATACATCAGAGAACGCCTGTCCAAAGCCCTGTCGCGGGGCTCGGCGTGGTTCCTGTTCTTGCTGGCCTTCGTGGTGGTCTATCGCGAAGTCTTCGAGACGATCCTGTTCTTCGCCGCTCTGTGGAGCAAGGAGACGGCGGGCTCGGTGCTGGGGGGTTCGGGGCTGGCTCTGGCGGCCTTGGCGGCAATTGCCTGGGCCATGCTGCGCTACAGCAGCCGCCTCCCCATCGCCAAGTTCTTCGCCTTCAGCGCGGCGCTGGTCGCCATCCTGGCCTTCGTTCTGGCAGGAAAGGGTCTCGCGGCCCTTCAGGAAGCCGGGATAGTTGCGGCTACCCGGATCGCGGGACTGCCGAAGCTCGATCTGGTCGGCTTTTATCCGACGTGGCAGACCGTCCTATTGCAGCTTGCCGTCGTCGCCATCCTGATCGCTGGCTATGTCTACAATCGCCGCAAGCGTCAGTCGGAAGAGGCGTAGGGGGCCGAGCCGATGGACCGGCGGTCAGTGCCGGTCTTCCTGGCAAAGCCGATGGTCACTGAGCACCTCGATCACCTTGCAGTCGGCGGCGATACCCAAGCCACAGTTGGTGGTCATCCGCACCAGTTCAGCGCGTAGCCGGGTAAGCTGGTCGATCTTCTGATCGACAGCTTCGAGATGGTCTTGGGCGATACGGTCCGCCTCGGCGCACGGGAGATTGGGACGGTCGGCCAAGCCCAGCAGGGCCTCGATATCCTTGATTTCGAAACCAAGCTGACGGGCATGCCGAATGAACCGCAGGCGTTGGATTGCCTCCGGACCGTAAACCCGCTGATCGCTCTGGGTCCGGGCGGGCGTCGGCATCAGGCCGATCTGCTCGTAAAATCGGATCGTGGGAACCTTGACCTCGGCTTCCTTGGCAAGGCGTCCGATGGACAGGTCGGGCATGGTCAAACTCCTAAACGCGTCCTCTCAACATAGGGCTTGATCCTCTAGTGGCTAGAGCTTGTAGGAGCAGTTCATGGCCCATGATACTCCTCTCGCCAAACCCGCCGTTTCCGGCTGCTGCAGTCAAACCGCGCCTTTCGATGGGGCGACGCCGGAATACCGCCGGGTTCTCGGTTGGGTGATCGGGATCAACTTCGTCGGGTTCGTCGTCGTGGCCTCGGGCGGCTTGCTGGCCGGATCGGCGTCCCTCGCCGCGAACGCCCTCGACTTCCTGGCCGACGCCGCGACCTACGCCCTTAGTCTCTGGGTCATCGGCAAGAGCGTCTCGATCCGTAGCGGCGCGGCCCTGGTGAAGGGCGCGAGCCTCAGCCTGTTGGCCGTGTCGGTCCTCGGCTTCGCGATCTGGCGTGCGGTCAACGGCGTGCCGCCGGAAGGCTTCGCAATCTCAAGCCTCGGCCTCTTCGGCGCGGCGGCCAATCTGGTGGCGGCGATCCTGCTGTCGAAGTATCGCGATGGCGACGCCAACGTCCGCTCGGTCTGGCTCTGCACCCGCAACGACCTGATCCAGTGCCTCGCCGTGGTCGGCGTCGGCGCCGTGGTCTGGCTGACCCACTCGCGCTGGCCCGATCTGATCGCGGGCGGCGTCCTGGCTGCGGTCTTCCTGCAATCGGCATGGTCGATCACCGTCCAGGCTTTGGACGAGCGTCGCGATGCTCTCGCGGCAGCGCATTGATCCCGAAGGCCGACGCAGCTAGTTCAGCACAGACATGATCATCACCGCGCATCTCTCGCGATTCCTGGAACGGCTGGCCAAGCCGTTGCTGGTGATCTGCGTGCTGATGTTGGCGGTCGGGCCGATTGCTGATGGTCTGGTATGTGGTTCCGAGCCTGCCTCAGCCGAAGTCGAGATGCTGAAATCCGATCTCGGCGGCGACGACGACATCGCCACCGGCATTGATCATGCGGTTTGCGCCCACGGCCACTGCCATGATGCTCCGCCGCTGGCCAACGGCGGCGAGGCCCGCGTCACCAGTATTCGATACGTTGAAGCCGAAGCCATCTTCTCGGTCTCCGTCCAGCCACCCTCCGCAACCCAGCCAACCCTGAAACGTCCGCCCCGAGTCTGACCGCGACCCGCGCATCCGTGCGCGTCCGCCCTTGTCAGAACCGAAGCAGGACCTTCCATGTCTTCTCCATACCTGTCGCGCTGCGCCGCTTTCGGCGCCGCGATGCTGTTGGCGAGTTTCGCCAGCAGCGCATTCGCCGAACCCGTCACCCTTGCCCAGGCGCTTGACCGCGCCCAGGTGGGGTCTCCTCTCATCACCGCCGCAGAAGTCGATGTTCGGGCCGCCGAAGGACGCGCTCGTCAGGCCGGCCTGTTGCCCAACCCCGAAATCGACCTCGCCACCGAGAATGTCGGCGGCACCGGCAGCCTGACAGGCGTTCAGTCCGCCGAAACCACCCTCTCCATCGGACAGCGTTTCGAGTTGGGCGGCAAACGCTCCGCTCGCCTGAACGCTGCCCGCGCCGAAGTCGAGACGGCGGGGCTCCGGCTACGGATCGCCCGCGCGGATCTGGCGAAAGAGGTTCGAGAAGCCTTCGCCCAAGCCGTCGCCGCCAAGCGTCGTGTTGACCTGGCGAGAAACCAGTTCGTCCGCGCCGAGAGCCTCCAGAAGATCGCCGTCACGCTCGTGGAGGCCGGTCGAGAGCCGCCGTTGCGCGCCTTGCGGGCGCGCACCGTCACACTGGAGGCGGTGGGGCGGGTCCGGGCGGCTGACGCCGACTATGCGGCAGCCCAGCGGGCACTGGCCGCGTTGTGGGGCGGGTCTGAAAACCTGCCCGATCCTGTCGTTACCGAAGAGGCGGCCCCAGCATCGGTCGTCGATCCAACCGCCGTGCTGGATGTTCGGCTCGCCGAGGCTGAATTGGAGACCGCCATTGCCGCCGAGCGCCGGGAACGGACGCTCTCCCGTCCCGACGTGACGGTCAGCGTCGGCGGCCGTCGTCTCGCCGCATCGGACGAGACGGCGATGGTTGTCGGCCTGTCGATGCCTCTGGGCCTGTTTGATCGCAACCAGGGGAACATCGCTGCCGCCAACGCGGACCGCACCGGCGCCGACGCCCGTAGAAACGCGGCGATGGCCGCCGCCCTACGCCGCACGCGGGACGCGTCCGCCGCGCTTCAGACCGCCGAAGCCCGCCTGGAGTTTCTGGAGAAGCGGGCGGAGCCGGAGGCCCTGGAGGCCGTCCGGATCGCCCGTGAAGGCTTCGCTGCCGGCCGCTTCACCTTGCTCGACGTTCTGGACGCCGAAGCCGCCCTCAATAGCCTCCAGTCCGATCTGATCACCGCCGAGCTCGACCGCGCGCTCGCCCTGGCCGCGCTCGTGCGCGCTAACGAAACCCAAGGAGCCGCCCAATGAAGACCCTGACCAACAAGCGCCTGCTGCTGGGCGCGGCCGCCGCCGTGGTGTTGCTCGGCGCTGGCCTCACCGGCTGGAGCATGACCCGGCCCAAGACCGGGCCCGCGCCAGAGGCCGCAGAGGCGGCACATGGCGCCGGAGAAGGTATCGAGATCAGCGGCGCCCGCATCCTGGCGGCGAACATTGTGCTGGCCCCCGTCGAAGCCGGTTCTTTGAGCGCCGAGGTTCTCGCCCAGGGCACTGTCGTCGGCACACCTCACGGCGAGGCCGTTCTGGCGGCCCGCGCCGACGGCGTCGTCAGCCGCATTTCGCTGCGCCTGGGCGACAGCGTCCGGGCTGGGCAGATCGTCGCCCTGATCGAAAGCCGTGAGGCCTCGACCATCGTGGCCGAGCGTTCAGCGGCCCAGGCGAGACTGACCGCCGCACGTCAGGTCCTGGCGCGAGAGCAAAGGCTCTTCGACGCCCAGATCACCGCCCGTCAGGACCTCGAAGCGGCCCAAACCGCTCTGGCGGAGGCGGAAGCTGAGGCTCGACGCACCGCTGCTGCCGCCGCCGCCGCCCGAGTATCCGGTGACGGCCGCAGCACAGGCGTCGTCAGCCCAATCAGCGGGCGCATCACCTCGGCGCCGGCCGTGTTGGGGGCATTCGTCCCCGCAGGGACGGAGTTGTTCCGCGTCGCCAACAGCAGCCAGATCGACATCGAAGCGTCGGTGTCGGGGCCGGATGCGGCCCGGATCAAACCCGGCGACCGGGCACGCATCCATCTGCCCGATGGTGAGATCGACGCTGTAGTCCGCTCGATTACGCCAGGGGTCGATCTGGAGAGCCGCTCAGCAACGGTGCTGCTTAGTCCGGCCGGCACCACCGGCCTTCGACCGGGCCAGGCCGTGTCTGTCCGCATCTACACCGGGGACGCCCAGGCGTCGGGCGGCGTCACCGTGCCCGAGGAAGCTATCCAGACCGTGGAAGGCCGCGAGGTGGTGTTCGTCAGGACCGCCGCCGGCTTCAAGGCCGTCGCCGTGATCGTCGGCCAGCGCGGCGGTGGTCGTGCGCAAATCACCTCCGGCCTCACCGCCGGCCAATCCATCGCCACCCGCAACGCCTTCCTGTTGAAGGCTGAGATGGGCAAGGGCGAAGGCGAGGAGCACTAGGTCATGATCGCCAACCTCATGGCCCTGTCGGTGCGGTCGCGATGGATGATCATCGCGCTCACACTGATCGTTTCCGCCTACGGCGTATTCCAGCTTACCCGGCTGCCCATCGACGCCGTCCCCGACATCACCAACAAACAGGTGCAGATCAACACGCTCGATGCGTCACTTTCGCCCGTCGAGATCGAGAAGCGGGTCACCTTCCCGGTCGAGACCGCACTTGCCGGCATTCCGGGTCTTCAAACGACCCGCTCTCTTTCCCGCAATGGCTTTTCGCAAGTCACCGCGATCTTCGACGAGAACGTCGACCTCTACTTCGCCCGCCAGCAGGTCAGCGAACGTATCGCCCAGGCGCGGGACAGCCTTCCCGAGGGCGTCCAGCCCCAGATCGGACCCGTCACCACCGGGCTCGGCGAAGTGTTCATGTATGCCATCGACTACGCCAACCCGGGCGGAAAGGGCGCGACCGTGCGAAACGGCCAGCCCGGCTGGCAGAGCGACGGGTCGTTCCTGACGCCAGAAGGGGATCGGCTGACCGATGAGGTTTCAAGGGCCGCTTATCTGCGCACTGTGCAGGACTGGATCATCGCGCCCCAGCTGCGGTCGGTCGCCGGCGTCGCGGGGGTGGACACCATCGGCGGATTCGAGAAACAGTATGTCGTCGAGCCCGACCCGGTTCGTCTGGCGCAATATGGCGTTTCGTTCAGCGAACTCGCCAAGGCGCTGGAGGCCGCTAACCTGTCGGTCGGCGCAAACTTCATGGAACGGGCGGGCGAGGCCTATCTCGTCCGCGCTGACGCCCGTATCCGCAGCCTGTCGCAGATCGAGGAAGCCATCGTCGCCACGCGCGGCGGCGTCCCTGTGTCTATCAGGGATGTAGCCGTCGTTCGACTGGGCGGGGAACTGCGCACCGGCGCCGCGACCATGAACGGGCACGAGGTGGTCATCGGCACCACCCTGATGCTCATCGGCGAAAACAGCCGCACAGTCGCCCGCGCCGTCGGCGACAAGCTGAAGACGCTGGAGCGGTCGCTGCCGCCGGGGATCAAGGTCTCGCCCACGCTGGATCGATCCAAGCTGGTCAATGCGACCATCGCCACCGTTCAGCGCAACCTGATGGAGGGGGCGATCCTCGTGGCGATTGCGCTGTTCCTGCTGCTGGGCAATGTCCGCGCCGCGCTGATCGCGGTGCTGATCATCCCGATCTCGTTCTTCATGACGGCCATCGGCATGAACTACATGGGCGTGTCCGGCAATCTGATGAGCCTTGGCGCCCTCGACTTCGGCCTGATCGTCGATGGCGCGGTGATCATCATCGAGAACTGTCTCAGACGGCTCGCCGAACGACAGCACCATGAAGGCAGGCTGTTGAACCTCCGCGAACGACTGGAGGAAACGACGCTGGCCACCCAGGAGATGATCAAGCCGACCGTCTTCGGCCAGGCCATCATCCTGCTGGTGTTCGCGCCTCTGCTGACCTTCCAGGGGGTCGAGGGCAAGACTTTCTCGCCCATGGCCATCACCCTCATGCTGGCCCTGGTCGCCGCCTTCGTCCTCTCGATCACTTTCGTCCCGGCGATGGTGGCGCTCCTGATCCGCAACAAGGTCGCGGAAAAGGAAGTGTTCGCGATCCGCTGGATCAAGGCGCGCTATGAGCCGATCCTTCGGCGAGCGGTCGCGCGCCCTCTGCCCTTCATTGGCGCTGGGGTCGGGATCTTCGTCCTGGCCGGCTTCATCTTCACGCTGCTCGGCCAGGAGTTCATTCCGACGCTTGATGAGCGGAACCTGGCGATGGCTTCGCAACGCATTCCATCCACGGCGCTCGAACAGTCCGTGCGGATGCAGCGGGGGGTCGAACAGGCAATCACCAGCCTTCCCGAAGTGCTGATGATGTTCTCCAAAACCGGCACGGCCGAAGTCGCCACCGACCCGATGCCGCCCAACATCTCCGACGGTTTTATCATCCTCAGGCCGCAGGAAGATTGGCCTGCGGGGGTCAAGACCAAGGAGGATGTGCTCGAACGCGTCGAGGCTGCCGCCAACGCCCAGGTCGGCCAAGGCTATGAGCTGAGCCAGCCCATCGAACTGCGCTTCAATGAGTTGATCGCCGGGGTCCGGGGCGATGTTGCGATCAAGCTCTACGGCGACGACCTGGACAAACTCACGGCGACGGCAAACCGGATCGGCGCAGCCCTGCAGTCAACACCGGGTGCGGCGGACGTGAAGGTCGAACAGACCAGCGGCGCACCTTCGCTGGACGTCATCTTCGACCGGGCAGCCATCGCCCGTCTGGGCCTGACCGTGGAAGAAGTGGCGGACACCGTGGCCGCCGCCATGGGCGGGCGCGAAGCCGGGCAGTTGTTCGAAGGTGATCGTCGCTTCAGCGTGGTCGTGAGGGTGCCGCAGGGCAGCCGTAACGATCTCGACGCACTGGGCGCCTTGCCCATCATGATGCCGGAGGAGCCCGGGCAGACCCGGCATTCAGTGCCGCTACGCCAGGTCGCACAGTTCCGGTTCACCGAAGGTCTGAACCAGATCAGCCGCGAGAATGGAAAGCGGCGGGTGGTCATTCAGGCCAACGTGCGCGGTCGAGACGTGGGCTCGTTCGTCAGGGAGGCCATGCCAAAGGTGGAAGCGGTGGCCCTGCCGACCGGCTCGTGGCTCGAATGGGGCGGGCAGTTCCAGAACCTCAAGGCAGCCTCGGACCGGCTCGCCATCGTGGTGCCGATCTGCTTCCTGGCCATCTTCGCGGTTCTCTTCCTGGCAGTGGGGACGTTCGGTCGAGCCGTTTCGGTGTTCGCGGCGGTGCCGCTCGGACTGGCCGGCGGAGTGTTCGCCCTGGCATTGACCGGCATCGCCTTCTCGGTTTCGGCGGCGGTGGGCTTTATCTGCCTCTCTGGCGTCGCCGTGCTCAACGGCCTGGTGGTCATGTCCAGCATCCGCCAGCGGCTTGAGGACGGGATCGAACTGTCGACGGCGATCATCGACGGCTGCATGGAGCGGGTTCGTCCCGTGATCATGACCGGCCTGGTGCCGGCCATTGGCTTCCTGCCCATGGCGCTGGCGCACGGAACGGGGGCGGAAGTCCAGAAGCCGTTGGCCATGGTGGTCATCGGCGGCCTGATCACGGCCACGGCCCTGACCCTCCTGGTGCTGCCGGCGATCAGCCGGGTGGTGCTGGGTTGGACAGAACGGCCCAATCCGGCCTGGAGTGAAGACCCCGCGCCGGCCCTGGCTCCTGCGGAATAGGCGATAGGCCCGCGCCGTCGATCCTGGCGGCGCGGGCATTTCTCATTCGGAGACACGCGATGAACAGCTCTTTCAAGCTCTTGAGGATCTACACCGACGAGGCCGCCTATTTCGGCGACCGCAAGGTTTTCGAGGTGGTGGCCGGCCGAGCACGCGCGGCAAAGGTCGCCGGGGCGACAGTGCTTCAGGCCCTGCTCGGCTTTGGCCACACCCCCAACATGCACCGCCGCAATGTGCTGGATGACGACCAGTCCGTAGTGATCGAGATCATCGACGAGGACGCCAAGCTCCGCGCTTTCGTCGAGACCCTCGCCGACCTCGAACATCTGGGGCCGATCACGCTCGAAGCCGTCGAGGTGCTGCGCTGGCCCCCGGCAAAGGGCGGCTGAGACGCGGCATGCAAAGAGAAGGCTTGCTCCTCTAGTCACTAGAGCTTGCATGGATGGGCTCATAACGGCTCGGCCTGTCTTCCAGGGCGGTCCCAATCGTCTTTCCCGACCAACGAGACCCTAAAATGGCTGATCACAAACCGCAGGCCGCTACTCCCTCAACGACCGGAAAGCCGCACGATGATCACGAGGGGCACGACCACGCTGATGGCGGCGCCCATGACCACGATCACGGCGGCATCTTCGGCGAACGAACAGAACTGATCTTCGCGGGCCTGTCCGGCGCGATGCTCCTCGGCGGCTGGCTTGTCGGCCAGCGCGTGGAGGGCGTCGTCCCACTGGTCCTCTACATCGCGGCCTACGGGTTCGGCGGCTACTTCACGCTCAAGGAAGCGGTCGGCAACATCATCAAGCGTCGCTTCGAGATCGACACCCTGATGCTGGTCGCCGCCGCTGGCGCCGCCGCGTTGGGCCAGTGGGCCGAAGGCGCTCTCCTGCTGTTCCTGTTCAGCACCGGCCATGCGCTGGAACACTACGCCATGGGTCGGGCCCGGCGAGCCATCGAGGCTCTGGCCAAGCTCGCCCCTGAAACGGCGACGGTCCGGCGGGGCGAGACGACAGCGGAAATTCCGGTCCAGGAGCTTGTGGTCGGCGACATCGTGGTGGTCCGGCCCAACGAACGCATGCCGTCAGATGGCGTCGTCGTGCTGGGAGAGAGCAGCGTCGATCAGGCGCCGATCACCGGCGAAAGCGTGCCCGTCGATAAGCGGGCGGCGCCCGACCCCTCTCTGGATTTCGACAAGGCGAGCCCCGAGCATCGCGTCTTCGCCGGGACGATCAACGGCCCCGGCGCCCTGGACGTGCGCGTCGCCAGGAAGGCGTCGGAGACCACGCTCGCCCGCGTCGTGAAGATGGTCGCCGAGGCCGAGGCCCAGCAGTCGCCGACCCAGCAGTTCACCAACCGTTTTGAACGCATTTTCGTGCCGTCCGTGCTGGCGGGCGTCGGCCTCCTGATGCTGGCCTGGGTGGTCATCGACGAACCCTTCAGCGTCAGCTTCTATCGCGCCATGGCGGTCCTGGTGGCCGCCAGTCCCTGCGCCCTGGCGATCTCGGTGCCCAGCGCGGTCCTCAGCGCCGTGGCGAGGGCGGCCAGGGGCGGCGTCCTGGTGAAGGGAGGCGGGCCGCTGGAAAATCTCGGCACGCTGACCGCCATCGCCTTCGACAAGACCGGGACCCTCACTGAGGGCAAGCCGAGGATCACCGACGTGGCGACCGCCGAAGGTGTCGATGAGCGCGAACTCCTCTCCGTCGCCGTCGCGGTGGAACGATTGAGCGATCACCCGTTGGCGGCGGCTGTCGTCAGGGACGGCGGCGAGCGACTGAATGACCACCCCGTTCCGGTAGCCGACGACGTTCAGAGCCTGACCGGCCAAGGCGTGCAGGCCAAGGTGGCGGGCCAGACGGTGGTGATCGGAAAGCCCAAACTGTTCGAAGGCGGCTCCGGCGCCAGACCCTCCGACGCGCTGTGGAGCGAAATCCAGCGGCTCGAAACAAACGGTCGGACGGTGATGGTCGTCAAATCCGGCGACCGATACCTCGGCGCCATCGGCGTGATGGACACCGCGCGGCCCGCCGCCGAGGGCGTCATCGCTCGCCTCCGCGCCATGGGCATCACCCGCATCGTCATGCTGTCGGGCGACAACCAGTCCGTCGCTGACGCCATCGCCACCAAGCTGGGCCTCGACGAGGCCATGGGCGGGCTGATGCCCGAGGACAAGGTGCGGATCATCAAGGAGATGAAGGCCAGCGAGGGAAGGGTCGCCATGATCGGCGATGGCGTGAACGATGCGCCCGCCCTGGCCAATGCCACGGTCGGAATCGCCATGGGCGCGGCGGGCTCCGACGTGGCCCTTGAAACCGCCGATGTCGCCCTGATGGCCGACGACCTCAATCACCTGCCGTTCGCGGTCGGCCTGAGCAGGAAGACCAGCAACATCATCAAGCAGAACCTGTGGGTCAGCCTCGGGATGGTCGCGGTTCTGATCCCGGCGACCCTGTTCGGTCTGAAGATCGGCGCGGCGGTGGTCTTCCACGAGGGATCGGCCCTGCTGGTCGTCGCGAATGCGCTGAGGTTGCTGGCCTATAGGGACAGCGCGATCCGGAAAATAGGCCGTGCAACAGCCCAAACGGCTACGTGACAAAAGGAGACCCCTGATGGGTCGAGCAATGTTGGTCTGTCTAATCCTGGTATCCGGACTCACGGTCTTGGCTGGGGGCTGCGCCAGCCAGAGAGGACTTCCACGGAGCGATGTCAGGATCGAAGTCGTGGGCTCCGCGCAGGTCGATCTGCGCCGCCCAGAGGTCTTGATCACCCCCAACGGCCTGCGCGTTCACGGCTGGGCCTGTCGGCGCTCGCGCGCCATGGTAGGCGGCCTGGGGCTTAGCATTGAACGCCTCGATGCCGATGGCCGCGTCGTCGCCTCGGTGGACGTGCCGCTCAGCACCACTCGCCTGTCCGATCATCCGGTCGGTTGCGTGGCCTACGATGGGCAGACCAAGTGGCGCTTGAATGAAGGTGAGACCCTGCGGGTCCTGGTCAGGCATCGATAGAACCGGGAACCTGGGATGCGCAGCGTCGGAGCCAAAACAGACGCAACCGCGCGTCAGTGGACAATAGCAGTTTTGCACTTTGCGATGAGCGCCGGGGCGACGTCGGTCATGATCGTCGGCCCCGGCTTGCGGCTCAGCTGTGGGCGCCCAAAGGGTCCTGTCTGGATCTACACTCGTCGGCAGGGGAGGCGTTTGGGTAAGCTCAAACTTCTGCTGGGAAGCTTGCGGCGAGTGGGCCGAACCTGGGCACCTAAAGTTGCGTGTTGCAGCGGGACAAAGCCGCAAGGATCGAGTTAGTCGTCGCTTGTTGGCGACAACGGCAGCGGGCCTGCATCTTGCGATCCGTGACTTCGGCGCCACAAGATGTAGACAAGTTCGTCGAATCAGCGAAAATTGAGCATCATAAGTTAACTGCCCCTTCACACGTCGCCGCGACGCCCTATCCTAACGGAACGGGCGCAGGTGATTCGTTCGTGACACGGCCGGGTTGAACTGGCTGCCGGGGTGCCGTTCCCGAAAATTCTGACGGAAAGCTGAGCCTAATCGCCCCGCTAGGGTGGTGGAAATTGGCGAAGCGGCGACTACATCGCCAATGCGATCATGGTCGCCAAGCGTAAGAAGAAATAGCGGCAAGTAAGCCGCAAAGTGGGGAGAGGACGGCAAACCAAACTTGCCGGTCAGGAACGCCGCCCTCTCGCCCTGTTTCCCAACCCGTTCGAGTCGGTGCTGAGATCATTAGCGATCAGGTTACAGCCGCACAACAGCGGCGAGTCCCCAAACTAATGACAGCCACGGCGAGACGGTTCCATCATTAGAGAGGAGCCGCCAGACATGGCTGCAAAAGTGAGCTTTTTCCCCGTCGCCAATGGCGACATGGCCCTTGTCAAAACTGACAAGGGCAACCACGTGTTGATCGATATCAACATCCGCAAAGCTGCCGACGATCCGGACGACAAAACCCCGGATGTCGCGAAGCAGCTGAAGGACCGTTTGCCGAAGGACTCGGACGGGCGGCCCTATGTCGATGCGATGCTGTTGTCCCACCCGGACCAGGACCACTGTCGGGGCCTCAAGGCCCATTTCCATCTGGGACCGTTGGCGGACTACGTGAAGGACAGCGGCAAGATCGTCATCCGCGAGATGTGGTCGTCGCCCATCCTCTTCCGCCGCAAAAATGCGAAGGACCACAATCTCTGTGAAGACGCGGAAACGTGGGCGGCAGAAGCGCGGCGCCGTGTTCGCCGCTTCAAGGATCTCGGTTACTGCCCGACGAATGAGCGGATCCTGATCCTGGGCGAGGACATCGACGGCAAGACCGACGATCTCACGGCGATCCTCGTCAAGGTCGACGAGAACTGGACCAAGATCAACGGGACCGAAGACGGCACGTTCAGCGCCGACCTCTTGGCCCCGCTGCCGTCCATCGACGAGGAGGAAGAAGAGGTCCTCTCGAAGAACAATTCGAGCGTGATCTCGCTGATCCAGTTGTCGAGCGGCACGACCGCCGACTCGTGCCGCCTGCTCGTCGGCGGCGACGCGGAGGTGGCGATCTGGGAACGGCTGTGGGACCGTCACTCGGAAAACGCGGCTCAGCGGCTCGGCTACGATCTGCTGCTGGCCCCCCATCACTGCAGCTGGCACTCGTTGTCCTGGGACAGCTGGAGCGAGTTGGGTGAGGACGCTGAGGTCAGCGAAGACGCGCGCAGCGCCTTGGGCCAGCCGCGCGCCGGCGCGGTCGTCGTCGCCAGTTCCAAGACGATCACCGACGACGACTCCGACCCGCCCTGCATCCGCGCCAAGCGCGAATACAAGGCGATCCTGAAAGGCGTCAGCGGCGAATTCATCTGCGTGGCAGATGAAGGCGACGAGCCTGTCGAGTTCGATGTGAAGGCCGGTGGGCTTGAGCGGATCGCGAAGAAGGAAGCCGTCCCGGCCCAAGCGCGGGTGGCCCCGGCGATCATCGGGGCGCGTCCGATCCGGCATGGCTAGGGCGGGCGACAACTTGGACGAGGCGGCGATCTTCTACGCGTTGAAGGAGGTCGCCGCCCACCCGTCTGTTGTCTCAGTTGGCAAGCTTGAGGCGGATGAACGCGGTGGGTCCGTTTCCGTCATTGTGGACCTCAAGCTTGGGCGTCGGTGGGTGGCCGAAGGGAAGAGCCCAACCGGCGCCTTGCCGCATGAAGAGGTTCGCTTCGACTTCCCGAAGGGATTTCCAGCGGTTCCACCGGAAATCTCCCTGCGTCCTGACTTCAACCGCAACCATCCGCATGTTCAACCCTGGATGACCCATGACGGGCGGGTCGTTCCCTGTCTCGTCGAAGGCGACCTGGGTGAGTTGATCGCGGCGTTCGGATTCAGCTGGATCGTCGAACAGCTTCGCCTGTGGCTCGAAAGCGCAGCACGGGGTGACCTGATGGACGCCGACCGCTGGGAACCTGCCCGGCGCGACGGCTGTCGCGACGTTCTTGTGCTTGATCCTGCAAAGCTGCGCAGCGTCGTGACCCGCGACGGCGGCTTCAAGTTCTTCCGCATGAACTTTCGCTGCGTGCTCGCCGAGGGTCGGCTGACGCCATATTTTCTAGGCGAGGTGCTGGAAGAAACAAACGCCAAAGCGTCGGTTGGGGTAATGCCCGTCGAGCCTGGCTCGACCATCGGTCACGGACAGAGTGTGGCGATTGTCGTTTGGGCGCGAAAGGATCAGGGCGGCAAGCTGGTCATCAGCGACCAATATCTACCCGACGATGCTCGCACGGTCGACGCGTTGCTCAGCCGGATGGCGGCATTTGGGACGAAGGGTAGCCTGGATGGACCGTTGGCATTGTTGCGGGCGCAAGCGGGCGGGGCGACGCAAAAGACCGTCTATCCATTGGTCGTCATCAATCTTGTGCGCCGGCCCAGGCGGCTGAACGGTAGCGATAGCAACATCGAGATCCTCGCCCATATCGCGCCGCTGCGCGCACCCGAGGGCGGCCTGTCGCGGCCGGATGACGAAGTGCGTCCCCTTGGCCTGCGGGACAAAATCTCGCCTGGGCTTCTCCGCCGTATGAGCGCTGATCCTGAGTTGCCGCGTTGGGCAATGATTGGCTGCGGCAGCCTGGGCTCGAAGATTGCCCTGCATGCAGGTCGGAGCGGCAACGCCCCCGTACTGGTCGCGGACAAGAAGGAGCTGCTGCCGCACAACGCCGCTAGGAATGGTCTTTATCCGCCCGCCGCTGAACTTCAGCTTGGCTGGCTTACGCCTAAGGCCCAGGAATTGGCGTCGGCCCTGAGCGGTTTGGGGGCGAAGGCGGAGGGGCTATTGGGTGATCACCGCGACGTTGCGGATCGCCTACGCAGCCTGAAGGGAAAACAACGGCCCCAATGGCTCGTGAACACGACGGCGTCGATGGTGGTGCTGGAGTCGTTGGCGCTTCCGACCATGGCGGACCTGCCGCGGATCGTGGAGATGTCGCTCTATAACGGTGGCGGCCTTGGGTACGTAGGCGTTGACGGCCAATCGAGAAATCCGAACGGCGTCGAACTGGAGGCCAGCTTCTATCAGCACGCAGTGGCATCGCCGTCCCTGGCGCGGCATCTATTCGCTCCGTCGGCCGGGGCGGCGCAGATCGCGGTGGGACAGGGATGCGGTTCTCTCACGATCAAGATGAGCGATGCGACGCTCAGCGTGATAACCGGTGCGATGACCGAGATCTTCTCATCGCTGACCGAAGACGAAGGCGGCGTCATCCACACGTTGCAGCGCGACGGCGTCGCTCTCGCGCATGACCGTATCGTTGTGCCGCCGTTCGCCCGTGTGCCGATTCAAGGATTGGACGGCTGGACGCTGAGCATCGCCGCCGACGTGCGGCGCCGCATCGAGTCTGAGACGGCTCTGCACCCTACGACAGAGACCGGCGGCGTCCTGGTGGGACGGTCGTCGATGATCGCGCGTCAGATCGTTGTGACGGACATCATCGAAGCGCCCGAGGACAGCATTCGGTCCCGCGCGGAGTTTCAGCTCGGGGTAAGTGGACTGGCCGAACGGCTGATCGAGTTGCACACGCACTCGGGCGGAGCGCTTCGATGTCTTGGCACTTGGCACAGTCACTTGGGAAGCGCGAAGCCGTCGAACGTCGACAGGTTGTCAGCGGCGATGGTCGGCGCCGGCTACAACGAACCGATGGCGTTTCTCATCCTTGGAACCGATGGGCTGCAAGCCTTGTGCGTTCCAGCGACCATCATCGAAGACCCAAAGAAAAGGACGGAATGATGGAAACGTCGAAAGCCTTCGATGCTTACGAAGTGATCGGCGTCATCACGCCAGGCACCGTCGTCGGCCTTCTGCTGGCGCTGGAGTGGCCGGAGCTTCGTGCGCTTTTGGGCGACGACGGGCTCTCCCTCGGCGATTTCGGACTCTTCATGGTGATGGCCTTTGTCCTGGGTCACCTGGTGCAGACCCTGGGCAACCTGATCGAGGAAGCCATCGCCCGCACAATCGGCATGCCGACAAGTTGGGTTCGCAATCCCAAGCAGGGCCTGATCACGCCCAGTCAGCGGGCAGCGTTGATCACCAAAATCGAGGCTTTGGAGGGCCAGCCCGTCGATGCGACAAAGACGAGCCGGACGCATTGGCGCAGCATGGTCATGCGCGGCTACGCGAAGGTGCGGGCTGCCGGCAAGTCCGCGCGGATCGATGCCTTCAACCGGACCTATGGATTGTTTCGCGGGCTGAGCGCTGCATTTCTTGCTGCCTTCGCCTGGTTCGCGTTTGCTCATCCTGGCGAACAACAGACGCTCGTTGTTCTCGGTCTTCTGGCTGCGGCGTCGTTTTGGCGCATGCAGCGCGCCAGCATCAACTACGCCTGCAGCCTCATCCACGAATTCATCGACCTGTAGGCCGTAGGCCGGATGGGGGAAAACGCAATGCTGTCCAGGACGCCCGACATCGGTTTGGTCTGCGAAGACAAAGTGCCCGAGACCTGGATGCAGGAGTTTCAGGCGGCCGTGGCGAGCGACCAGCTCGACCTGCTAATTGAGCGACGAATATCGACGAAGGCCTTCGCGGCTATCGAGTGGTTGATGCCGACAGCGGCTGTTCTGTTCGTGGCCAAGTCCTATTTCGACGGCTTTCTCGGCGAGATGGGCAAGGACCACTACGCGGCCCTGAAGGCTGGGATCAAGCGGCTATGCGAACACTTCGCCAAGGTGAAGGTGACGCTCATTGGAACGGCCGGGAAGGTCGCCGCCGACCAACCATACTCGATGCTTTTTTCGATCTATTTTGATCCGAACGAGAAAGGCGTCTTCAAGTTTCTGGTGCCAGTCGATGTGCCCCAGGAAGAGCTCGACATCGCCATCGACGCCTTTCTGGACTTCCTTGCGGACTATTACGCTGGGACGCTCGATCCCGACGTGGAGCGTAGGCTTGGGGAGGCTCCCGATCTCGGCCGTACCAAGTTAGTCGCGTTCAATCCAGCAACCGGCCGGATTGATCCACTGAACGCCCGGACACGTCGGTTCGAGGGCTGAGGTAGCCACAGCGTGCTAACCCTCATGAACGGGCTTTTGCTAGTTGATGGTGGACCTCGTTCCGAGGGGCAGGCCCGGAATTGTCCGCCAGGCCAGGATCCACTCCTGGTGCCAACCGGCCCCCGCAGCTGGCCACGTTTGTCCGAAACAACACCATGTTCGAAAGACGACCCTCCCGAGCTCGCTATCGGTTGAGCTCGGGAGGGCGCCTCGCGTCGAGTGCTGGCTCGGCTAGGGAGCGGGAGAGCGTCTAGACCTCCCTATCTGGCCGCGGGTTTCGCCTCCTTCATCTTCCGCGTGATCATTTTCTTGAGCTTTAGCTGCCTGCCCTTTGGCTGGGGCGGCGCCTTGCCTACGCGACCTGTGGGCGGCGTGATCCGGAAGCAATAGAAGCGCTCAGGGTCATGTCCCTCCCTTAGTTTGCGCTTGACGGTGTGACCCGGGGGCTCGCGTTTGGCGATGCCTAGCGCGATCAGCTCGGCGACGAATGACTGGCAGTCGGAGAAGGCCGCCTTCAAGGTCTCTGGCCAGACCACAAACTCGATCTCGCCTTCTTTGGTGGTCCGCCAGATTCCCGGGGTCGCCTTGAGTTCTGCGTCCGACAACGTTGGCTTTGACGCCCCCCGAACGTCGCGCACGCCTGGCAGTTTGGCGTAGGCCGTAAGGCGATCGGTGACGTTGCCACTGCGCATGGTCTTGGCGGCCAGGTGCCGCTGGAAGCAGGTTAGCGCCGTGTCGGCGCATCGCCAGTTCTTGGGGAGGATGCCCCAGCCCTTCGCCAAGCGACCGGCCGCGTACGCCACGCCAAAGCTGTTGGCCACGCGCACCATTGAGCCGTCGTTTGGGTCGATCTGCGCGCGCTTCCGGAAATGGGCCATGTGACCTTCCAGTTCCTTGGTAAGTCCCTCCTGGTCGTCAGATCTGCGCTGAACGAGCTTGGCTAGGAACGCTCTGATGGCGGTCCCGTATTGACCATCGACCGCATGCGTCAGTTGACTGGCGAATGCGCTTCCGCTGACCACGCCGTCGGGCAGGGTGCTGTAGACTCCAAACCCGCTTCCCGCATCAGCCGGCAGGGTCAGCAGCCGATCTTCGGCCGCGTCCGCCGATGCGCCATGGCCCCCACCTAGCACGGACGCAATCGGTTCATTCGAGCTCGACAGGTAAATGAGCTGGCTGACTTCAGGCCTCTCGCCTCCGAAGCGGGCTTTCCCGGCCCCTTCGCCTAGCCGGAAGACGATGTTCTGCACGGCCTTCGCGCGGGCGGCCTTTGTTGCGGCGCCCTCGAAAAGGGTCGCCTCGTCGAGGACGAGAAGGCAGTCCCGGTGCCTCTCCCCGACCGTTTCTAGCCCTTCCGCTGTGGCTAGCCAGGTCTCCCAAAACTTGGCATCAGAACTCGTGCCAGGGCCCGCCCAAACGCTTGAGACAAGCTGCTGAAGGGTCGACTTTCCGAGACCCTTTAGGCCGACAAACTCCACCCCGAAGTTGGTCCGGCGGGGAAGGATGTTCAGCAGGGGAGGGGCGAACGCCAGCATGATCGCGAAGGCCGGCAACGGCTGCTTTGCTAGCGGTGCGGCCACCGCGGTGCGCCAGCCTTCCAGGGTACCCCTGAAGCCCCATTTTGCATGGTCCGGGTGGAACGCGACGCAATGGGGATTCTCCCCCTTGGGGGCCAGTATGGAGCCGTCGCCGAGCGCGAATTGCGATCGGTGCCAACCTGGCCGCGTCGCCAGGTACTGTTTGGGCCAGTCAGTGATGTCCCCGACCCGGTCAATAAACTCGCGGACCGCCTTTCCCGGCGGCATTACAATCCCAAGTTCGGCGAGACGCCGTCCTGGGCTGCCGTCGTGAAGGTCCGCGACCCTCAGCCAGGCGAGCGTCGAGTTTTGCTGCAGACGGAGCCACTGAATTCCGAGTTGGTCGGTGACGCCGTCGGTAGTGATGCTGTTACTAGTCATGGGGTACTCCCAAATCATGGATGATCGTTTGCTGTCGTCGAGTTCAACGAAGCATTGTGATGTTTGACGATGTGCAGTGTTGTCGTGTACGGACCGACTGAATTGCGAGTTCAGGGGTCTTTCACACGTATTGAGACGTCAGATCGTCTCACGGAGGTGGGGTGACTTTCCGAGTCATGTACGTTTGATTGAGTGCTGCTTGGGTGAGGGCCAGACCTCTCAGGGTCACTTTGCACTTCATCAGGATGGCCAGATCACCGATCGAGACGCGGTCCTTCCATAGGAGCGACCGAATGTGGTCGGGTTCGGGGATCCGGGTAGATAGTCGCTGGCGGCGGGACTTCTCCTCGCCATCCTTCCTGACCACGCCTCGGCATTTCCAGAACGGCTTAAGGGCGTAACTAAAGGTCTCGGCACGCTCCGAATTTCGCTTCAGCGGGGCCAGCTTGAGGGGAACCCAGCAGTCCGCCCGACGCTTGAAGGCGGGTCTCGCCCGAAGACTATCGACCACCGAAATCATCCCGCCGCCCACGAACCCGTGGAGGTGGAAGATGTAAGTTCGGGAGTTAGGTTCGAATTCGGCGTCTAGAAAGGCCACCAGGAACCCGTCTGCTGTGGCAGCGTCGGCTCGGACCAGGTGGGCCCGGAACTGGGCGATCATCTTGCTGGGTTCGACTTGGTCGAGCTCGTCTGCGGGGACGACCCAGCCCTTCGGGATGGCGCAAAACGTCCGCAGATGGCGTCTCGGCCACCGTTCGCAGAGCGCCAGCAGCCCACCGACAATTCTGATGCGGAGGTTCCGATAGTGGCGGGCCGAAGCCAGCGTCCTAGGCGTTCCAGTCGCCGAGAGACGCTTCTTCAGATCCTTGGCCGACGGACGAAGTTCTTCTGGGATGGAGCCGCGGAAGGCCTTCAGCGCGTGCGCTCGGTGGCAGTCTTCTGCTTCCGCGGCTGCGCTGGTCTCGAACCCCTTCTGGCGACCGTTTACCTGCCTGGGAGGGGAGAGCAGCTCGATGTTTCCGTGGTCAGGGGGGAGGAGGAGGCGCTCCAAGCTCATAGCCATGGCTGAGCCTCCCGTGATGGTGGGGCGGGGCCGCTATGGGGGGGCGGGGTAAGGGAGGTAGACACTTGGGAGACCCTCGCGGTGAAGAACGAGGGCAACCATGTCTCTCACGAACAGGCTGTATGCGAGCGTTTGTCGACGGCGGAATTCAGAAAGGCGAGGGAATTATTCCGAACCGGCGACGGTCGCCTCAGACTGCTCCGTTCGTCTCGCCCTCATGGCACCCTCGACTGCTGCCGCAATGTCCTTCTCCGACAGCGATGCCGAAAACGTTTCTACAAGCGGAGTGCGATTTGACCCGGGAAAGGACATCCTCAGCGCGGCTTCTGCCCGGATTGGGTCCACCTTCGTAAGCTTCGAGGCGAATGCAATTAGTCCACCAGTCTTCCTCGAAGACGTCGGCTTTTGGCCGGTAGATGCTTCCCAGCGCTCCATCAATCTCTCCCCGAGGTCGTCAAATTCGTAGCCCCGCTTCTTGGGAGGTCCGACTTTCTTCCTCCTTTGGAGGCGCACCTCTATGGCAATCACCTTTTCAATTTCGCGAAGGGCCGAGATGGCGGAATACGCGTTTGCAAATAAAGATACGGGCTCTGGGGCCGACTCTAAAATGTACCAAATCCGGATTGGTGCATTTTCAAGCTTTTTAATGAGTTTCTTGAGGGGTGAGTGTATGTCCTTTAGGATATCTATGTTTTCTATCTGCCTTGGAAAATTTGCTATAACATGAGTTATCCACCGGCTGGTTGCATATATGAAGAGTGCATTTTGAATTGCATTGTAAGTGTGTTCAAGGGGTGCGCCGTTCGGCAGTTCGGCTCTCAGCAGGTCTCGGGTCTTTTTGGGAAGCGACCGGAATTTTGGCACGATCGGTGCCCGGTATTTATCAAGCGTAATCTGAGCGGGCGGGTGCTTGATTGGCAGGAGAAGTCGAGGGATTGCTGACGCGAGTTCATTCGCAAGTTCTCGTGAATATTGTTCGGCTGGCGGCTCAGGGGTGAGGAAGTTGGCCAGGTCTAGGAGTTCCTCGGTGCCAACTTGGGAGAGCCAAGCGTTGATCCGCGCTTCAGCGCGTTCCCGTTTTTTCGAACGTCTTGGGAGCGGGGTCGCGTCGCTCCCAACTCCCTCGTCGATTGGCACGGCCGACCTCCTAGCACTCTGCCCCTTTGCATGGCGCTCGAATGGTAGGGAGTAGGGAGATGGGAGCAAGTAGCTCCCAACTCGATGCCGATTTTCCCCAGACTTTCCGCCCGACGCTGAGGCGCTGTCGCCCGTTGATCCGGTAGATTGGGAGCAGAACCGTCTCAGTGCAGATTGGGTATTTGACGCCCAGTTTCGACGGCTGGGTCGGCTGGGGCGCGGGCTCTAGAACCCCTCGAATGGCTTCACTGGCGGCGCGTTGCTCGCCCTATGCCACGCAGGCTGGGTGTCGAAGTCGCGCCCGTCTAGCCCGCCTCCGCCTTCCTGAATCCCTCCCAGTATGCGGCGACCACGGGATCTGATCTCGACCCAGCCCGCCAGAAGATGACGAAAGCGCCATCACCGTGAGGGGTCGGCCCGGTGCGCTCAACGGTGAGGCCCGCCCACGGCTTGGTGCATCGGGAACAGACCAACTTCCCACTGTCGAACAGCTGAAGGATCGGGGTGTTAGCGGCTTTCCCGGCGGCCTTCACCAGATGGTCCAGATGGGCGTGCCTACCGGCGTTGCAATGGTCGCAGCGCATGGTGACGCGGAAGTCGCCATGAAGGCAGTCGTTTAGAGTGAGGGTGAGGGTCACGGGCATGCGGAGGCGTTCCCGCATTGTTCTCATTGGGTTGGGGGAGTCAACGGCGACCGCTTGCCAGCATGGAGCCAATGACCGCTCCCGACCCATTGCTGACGTTCACGACCCTCTCATGCTATCCGCCTGATATGAGCCGCGTGATCGAAGCAAAGTGCGAGTGTGCCGCTCTCCCGGATTTGGCCGTGGTGCCGATGGGAGGAGACGATCTCGACATCAGGGTGTTCGCAACGCTCAATCCCGTCCGCGAGCACGGCGACACCCGGTGGTGGCTCTATCTTTCGAGCTGCACCGCTTGCTGCCAGAATTGGCTGATTGCGCAGGAGGAGCGCATCTTCGACGACTACTTCCTGAAGCGACTGAGCGTCGCCGAAGCCGATCAGATCGTAGCGAGTGCGCGATGGCCGGAGGAATTCAGGACCTACGAGCGGGTGCTAACAGTTGGGCACGCCCTCAGTAATCCATGCAGGTTCTTCGATCCTTTAGACGCAAGCTTGGTCTGGACGGTTCATGACCTTCGCAAGGAACGCCCGGCGATGACGTCAGAGGAGATTGCGCAACTGATCGGCTCCACATCAGCGGACGTCGAACTGATGCTTGCGACCAACGCCCCCTAACCACCCTTAGCGGTCGCTCAGACGGGCTGCTTGGCGACGATGGCTTCAACGTCCGCTTCCTGCCCGGTAGCCAAGCTCTGCCGCCGACCCATAGGCGACCTTCACGAAGAGGGGGGTGGTGTAGTTCGGCCCAAGGCATCGCCCCAAATGGCGATGTCATAAGTGAAGTTCGCGGGATCAAATCCGACGAGTTGGACGGCGATCGGCACCACGCTGCGCCCCGCATATTCCGGCTCGGCCCGATACCGCGAAATTTTCCCTTCGGCAGCGAGAGGAAGAATGATGTTCCGATCAGCCTCGGACTTCAGTTCGGCGACAAAGGGCGGGACGTAAACGGTATTCTCGGTGCGCTCTTCGCCGCCGAATGCTTCGGGCAATAGAAGCATCGCCACAAGCTCGCCACGCGCCACTAGGGCCAACGCCTTCTCCCGGCTATCCACCGCCAGATAATCGGGACCCGTAGGCTTCTTCTTTCTGAAAAACATCACATCCCCTCAGCCACGCGCCGCCGCGTTCAAGCTAAGATGATGGATGTCGGCAATCCACCCGTTGCGGACGTCGCCTACGTCCGCTTGGCGGACCGAGGTCGTACACCAAGCGGTGCGGCGGGACTTCGATACGGTCAGTAGAGTCCCTCCAGGTCGGGCGGCACTGACCCGCCCGGCGGAGGTGGTGCTTGGGGAGACTGGTCTTTCGCGGCCCCGGGCTCGTTTTGGACCGGCTCTGCGACCTGTGGCGATGGCGCGGCCTGAGGCTCCAGAAGCGGCCCGACAGGGGCTGGTTCGACGATCTCGACGCTTGAAGCTTGGAGCTCATCCGCGCTTGGCCGCGACACCCCTCTCGATCGGCTGTTCAAGAGCAAGACAATGATCACCGCGACTACAGCCAGCGCGCCGATCGTCTTGATCCACTCCCAGGTGGTGCGACGTGCGCCGCAGTCGGCGCAGACCAGGACATCCCGCTCCGAATATCTCTCCGAAGAACGCCGCGGTGCTCCGCTCTTTGTGACGGAGAAGGTCGTCGAGCTGTGTTGCCGATCGCGATGGCGCTGCATGAACTCCCGACTGACGGATCGTCCGCAGTCGTGACAGGTGCCTTGTGCATATTCCAAGTGATTGGGTCCCTGGCTTGAGGGGTGAGGTGTGATGCGAATTTAGCATCCCCATGGGTTGAGCTCTACCCGCATGCAGTCGCCAGTCGGGGCCCTGCATGACTCAGCTCCACTCGGAGCCTTACAAACGGTTTGCGCAGGCCCTTCGGCGGGCCCGGGAGCAGGCTGGGTTGAGCCAGTACGATTTGGCCGAGCGTCTGGCGGTCGATCAGTCTTTCATCTCGAAGTACGAGAGCTGCCGCAGACGTCTGGACGTCGTCGAGTTTCTGCAGATCGCGGTCGCGATAGGAGTCGACTATCGGGCAATTTTGGACCCGCTGACCGACCCCCTCACCGACGCGGACGAGCCTAGTACTCAGACGCCAGACCCATCGTGAGAACACGAACGGTGGCGGGGTCCGACGGATCTTCGGCCCCGCAATCCATCGTTCGATCGTAGTAGTCGATCTTCCAGAACACGCGCTCGCCCTCGACCGTCATCGCGCCGAAGTCCCGCTCCTCGTAGGGATCGTTGTCGGTGTTGAATCGGTCGAATGAGCGCATCTCTTTGACGAAGGTCTTCATAAATTGCGCCCCGCGGTCGAGTGCACCTCGGGTGACGAGGATGCGGCCGCCCTTGCCCGTGCGACGCAGTTGGTCGTTGAGCGCAGCGATGCGCGCCCGCCTTTCGATATCCATGGCTTTGTCCTTTGAGGGGAGCGCGATCAGTTCGCTTCGGCGAACCGGTTGATCGTGAGGGTCAGCACGAGACCCAGGGCCGAGATCTCAGCGCGGGGGCGAAGGTCGTTGGCAAACTCCGGCATTCCGATTGAGATGGTCACCTGACGACCGCTCTCTAGGTCGATCCCGTGGAAGGTCACCAACTCGCCGGTGGTCATCTTCTCCAGGGCGATGGCCACGGGAGGAGGGGCAGGAGGGGGAAGGGCGCTTTTCATCTGCGGCGCTCCCCTAGAGACCGAAGACGAGACGACGCTGCGCGTCGCTGTCGCCCTCGATGTAGCGTTGGGTCGTCTCGATGGACTGATGGCCGGCCAGCAGCTGGACGTCTCGAAGACTAGCCCCGGCCTTATGGGCCGACCTGGCGGCCGTGGTGATGAAGGTTCGCCTCCCGCTGTGCGATGAGCAGCCCGAAGCGCCTGCCTGCCGGTAGAGCTGGACGAACAGGTTGACGATGCTGTTGGGCATCATCGCGCCGCCCCGCTGGGAGCAGATCACGGGACCCCGCCTGGAAGAGTCCCGAAGCAGGTTTCGCAGAGCAGCCTTCAGCTGGGGATGCATCGGCACGCGCCGGCCTGATCGCTTCTTGGCGATGCGATCATGGATCTCGATCACGTCGGTCAGTCTTCCCCGGGGATCTAGCACCATCGACCATTCCAGACGCGCAATCTCGCAGGCCCTGAGGCCCGCGCGCACAGACAGCAACAGGATGGCTTCGTCTCTTGTCGAGTTTGGTCGGGAGCGGATCAGCTTCAAGGCTCGGGTGAGCTCCGTCGCCGAAATGAACTTGGCCTGTCGTCCTGCCATCGGGATCTCCTTTCATGGCATGCGAATAGGCTCGGCCGTCGGGTGACGACCGAGTTGGGAAGGGCTGAGAAGGCTGAGGCGGGCTAGGCGCCCTGGAAGAGCCGCACGAGCGCGTAGAGGCTTGGGCGGGCCCGCAGCGTTACGTAGAAGTGGTCGATGGGGCCCAAGGTCCTGGCCCGTCGATGGCATTGCTCAAAGAGGTGTCGGGGCTTCACGCCCCTCGACGCCAACGGGCTGGACCAGCCCTCCGGCAGGAACTCCGCGTAGTGGGCTGCACCCACCGTCAGCGCCCCGCCAAGCGCGGCGCTCGCCGTCGCGATCCCGTGGCGTTGCCAGTAAACCTCGCCCCCTGGTCGCTCGAACCCGTGAACCGACACGAGATTGACCGAAGGGGCATTCTCTTCAATCGCTTGCGCCCACCTTCTAAGCCAACGATCGGTCTCGCCCGGTTCAAACCAGCGCCACCACCGTCTCTCATCGCCCGCCCAACGGAAGGCCTGCCGTTTGTGGGTCGGCCCGATCCTCAGCTCGGTTAGCCCAAACGCGTCGTAGCAGGCATGCAGCATCGCCCGCTCGCCATTGGCCAGGGTCACGAACCGCCTGTCGTCGTGACCATCCTGTTCGAACAACAGATAGGGCGCTCGACCCCAACCGTTGGTGTCGCCATTGACCGGGAAGCTCTTGCGGGCGAGGCCGATGGCGCCTGAGGAGTTGAACGCCACCACCATCTGGTCTCCCCGGAAGCCGCGGCCGGGACGACGGCTGTCCACTCCCACGACAACCAGGCACCCTGGTGAGCTGGCCTGAAGCCGCAGCGCTGCCGCTCGCGCGACATCTGCAAAGTCTTCCTCGTCGGCCTGGAGGAGGCGGAACAGGGTAGGGGAGTGGCCGTACCACTGGTCTGATCTGAACAGGCCCGCCGGCGCTAACAGGGCGTCGAGGTTGGACCATCCCGGCCTTGATTTGAGCTTGCGCGCGACCTTCGCCAGCAGCTCTCCTCGAAGAATATTCTGAGTGGATCGCAACGCTGGCCTGCCAAACAGTGTGAGGGCCGCGATGCGTGCTGGTCGACGAGCGCCAAGCTGGAGCGATTGTGCAGCTGGCATGAGTTGGACTCTGATTTCGTGAAAGCCAGAATATCGTGAACGCGAGAAAATGTCAATATCGTATTGAAATAACACACCTTTGAGCCACGTTGGGAGAGGTGGAAGACCCGCAAAAAGATACCCTATTGATACCTTATGGGTTGGCGACTATATGAAACGTATCGATAGGATACGTTTTGTGCGGCGCTCTGAACTCTTAGCTCTGACTGGAATCACGGCAGCTCGCTTTGGAAACATCTTCCATCGCGGTCAGCTGCCGTTTGGCGATCCCAATGCGGAGCGTCAGGGTTGGGCCGACTATTCCTTAGACGAGGCCGTTCAGCTGGCGCTGATGCTGAGACTGATGGAGCTGGATTGGCCGATCGAGCGTGCAACGGCCGCCGTTCGCGAGCACTTCGAGCTCTTGGTGCGTGAGCGCGATCGCAAGAAGCCGGCCCGGCGGGATCTGCATTTCGGGGTGGCCATAGAGACCCTCTATCTTCCCGCCGACTGGAGCGTTCCAGTCGACTGGATAGTCCACGGCTTTGCAGGGACCCTAGCCGAGCTCGACGAGGGCATGGACGACCCATCCATCACCGAGATTTCGGGTATGGTTCTGGTCAATGCCTCCGCAACGGTTCGGCGGATGATCCACACCGGTCGCGCCAAGGGCGCAAAGCCCGAAACGCTGAAGAAGCTGCGCAAGCTCTGGCGCATCAGGGTGGACATATGAGCCGCGCCCCCTCGACCTTCAAAAGCTCAGATGTGACCCGCGCGCTCAAGGCTGTCCAAGCCGCCGGGCTTCCCGTGGTTCGGACCGAGATCGGCGCCGACGGCAAAATCACGCTGGTCCATGAAGCGAGTGTCTCGACTGAACAATCCAGTGATTTTGATCGTTGGAAGGCTTCCCGCCATGCGCGTTAGGCTCAAGAAGGTCGCCAAGTCGGTCCGCCTGCTCGCGGACGGTACGGTCAAGACCTACTACTATGCATGGCGAGGCGGGCCGCGGCTGCCGGACGATCCAGAGACCCCCGAGTTCTTGGCCGCCTACCACGCAGCGGTAACTGCGCCCAAGGTCGGGGCCGTCGGAACAATCCAGCACATCATGGATCTCTACGAACGGTCCCCGGATTTCGCCAACCTCTCAGTTTCGACGAAGAAGGACTACCGGCGCCATTTCAAGGCTATCGAGATCGACTACGGGACCTTCCCGACCAGCGCATTTCGGGACCGCCGAACCCGTGGTGAGTTCTTAGCCTGGCGCGATCGGCTTTCCATCGCGTCTCCGAGAACGGCCGACTATCGACTTGCCGTGCTCGCGCGCATCTTCTCGTGGGCGCGAGACCGAGGGCATATCGACATCAATCCGATTGAACGGCCCGGCCGCCTCTACAGCGGCAGTCGGTCAGAGAAAGTCTGGAGCGAAGCCGACGAGACCGCCTTCATGGCGGCCGCAGGTAGTCACCTGACCCTGGCGCTCGTCTTGGCGCTTTGGACTGGTCAGCGGCAAGGGGACCTGCTGCGGCTGACCTGGAGCCAGTACGACGGCAAGACCATCCGCCTGCGTCAGAAAAAGACAGGGGCCCACGTCGCTATTCCAGTGGGAAAGCCGCTGCGAGAGGCCCTGGACGCTGCGAGGCTATCAACGAAGGCCGTGACCATCTTGGCGACGACCAATGGCACCTCTTGGACAAGCGATGGCTTCCGAGCGTCATGGCGAAAGGCCTGTGAAAAGGCCAAGGTGGTCGATCTGACCTTCCATGACTTGAGGGGGACGGCTGTCACGCGTCTGGCCGTGGCGGGCTGCACGGTGCCCGAAATCGCCAGCATCACGGGCCATTCACTTCAGGACGTCAGCGCGATCCTGGATTCGCACTATCTCAAACGCGACCCAGCCCTGGCCGAATCCGCGATCAAAAAGCTCGAAAAGAGAACGAATTTGCAAAACGAACTGCAAAACGCAGACTCTGAGTCTGCCGAAGTCACCAAGGTTTCCTAGGGAAAACAATGGTGGGTGCAGTAGGATTCGAACCTACGACCCGCTGATTAAGAGTCAGCTGCTCTACCAACTGAGCTATGCACCCGTATCGACGGTCGGGGCTTTGCGAGGCCCGGCGGCGAGGGCGCGGAACATAGCCGAAAAGTCCGGGGACGCAAGGGCGATACGCATGGCCAGACGAGACATCACCGGGGCGGTCGATTTCGCCTATCTCGAACAGTTCGCCGCCGGCGACTCCCGGGTCATCGACGAGGTGCTCGAACTGTTCCAGGAGCAGGCCGCGATGTGGTCGCCGATGCTCGAGGCGAGGGTCGATGGCTGGCGCGACGCCGTGCATACGGTCAAGGGCGCGGCGCGGGGCGTGGGGGCCCATGCGCTGGGCGAGGCTTGCGAGCGGGCCGAGCTCGAAGGCGCCCAGGCCCTGCCGGCCGTGCACGGCGCGCTGGACGCGGCCCTGTTCGACATCGCCGCCTACCGTCACGAAAAGGCGCTGCGCTCGCTGAAGGGATAGGGCGTCAGGGCGCCTTCAGGAAGCGGTCGTACCAGTCGAGGTTCCGGGTCAGCCGGTCGGCGCGGTAGCTGGGGGTGGACAGGCCGTGCGTCTCGTCCGGATAGATCACCAGCCGGGTGTCGATGCCGCGCGACCGCAGCGCCTGGTACATCTGTTCGGCGCCGATGCAGGGCACGTTGAAATCGGCCCGGGCGCATTGGTACAGCACCGGCGTCGTGATCCGGTCGGCCTGCAGGAAGGGATAGCTGACCTTTGTCCAGGCCGCCGTGTCGCGCCAAGGCAGACCCAGCTCCAGCTCATATTCCCGCACGTACATGTCCGCGCCGTAGCCGCCGAGGAAGTTGGCCATGCCGGCCCCGCTGACGGCGGCGCTGAAGCGCGGATCGCTGGCCACGACGTAGTTGGTCAGGATGCCGCCATAGCTCCAGCCACCGACCCCCAGCCGGTCCGGATCGGCCAGGCCCGAGGCCAGCAGCCAATCGACGCCGGCCTTGACGTCGCGCACGTCGAGATTGCCCCAGTCGGCGTAGATGGCGCGGGAGAAGTCGAAACCCCGGCCGGACGAGCCGCGCGGATTGATCCCCAGCACGACGTAGCCCCGCGCCGCGTACAGCTGCCAGTCGAACATGAACTCGTGGCTGAACTGGTAGACCGGCCCGCCGTGCAGCCGGACGAGCAACGGATAGCGGCGGCCCTCCTGATAGCCGGGCGGCAGGGTCAGGATGCCGTGGATCTCGACCCCGTCGCTCATGAAGCTGACGTCGCGCGTGGCGCCGAGCGTCCGGTCGGCCAGCCAGGCGTTGTGGTGGGTCAGGTCGCGAGGCGTCGCCTCGACCGTGCGCAGGTCGTAGGGCGCGTCCGACGGCCCGTCTAGCACCGCCAGCCGGCCGTCCGGTCCGACCGCGTAGTCGTAGGCGAACCGGGCGCCCTGGGTCAGGTAGTCGATCCGGCCGCTCGCCGGGTCGATGCTGGCCAGCCAGGTGTCGCGGTCCTGCTCGACCAGGGCCAGCAGACGTTTGCCGTCGGCCGACCAGCGCGGGTGATAGAAGCAGCGGTCGATCCAGGCGGGCGTGGTGATCGCGCCGGTCGCGACATCGGCCACGACCATCTGCCAGGGCGCGTAGTAGATCCACTTGTCCTCGCCCGAGCGCAGCCAGACCAGGCGGCTGGAGTCGGGCGACCAGGCCGGGCGCGACTCCCAGGTCGGGTCGTTGTCGGAGCCGGCGAAATCGCCGAGCCGGCGGGGTTCGCCGCCCTCCGCCGCAACGACGAACACGTCGAAGTCGATGTTGCGGTCCGGATCGGCGCCGCCGCGCTTGGAGACGAAGGCGATGGTCCGGCCGTCGGGCGACCAGGCTGGCAGCCAGTGGTCGAAGTCGCCGTGGGTCAGCGGTGTGGCCTTGCCGGTCGCCAGGTCGATGACGAACAGCTGCTGGCGGCGGGCGTCGAGATAGTCGCGGCCGTCCTCCTTGAACTGGTAGCGATCGATGACGATCGGCGGCGTCGTGCCGGCGGCGTTGGGCTTTGGACCACCCGTCTCGACGACCACGACCGCTTTCAGGCCATCCGGGGACAGGGAAAAGTCGCTGATCCCGCCGGGCAGGCGGCTGGCCTGGCGGGCGGGCCCGCCGCCGGCCGGCATCCGCCACAGCTGGGTCTCGTCCTTGTTCCCGGCGTCGCTGAGGAACACCAGCCAGCGGCCGTCGGCGCTGAAGGCGGGGGCCCATTCGCTGGCCTTGGGCGTATTCGTCAGGGGGCGGGCCTCGCCGGTCGCCCAGTCGACACGCCACAGGTCGCTGACCTGGGCGTCCGTCTCCAGATTGTCGGTGGTCACGCTGTAGGCGAGGCTGGCGCCGTCCGGCGCGAACACCGGCTCGGCGACGTCGGCCAGGCGATGCAGGTCGGCGACGGTGATCGGCCCGGGCGCCGCGAGGGCAGGCGCGGCGACAGTCAGCACCAGCCCGAAAAACCATCCCGCCATGATCCGCATGCACGATCCCCCTGCTCGGCTGGGAGAGTGCCCGGATTCCGCGACGCCAGGCTACAGCCTAAGGGCGCAGTCGGTCCCAGACGCCGAATTCGTAGGCGATGCAGCGGTCGATCAGGGTGCGCCAGACCGGCTCGGCGATGGCCTCGGACAGGCCGGCCTCGCGGGCGGCGGCCTTGACCTTGGTCACCACGTCCTCGATGCGGGCCTCGTCGCGCACGACGCCCCGGTCGGGCTTGATGCGGGCGGCCGCGTCCATGTAGCCCTGCCGCTCGGCGAGCAGGGCGACCAGGGCCCGGTCGAGGGCGTCCACGCCCTGCCGGACTTCGGCCATGGTCGTGCAATCAAGCGGCGCGATGCGTTCATCGGCCCCGTTCAAAACATCTTTGGCCACGTCAGATACCGGCGCCGTTGTCCATGGTCTGGAGGGCCGCCTCATGGGCGGCGGCCTCCTGGGAGAGCCAGGAGACGAACGCCTTGACCTGCGGCAGCCGTCCCTTGGTCTTGGGATGGACGACGTAATAGGCGAAGTCCACGGCGGTGGCGATGGGAAACGGCGTGACCAGCCGTCCGGCGTCGAGGTCGGCCTGGGCCAGGGTGCGCTTGGCCAGGGCGACGCCCCGTCCGTTGACCGCCGCCTCGATCACCAGGCTCGACTGGTTGAAGCGCGGGCCGCGCGCGCCATCGACGGTCTTGATGCCGCGGGCCGCCAGCCACATGGCCCAGTCGGGGCAGGAATCGTCGGCGTCGGGCGAGCCGTCGTGCAGCAGGATGTGGCCCGTCAGCTCCGACGGATCGATCAGCGGATTGGCCGCCAGCAGGGTCGGGCTGACCACCGGGATCACCGTCTCGCTGAGCAGGCGGGTGACCTCCAGGCCCGGATAGCGCCCGCCGCCATAGCGGATGGCCAGATCGACCTCGCCGCTGGCGAAATCGACCACCTCCATGCCGGCGCTGAGCCAGACATCGACCTGCGGCTGGGCCTCCTCGAACTTGCCCAGCCTTGGCACCAGCCACTTGGCGGCGAACGACGGGGCGGCGGTCAGGGTCAGGCGGCGGCCATCGACGGCCGCCGTCAGCAGGCCGGCGGCCTCGGCCAGTCGGTCGAAGGCCTCGCGCAGGGCGGGCAGGGCGGTCTGGGCCGAGTCGGTCAGCAGCAGGCCCTTGGGCGTGCGCTTGAACAGGGCCGTCCCGACATAGTCCTCGAGGTTCTGGATCTGCTGGCTGACCGCGCCGGGCGTGACCGACAGTTCGTCGGCGGCGCGGCTGAAATTCAGGTGCCGCGCGGCGGCCTCGAAGGCCCGCAGGGCGTTCAGCGGCGGAAGCCGTCGGCGCTCGTTCGATCGTTCCATAGAAATCCTGAAGCCCCCGGCAGAACTCTTGGTTTGCGAAGTGGGCGCCTCGGCCCCAGTTTGCAACCGTTCGGCGGCGCATCGGCCCTTTTCGCCATCGGACGGGTGGCGGGGCGGACCTTCGCGGTTCGTCCCGCCCCGACTCCTCTGACTTTATAGAGAAACTATCGCATCATGTCCCGGGCCCCGCGTCCAGTTTCGCTCCGCAGGCTTGTCGCGCTCGACGGCGCGACCCGCGACGCCGTTCCCGGCAAGGTCTGGCTGGTCGGGGCCGGGCCCGGCGATCCCGAGCTGCTGACGCTGAAGGCCGCACGGCTGATCGCGGCGGCCGGGGTGATCGTCCACGACGGCCTGGTCTCGGCCGAGATCCTGGCCATGGCCGCGCCCGGCGCGCACCTGATCGACGTGGCCAAGCGCAAGAACCGCCACACCCTGCCGCAGGACGACATCAACCGCCTGCTCGTGGCCTTCGCGCGTCAGGGTCTGGACGTCGTGCGGCTCAAGGGCGGCGATCCGTTCATCTTCGGCCGCGGCGGCGAGGAGCTGGAAGAATGCCGCGCCGCCGGCATCGACTGCGAGGTCGTGCCCGGCGTCACCGCCGCCCTGGCCGCCTCGGCCGCCGCCGGCGCGCCCCTGACCCACCGGGGCCTGGCCCAGGCCGTGACCTTCGTCACCGGCCACGCGGCCCACGGTGAACCGGAGCTGGACTGGGACCATCTGGCGAAGGCCAACCAGACCGTCGTCATCTACATGGGCCTGACCACGGCCGGCCGGATCGCCGGACGGCTGATGGACGCCGGCCGCGCCGCCGCGACCCCGGCCCTCATCGTCGTCAACGCCAGCCGGGCCGACGAGGCGCGCCATCCGACCACGCTGGGCCAGCTGGCGGTCACGGCGGAGGGGCTTTCCGGTCCGGCTCTGTTGATCGTGGGCGAGGCGATGGCGCTGGCCAGCGCGTCCTTCGAGACGCCAGCTGCGCTGGCTCCTCAGGATGACGAACACAGTGGGCGTCATGGTGAGGAGCGCTCGAAGAGCGCGTCTCGAACCACGCAGGAAAGGGCCGTTTCATGAAAGCTCTCACCGCCAATCGCCTGCTCGATGGCGAGGTCGTGTTCTGGCAGAGCGGGGGCTGGATCGAGCGCTTCGCCGACGCACAGTTCTTCGCCGACGATGACGCCGCCGGCCCCGAAGCGGTCGAGACCGCAAAGGGCCAGCCCACGGTGATCGTCGATCCCTATCTGATCGACCTCGTCGAGGCGCCCGGCGGCTGGGCCCCCGTCAGCTACCGCGAGCGCATCCGCGCGCTCGGCCCCACCAACGAACCGACCCATGGCAAACAGGCCGAGGGCGGCGCCGGCATCGAGGCGCTGCTCGCCGCCACCGGCGCGGCCCGCTCCACCGGCCGCGTCGATCTGATCCGCAGGAAGTAGCCCGCATGTACCGCTACGACGCCATCGACAGGGAGCTGGTCGCCGACCGGGCGGCCGAGTTCCGCGGCCAGGTCGCCCGGCGGCTCGTCGGCGAGCTGACCGAGGACCAGTTCAAGCCCCTGCGGCTGATGAACGGCCTGTATCTGCAGCTGCACGCCTACATGCTGCGGGTGGCCATCCCCTACGGCTCGCTCGACAGTCGGCAGCTGCGCCGGCTGGCCCACATCGCGCGCACCTGGGACCAGGGCTACGGCCACTTCACCACCCGCCAGAACATCCAGTTCAACTGGATCAAGCTGGCCGACACGCCCGACATCCTCGATGAGCTGGCGCGGGTCGATCTGCACGCCATCCAGACCAGCGGCAACTGCATCCGCAACGTCACGGCCGACCCCTATGCCGGGGCCACGGCCGAGGAGATCGACGACCCGCGTGTCTGGTCGGAGGTCATCCGCCAGTGGTCGACGCTGCACCCGGAATTCAGCTTCCTGCCGCGCAAGTTCAAGTTCGCGGTCACGGCCTCGGCGAAGGACCGCACGGCGGCGCGGGTGCACGACGTCGGCCTGGTGCTGCGCCGGGCGCGGGACGGGTCGCTGGGCTTCGAGGTGATCGTCGGCGGCGGGCAGGGGCGCACCCCCTATGTCGGCCCGACCATCCGCGAGCACCTGCCGGTCGACAGCCTGCTCAGCTACCTGCAGGCCATCCTGCGCGTCTACAACCGCCACGGCCGGCGCGACAACATCTACAAGGCGCGGATCAAGATCCTCGTGGCCGCCCTCGGCAAGGACGAGTTCGCCCGCCAGGTCGAGGAGGAATGGAGCAAGATCGAGGCGTCGCAAGCTGACCTGCCCGACACCGAACTGGCCCGCATCCGCGCCGCCTTCACGCCGCTGGATTTTCAGACCCTGCCGGCCCGATCAGCGACGTTCGAAGCGGCCAGGACCGCCAGCCCCGCGCTGGCGCGGTTCGCCCGCAACAACGTCAAGCCGCACAAGAAGGCCGGCTACGCCATCGTCGAGGTCTCGCTCAAGGCGCCGGGGGCGACCCCCGGCGACGCCAGCGCCGACCAGATGGACCTCCTGGCCGATCTGGCCGAACGCTACAGCCTGGACGACGTGCGGGTGACGCACGAGCAGAACCTGGTCCTGCCGCATGTGAAGCTGGACGACCTGCCGACCGTGCACGCGGCGCTGGAGTCGGCCGGCCTGGCCACCCCCAACATCAACCTGATCAGCGACATCATCGCCTGTCCGGGGCTGGACTACTGCGCCCTGGCCAACGCCCGCGCCATCCCGATCGCCCAGGCTATCGCCCGGCGGTTCGAGGACGCCGACCGGGCCGAGCTGATTGGCGAGCTGAAGATCAAGATCAGCGGCTGCATCAACGCCTGCGGCCACCACCATGTGGGTAACATCGGCATCCTCGGCGTCGATAAGAAGGGCGAGGAATTCTATCAGCTCAGCCTCGGCGGCTCGGGCCAGGAGGACGCCTCCCTGGCCCAGATCCTCGGCCCCGGTATGTCGGGCGACAAGGTGCCGGACGCCATCGAGGCGCTGGTCGGCGCCTATCTCGCCGTTCGCCAGGGCGAGGAGCGGTTCCTCGACACCGTCCGCCGCCTGGGCATGGCCCCGTTCAAGGAGGCCGTTTATGCCGACGCTCATTAAACTCGCCGAGGGCCGTTTCAGCGCCGCCGAGGATGTCTTCGCCGATGTGGCCGACGAGGACGTCCTTCCCGACGGCCCGGTGATCCTGTCCCTGACGCGTTTTCAGGCCGACGGCGACGCCCTGGTCTCGGCGGGCCGGCGGGTCGGCGTGCGGATCCAGGCCGACGAGGCGGTCGAGGACCTGGCCTACGACCTGCCGCAGCTGGCCGTGGTGGCGCTGGTGTTCCCGAAATACCGCGATGGCCGGGCCTATAGCTCCGCCGCCCTGCTGCGCCAGCGACTGGGCTATGCGGGCGAGGTGAGGGCGGTCGGCGACGTGCTGCGCGAGCAGGCCGGCTTCATGGTCCGCTGCGGCATCGACGCCTTCGCGCCCGCCGACGGATCGACGCCCGAAGACTGGGCCGCCGCCGCCGGCCGCTATCGCCACGTCTACCAGCGCGCGGTCGATGCCCGGCCGCCGGCCTTCGAGGAACGGGGCTGATGGCCTTCGATCAACTCGAGCGATCTCCCTCCCTGGCGGCCCGGCTGGACGCCGACCTGCGCGCGGCCCATCCGCGCACGGTGATCGAGGCGGCCTTCAAGGCATTCGGGCCGAAGCTGGCCCTGGTCTCGTCGTTCGGGGCCGAGTCAGCAGTGCTGCTGCACCTGGCCAGCCAGGTCAGCCGGGACATCCCCGTCCTGTTCCTCGACACCGGCATGCTGTTCGGCCAGACCCTCGACTACCGCCAGCAACTGGCCGCCCGGCTCGGCCTGACCGACGTGCGCGACCTGCGCCCGCGTTTCACCGACATCGCGACGCAGGACCCCCGGGCCGACCTGTGGAAGACCGATACCGACGCCTGTTGCGAGATCCGCAAGGTCATTCCGCTGGACCGGGCGCTGGACGGCTTCGACGCCTGGATCACCGGCCGCAAGCGCTTCCACGGCGGCGATCGGCTGCGGCTGTCGGTGGTCGAGGACGCGCCGCCGCACACCAAGTTCAATCCGCTGGCCAACTGGGGCAAGGCGGATCTGGACAGCTATATCGCCGAGCACGACCTGCCGGCCCACCCGCTGGTCGCCCAGGGCTTTCCGTCGATCGGCTGCTGGCCCTGCACCAAGGCGGTGGAAGAGGGCCAGGACGTCCGCGCCGGCCGCTGGGCAGGCCAGGACAAGACCGAGTGCGGCATCCACGTCGCCCGCGCCCCGTCGCCGCCCAATGTTGGTGGGGATATTTGAGCGGCGATCCTTCTCCCCTTGCGGGAGAAGGTGGCCTGCGAAGCAGGTCGGATGAGGGGTCGATGACCCTCACCGCCGCGACCAACTTGTCAGCCAACTTGGTAACTCCGCGAGACCCCTCATCCGTCAGGCTCCGCCTGACACCTTCTCCCGCAAGGGGAGAAGGGGGTTATGGCGCGTCGATAATCTCCGGACTCTTCGATCCCCCGGCCGAAAGCGCCCGCACCGCCCGCACGAAATCATTCGACTCCGGCACGGCGAAATGGACCGCCAGCGCGGCCCGGTCGGCCCAGCGCTCGAAGAAGAACAGCCGCAGGCCGTTCTCGCTGTCGATGTACAGGTCGTGGCTGATACAGCCCGGCTCGGCGCGGGAGCGGCGGCAGTGTTCCTGGCCGATGGCGATCAGTTCGGCGAGGGTGTCGGGTTTGGCGAGGATCCAGCCCGTGACGACGATCATCTCAGCGCGCCGCGACGCGGGCGCCGGCCCTGGGGCAGCCCTCGAACGTGCCGACCCTGGAGACCGTCACCGCGCGCATGTTCAGCTTCATCATCGGCGCCATCGAGCCGCGGCCCGAGCCGGTGAACAGGTCGATGCGATTGCCCTTGATCGCGCCGCCGACGTCGGAGGCGTACCAGTAGCCGTCGTGGACCGAGCCGTCGGGCATCGGCATGCCGACCGTTTCCTTGATGAACAGGATGGTGCGGCGCGGAACCAGGGTCCGGTCGGTGGCCGCCGTGCGCATGGCCACCGTCGGGCAGCCCAGCGAGTCGCGCCCCCCGACGCCGGGTGCGCCGGCGTGATAGAGCGAGGCCTTCAACACCCAGTCTGGCGCGATCTGCGCCGCCGCGGGGGCGGAGTCCTGGAGGGCGTTTTGAATCAGGTCAGCGATCGGATCGACCGCCGACTGCGCGAACGCGGGCGGGGTGAACATCACCAGTCCCAGCGCGGCGAGGCATGGCAGGATGCGTTTCAAACGCGCCCCCCTGTTCGTTTCTCGGAGCCGCTGTCTATCCGCCATCGGCGCGCGAAACAACCCGGGCCAGTCAACCTTTAGGAGAAAGCGGTCATGCTCACGGTCTATGGCGACAGCATTTCAGGCAACTGCCTGAAGGTGAAGTGGACGGCGGAAAAGCTCGGGATTCCATACCGTTGGCGCGAACTGGACGTGCTCAAGGCCGAGACCCGAACGCCCGACTTCCTGGCCATGAACCCGGCCGGCCAGGTGCCGCTGGTCATTCTGCCGGACGGCCGGGCGCTGGCCCAGTCCAACGCCATCATCGTCCATCTGGCTGAAGGCTCTGACCTGATTCCGGCCGACGCCTACGACCGGGCCAGGATGTTCGAATGGCTGTTCTGGGAGCAGTACAGCCACGAGCCCTATGTCGCGGTGGCCCGGTTCCAGATGGCCTATCTGGGCAAGCCGCGCGAGGATCTGGACGCCCGGCTGGTCGAGCGCGGCAGGGCGGCGTTGCAACGGCTGGAGGACGGCCTGGAGGAGACACAATTCCTCGTCGGGAACAGCGTCAGTCTCGCCGATGTCTCATTGGTCGCCTATACGCGGGTGGCGCACGAGGGCGGCTTCGACCTGGCGGCCTGGCCGCGGGTCGTCGCCTGGGTGACGCGCGTTGAGGCCGCGCTCGGGATCGCCTAGAGCTCAGGCCTCGCTCATTCGAGGTTCGCCCATGCGCCCCGCCTTCCGTTTCGCCGCCCTCGCCGCCGCCGCGGCGCTCTGCCTGACGCCGGTCGTCGCCGGCTCGTGGGGCAACACCGGCCACCGGATCATCGGCACGCTGGCAATCCAGACCCTGCCCGACGAGGTTCCGGCCTTCCTGCGCGGCAAGCAGGCTATCGCCGACATGGGCGAGCTGGCTCGCGAGCCGGACCGTTCCAAGGGCGCCGGCAAGATCCACGACAGCAACCGCGACCCAGCCCATTTCATCGATCTTGGCGACGACGGCCGGGTGCTGGGCGGGCCGGTGTTCGCCGACATGCCGCCGACCCGCGCCGAGTACGAGACCAGCCTGAGGGCGGCCAATGTCGATACCTGGAAGGCCGGTTATCTGCAGTATTCGATCGTCGATGCCTGGCAGCAGCTGGTGAAGGACTTCGCCTACTGGCGCGTCGATGTCGCCGCCGAGAAGCGGGCGAAGGGCGAGCGCAAGCGGTTCTACAAGCGCGACCGCCAGCGCCGCGAGGCCTTGTTGATGGCCAACCTGGGCAACCTGGCCCACTACGTCGGCGACGGCAGCCAGCCGCTGCACGCCAGCGTCCACTACAACGGCTGGGGCGATTATCCCAACCCCAACGGCTACACCAGGGATCGCATCCACGGCCCGTTCGAGGGGCCATTCGTCAGGGGCGCGGTGACCCCGCCGATGGCCATGGCGGCCATGCCGGCCTTCGTCGATTGCGGCTGCCCGGTCGAGAAGCGCGTGGTCGGCTACCTGACGCGCACCCAGACCTTCGTTGAGCCGCTCTACCGCCTGTGGGGCCAGGGCGGCTTCCAGCAGGGCGACCCGCGCGGCGCTGGCTTCGCCGCCGAACGGATCGGGGCCGGGGCGGCCGAGCTGCGCGACCTGATCGTCGTCGCCTGGCGGGCCAGCGCCTCGGCCAAGGTCGGCTGGCCGGAGGTCAGCGTCGCCGACGTCGAATCGGGCAAGGCCGATCCCTACGAGTCGCTGGTCGGCGCCGACTGATGCCGCAGTTCGGCGAGCCGGAGCCGGGACGGATCCACCGCGATCGCCCGGCGGCCTTCGGCATCGCCGAGCGGGATGGCCTGATCGCTCTGGTGCGCGTGCGGCCGGCGGGCGGCGGCGACTGGCTGGACCTGCCGGGCGGGGCGCTGGATCCGGGCGAGGACGAGATCCAGGCCCTGGTCCGCGAGTTCGGCGAGGAGACCGGACTGGCCGTGACGGCCGGCCGCCGGATCACCGGCTTTGGCCAGTATTTCACGCTGTCCAGCGGCGAGCCGGTCAACAATGTCGGCGGGGTCTATGTCGCGCAGGTGACAGACGAGGACGCCGGCCTCAAGATCGAGGCCGACCACGAACTGGTCTGGCTTGACCCGTGCGAGGCCGTTCGCCGCCTGCGGCACGACGGCCATGCCTGGGCGGTGGCCAGATGGATGCGGGACAAGGGCTGACATGACCTCCTTCTACGACCGACACATCATGCCCCGCCTGATCGGCTGCGCCTGCGCGTCCAAACCGATTACCAAACAGCGGGTGAAGGTCGTGCCAAAGGCCGCCGGCAAGGTGCTCGAACTGGGCATCGGCGGCGGCATGAACCTGCGGTTCTACGATCCGGCCAAGGTCGAGAGCGTGTCCGGCGTCGATCCGTCCGACGAACTGCGCGCCTTCGCCCTGGCGGCCGAGCGGCCGGAGGGGCTGAAGGTCGATATCCAGAAGGGGACCGCCGAATCCCTGCCGTTCGAGGATCACAGCTTCGACTGCGTGGTCTGCACCTTCACCCTGTGCTCGGTGCAGTCGCCCTCGGCGGCCCTGGCCGAGGCCCGGCGGGTGCTGAAGCCTGGCGGCCGGTTTCTGTATTGCGAGCACGGCCTGGCGCCGGACGCCGGTGTGGCCAAATGGCAGGGCCGGCTTGAGCCTATGTGGAAGGCGATCGCCGGCGGCTGTCACCTGACTCGCCCCATCACCGCCTCGGTGGCCGCGGCCGGTTTCGCCGTCACCGGCAGCGACCAGATGTATCTGCCCGGCACGCCCCGGGTGCTCGGCTGGAGCGAATGGGGCGAGGCGGTCCCCGCCTGATCCTCGTGGCTTGAAACCATCTGCACAGGAACTGCATCGTCGGTTGACGGTGCATCCCCCGGCCCGTCAAATGACCTGCCCGCTTGGGGGACAGCCGAACACCGCAGTGGGGGCATGGACGACGACGCCGCCTTCATCGAGCAATGCCGGGCCGCCGTCGAGCGTCGCCTGGCGGACCTGACTCCGGATCGCGCCGAGCGGCCCCGCCGTCTGGGCGAGGCCGCGCGCTATGCGCTGCTGTCGCCGGGCAAGCGGTTCCGGCCGATGTTGACCCTGTTGGCCGCGCGCGAGTTCGGCGCCGAGCCCGCCTCGGCCCTCGACGTCGCCTGCGCCTACGAGATGGTCCACGCCGCTTCGCTGATTCTCGACGACCTGCCCTGCATGGACGACGCCAACCTGCGGCGTGGCCGGGCCACGACTCATCGGGAATTTGACGAGGCGACCGCCATCCTCGCCTCGGTGGGCCTGCTGAACCGCGCGTTCGGCATCGTGGCGGAAGCGCCGGGGCTGTCGGCCGCCCTCAGGGCCGAGCTTGGCGGCCGCCTGTCGCAGGCCGTCGGATTCACCGGCCTGGTCGCGGGCCAGGCCATGGACCTGGACGACCGCGGCCATGACCGCTCGTCGGCCGAGCTGGAGCTGCTGAACCATCGCAAGACGGGCGTGCTGCTCGTGGCCGCGGCGGAGGCCGGCGCGGTGATCGCCGGCGCCGGCGCCGACGCCGTCGGCCATGTCGGCGAGTTCGCCCGGCATCTGGGCCTGGCCTTCCAGATCCACGACGACCTGATCGACGTCCAGGGCGGCGCCGAGGCCGGCAAGGACCTGGGCAAGGACGCGGGCATGACGACGGTGGTCTCGGCCCTCGGCGTCGATGGCGCCCGGGCCGCGCTGCAAACCCATCTGGCGGCGGCCGAGGCGGCGTTGGCCGCGGCCGGCGCGCGGCGGCGGCTGCTGGCCCCCTATGTCATCGGCCTGTTCGAGGCGAGGAAGGCGGCGGCGTGATCGATCGCCCGATTCTCAATGTCTGGGGCGCCGAGCACCGGTACGGAACCCGCAAGGTGTTGCGGGGCGTCGATCTGGCGGTGCGGCCGGGTGAGATCTACGCCCTGCTGGGTCCCAACGGGGCGGGAAAATCGACGCTGGTCGGGGCCATCTGTGGCCGGTTCAAGCTGACCGGCGGCGAGGTGGCCCTTGACGGCCTGGACCCGTTCGTCTCGCCGCTCGCCCGCGCGCGCCTGGGTCTGGCCCCGCAGGAGATCGCCCTTTATGACCACATGACGGTGCGAGAAAATCTTGAGGTGTTCGGCCGGCTGTCGGGGGTGACCCGGCGCGACCTGGGCGCCTCGGTGGAGCGGGCGCTGCGGTTGACGCTGACGAGCGACCGCGAGCATGTGCTCGTGCGCCATCTGTCGGGCGGCTATCGGCGGCGGGTCAATATCGCCGCGGCCATCCTGCACCAGCCGCGGCTGTTGATCCTCGACGAGCCGACGGTCGGCGTCGATATCGACGCCCGTGAAGCGCTGGACGCCGTGATCCGAAACCTTCGGGACACCGGCGCGGCCGTGCTTATCGTGACCCACGACCTCGACCAGGCCAGCGTCCTGGCCGACCGCGTCGGCTTCCTGCGCGAGGGCCGCAAGATCCTGGAAGGCGCGCCGCGCGCCCTGATCGAACAGGCTTTCGGCCAGGAGATGGAAATCCTCGTCCAGCTGGAGAACGAACCGGACATCGACGGCCAAGGCATTCTGGCCGCCGAAAGGCTGGAGCGGCGCGAGGGCAATTTCTGGTCGCGGTTCGACACAAGCGGCTACCGGGCCGCCGCCAAGCTCGACCGGCGGCTGAGGAGCCTGGGCATGACGCCGCGCGAGATTCGCGTGCGGGCGCCGTCGCTGCAGAACCTGTTCAGCCTCGTCGCCGACTGGAGGCGGGCCGCATGATTCTCGCCATGTTCCGCGTCATGGCGCTGGCGCTGTGGCGGGACCGCGGGGCGCTGGTGATGACCTTCCTGCTGCCCCCGCTGGTGTTTCTGATCTTCTCGGCGGTGTTCGCCGGGGCCACGGGCGAGGATGTGAAGCTCAAGCTCGCCATCGCCGACGACGCCCGGACCCCCGCCTCGCGGCGGCTGGCCGACGCGCTGCTCAGGGACCCGGACCTGCGCGCTGAACGGACGGTTCCCGACGCGGGCGCGCGGGTGCGGGCGCTGGTGAAGGCCGGGCGGGCCGACGCCGGCCTGATCATCCGCGCCGACCCTGCCGCGTCCGGCTCGCCGATCATCGTGGTGTCCGATCCCAGCCGGGCCGTGGCTGCCCCCCTGACCATGGCCCGGGCGCAGCAGGTGCTGGCGCGGGACATGCCCGACATCCTGCTGGCCCGGACCCTGGTGGAGACGGCGCCCGCCGTGGGCGGCTTCACGCGGCGCCAGACCGCCGCCGCCGCCGTCGCCATGTCCAGTCTGGCCGAGGGGCGGGCGGTCGCCGTCGGACCGTCCCTGTTCGTCCGCGAGGACATCAGCGGAGCCAGAAAGGGCGGCGGCGCGATCGCCTACTACGCGGGGGCGGTCAGCATTCTGTTCGCCCTGTTCTCGGCCATGACCGGGGCCCTGTCGCTGATCGACGAGCGCCACTCCGGCATCGCCGACCGGATTCTCGCCGGCACGCGGGGCATGGGGCCGGTGGTCACCGGCAAGTTCCTGTTCCTGATCGCCCAGGGCGTGGTCCAGGCCACGGCCATCTTCGCCACGGCGGAGCTGATCTACGGCGTGCCGGTGCTGGGGCATATCGGGCCCTGGCTGATCACCACGATCGCCGCCTCGACCTGTTCCGCCGGCCTGGCGCTGGGCATCGTCGCCTTCTGCAAGACCCGCGATCAGGGCCAGATGCTGTCGACCTTCATCATCCTGATCCTGGCGGCCGTCGGCGGCAGCATGGTGCCGCGTTTCCTGATGCCCCCCTGGCTGCAGATGGCCGGCTGGGCGACGCCGCACGCCTGGACGATCGAGGCCTATCAGTCGATCCTGTGGCGGGACGCGGGCCTTTCGGCGGTGTATCCTGCCTGGGCCGTGCTGCTGGCGATCGGCCTTGCCGGGCTGCTGCTGGCGCATCTGGCGACACGCCTCGTCCGCTGAGGAACACCATGCTGCAGTTTGCGATCAACCTGGCCCTGTTCCTGGGCGCCCTGGCCTTCATGGAGGGGTTCGCCTGGTTCATGCACAAGTACGTCATGCACGGCTTCATGTGGGTCTGGCACCGCTCGCATCATGAGCCGCGCACCGGCCCGTTCGAGCTGAACGACCTGTTCGCCGTGGTCTTCGCCGCGCCGGCCATTGTCGGCATCTGGCTGGGGACCAACGGCGGGCTGCCGCTGATGCTGCCCATCGGGCTGGGGATCACCGCCTACGGCGCGATCTACTTCATGTTCCACGACGGCCTGGTGCACCGCCGCTACCCGGTGCCGCTGAACGGCCATTCGGCGTTCTGGAAACGCCTGATCCAGGCCCACCGCTTCCATCACGCGGTTAACACCCGGGGCGGCTGCGTGAGCTTCGGCTTCCTGTGGGCCCCGCCGGTGCGCGTGTTGAAGGCCCAGCTGAAGGCGCGGGGCGTGGAGGCGGAAGGCTAGGCTTGGTCGGCCAACACCTGACCGAGCGTTCGACGCGAGATGGCCGCCAGAGTCGGATCGCTGGTCAGATAGTGGGCCAGGGCAATCGAGCTGACGTAGAGCGCCCAGCCGCGGCCCCGTGTCCAGGTGGCGTTGTCGATCGTCAATCCTGCCCGGAACAACGGCCGGCTCCCGTGGTCCAGCACCGACCATGCCACCATCAGATCGCAGGCCGGGTCGCCCACGGCGAGCAGGCCGAAATCGATGACCGCGCTCAACCGCCCTTCGGCCACCAACAGGTTTCCAGGGTGCAGGTCGCCGTGCAGCCAGACGCCGGGGCGGTCCCAGACCGGCGCGGCCAGGGCGACCTCCCAAACCGTCGCCGCTGCTGCGACATCGATCTCACCGGTCAACTTCGACAAGGCCTCGCGCACCACGGTGTCGAGCCTGGCCAGCGCGACGCCACGATAGTTGTTGATACGGCCCGATAGAGGTCCGTCTGTCGTGTCGATCCCCTGCAGCGCCCGGATGAGCCCCGCCAGCGTGGTCGCGGCGTGGGTCTGGTCGGTAATGGCCGCGGCGACACCGTCCCGCCCCTCGAGCCAGCGGCAGACGGTCCAGTTCCAAGGGTAACCCTCGCCCGGGACGCCGAGGAACAGTGGAACGGGCAGAGCCATGGGCAGGGCTGGGGCGAGACGAGGGAGCCAGGCATGTTCCTTCGTCGCCTGCCCGGCTGCCCAATTGACACGGGGAAGCCGCACGACTCTGTCCCCGCCGAGCCGGAAGAGGGCGTTGTCGGTGCCGGCCGATGCGACGGGCGCGAGCGGCAGATCGGCCCATTCCGGGACCTGCTCGGCGAGCAAGCGTTTGACCAAGGCGACGTCGATCTCGACCGACAGCGGGCCCATCCCTAGATTTTCGACCACAACGCCGGCCGTTCCGGCGGCTCCCGCCAGCGATCCAGCGTCGCGCCGCGCAGGGCCATCAGGCCGCCGCCCAGCGCCAGACCCAGCTTCTCGGCCGTGCTCGTTGACACCCGCTCGTCCCAGGCCGCCGCGCCGCGCGCCACGACCTTGACCCCGATCTCGCGATAGACCCCGCGCGCCGCCGCCACGGCCCAGGCCGACCGCACGGGCAGGCCGCGCAGGCCCCAGCGGGCCGAGGCGTAGTAGGGTTCGGCCGCATCGACAAGTCGCCGGGCGAGGCCAGCAATCGCCGCCCGGTGCGCCGGATCGGCCACCGCATGCTCGGGCACGCCGGCCGCCGCCAGCCAGTCCGCCGGCAGGTAGACACGATCATTCAGCGCGTCCTCGACGATGTCGCGGGCGATGTTGGTCAGCTGGAAGGCCAGGCCCAGGTCCTGGGCCCGGCGCAGGGTGGCCAGGTCGTCCGGCTTCACGCCCATGACGATGGCCATCATCACCCCGACGCACCCGGCCACGTGCCAGCAGTAGTCGAGCGTATCCTCGATCGTCTCGTAGCGGCGGCCCTCGACGTCCATGGCGAAGCCGTCGATCAGGTCGATCGGGTAGCGTTCGGGGATCGCCCGCCGCAGGGCCACCTCGCGGAAGGCGGCGAAGGCCGGATCGTCGGTCGGGTCCCCGGCCAGGGCGGCGCGCGTCTGGGCGTAGAGCGCCATCAGCCGCTGCTCGACGTCGGCCTGTTCGAGCATTTCGCGATCGTGGCCCAGCGTCTGGCCATCGATCACGTCGTCGCAGTGTCGACACCAGGCGTAGAGCATCTCCGCGTCGGCCCGGGTCTGGGGATCGAACAGGGCGGCGGCGGCGGCGAAGCTCTGTGAGCCCTTCTGGATCGTTTCGCGGCTGGTCGCGGCCAGGTCGGTCACGTCAGGAAGTCCTCGATCATCAGTCCGGCCGTGGCCCTGGCCGAGCCGACCACGCCGGGAATCCCGGCCCCCGGGTGGGAGCCGGCCCCGACGAAATACAGGTTTGGAATGACGTCGTCGCGGTTGTGGGTGCGGAACCAGGCGCTCTGGGTCAGGATCGGCTCCAGCGAGAAGGCCGAGCCCTGCCAGGCGTTCAGTTCGCCCTGGAAGTCGGCCGGGGTGAAGATACGGCTGACGACGAGATCGCGCCTCAGGTTGGGGATGTAGCGTTCTTCGAGGTAGCTCAGGATCTGGTCGCGGTATTTCGGCCCTTCCACCGCCCAGTCGATGTCCGCCGTGCCCAGGTGCGGCACGGGGGAGAGGGCGTAGAAGCTCGAACAGCCCGCCGGCGCCATGGATGGGTCGCTGGCGCAGGGCGCGTGAACATAGAGCGAGAAGTCCTTGGCCAGGCTGTTCTTTCCGTAAATCTCGCCGATCAGCTCGCGATACCGCGCGCCGAAACAGATGGTGTGGTGGCGCATCTGGGGATGCTCGGCCTTGAGCCCGAAGTGGACCACGAACAGCGAGGGGCTGAACCGGGCCTTCTTCAGCCGCTTGGCCTCGGCCCGCCCGCGCGGCTCGGCGCCGAGCAGCTTTTCGTAGGTGTGGACGATGTCAGCGTTGGAGGCGACCGTGTCGAAAGCCTCGACCTTGCCGTCGGCCAGCTGCACGCCCGTGACGCGCCCGGCCTGGGTGGTGATGGCCTTCGCGGGAGTCGATAGTCGCAGCGTGCCGCCCAGCTCCTGGAACAGGGTCGCCAGGGCCATGATGAGTTTGTGCGTGCCGCCCCTGGGAAACCAGACCCCGCCGCGCCGCTCCAGCGCATGGATCAGGGCGTAGATCGAGGAGGTCGCGAACGGGCTGCCGCCGACCAGCAGGGTGTGAAACGACAGCGCCTGGCGCAGATGCTCGTCCTGCACGAAGGTCGCGACCTTGGCGTAGACGCTGCGCCAGGCCTGCAGCTTCATCAGCGCCGGCGCGGCGGCGATCATGCTCTTGAAGTCGAGGAAGGGCACATGGCCCAGCTTGACGTAGCCCTCCTGGAACAGCGCTTCGGAATAGGCGAGGAAACGCTTGTAACCCTCGACATCGGCGGGGTTTTTCGCGGCGATCTGCCGATCCAGTTCCGCCTGGTCGTTGACATAGTCGAAGGTGTGGCCGTCCTCCCAGCACAGGCGATAGAAGGGATCGACGCTGATCAGCTCGACATAGTCCGACAGCTTGCGGCCGGACAGGGCGAACAGCTGCTCCAGACAATCGGGATCGGTGACCACGGTGGGGCCGGCGTCGAAGGTGAAGCCCTCTTCATGCCAGACATAGGCGCGGCCGCCGGGCTTGTCCCGGGCCTCGAAGATCGTCGTGTCGAAGCCGGCCGACTGCAGGCGCACGGCGAGCGCCAGCCCGCCGAACCCCGACCCGATCACCGCCGCGCGCGGCTTGCTCATGTCTGGACGCCCCCAGGAAACACCGACTGTTCGGACAATACCGCCAGGGCGGCGGAGATCGGCACCGGAGGCTTGCCTATCAGGATGCGGGCCTTGTCGGCCAGCGTGATCCGCCCGGCATAGAACCGCTCCACCAGGCCCTGGGGAAGACGGTAGAAGCGCTCGAGCACGCGGAACCGCTGATCCGGCCGGGCCGCCCGGAACAGCATGCGATTGAGCAGCCGGTAGTAGGACCGCTCGCGCCAGCGCTGCTTCGAGCGCGCCTCGACGCAGGCCCGCGCCGTGGCCGTGGTCAGGACGGGCAGGGCGGCGATCTCGTCGGCCAGCCGCGCCGCGTCGGGCAGGGAATAGCCGGTCACCGGATGGAACAGGGCCGCGCGCAGGCCGACCCGCGCGGTGTCGGCGGCCCGCCAGTGGGCATCGATGTCGCCGGCCAGGGCGATGGGCAGGACGCCGATCTCCTCGCGGACCACCGACGCCATCGTCCAGCCCTGGCCGCGGGCATAGGCCTCGATGTCGGCCCGCAGCGCCGCGCGGTCCAGCGCCTCGCCGTCGCTGTAGCGGGTGTCCTCGATCAGCAGCCGGGTCGGCGACAGGGGCAGGCTGTAGAGGAAGCGGTAGCCGTCCAGCTGGTCGACCGTGGCGTCCATGACGATCGGACGGGTCAGGCCATGCGGCGCCGTCAGCTCGACCTCCAGCCCGACGAACTTCTGCCAGCCTAGGGCCAGCGCGGGGCTCGGGGCGGGGCCCCGGCCGTCGATGACGCAGTCGGCCGCGATGACCCGGCCATCGGCGAGGGTAACCCGATCGCCGGCCACGGCCTCGACGGCTGATCCGGCCCAGCAGTCCTCGCCCATCGCCGCCGAAACCACCGCGTGGAACCGGTCGGACGTGATGGCGAGATAGGGCGTGGTCAGGCCGCGCCGGTGGCCCGGAAAGCGGACCTCGTAGCCATCCCAGCGGTGAACGATCAGCGGCGCCAGCCAGGCCCCGACGGCCTCGCCCACGTCGGTGGCGAAATGGCTCCAGGTATGGCGGCCGCCGAGAGTTTCGCCCGCCTCCAGGATCACCACCCTCAGGTCGGGCCGCAGGGCCCGCAGGCGCAGCGCGATCAGGCCGTTGGCCAGCCCACCGCCGACGAGGACGACATCGGCGCGGGCGGCGGGGGGCGGCGGCATGCCAACGAGATAGCACGATGCGGCGCGAAGGCTAGGCGGACCTGCTGATTGCGCGGCGCGCGGTGAACGGGTAGCAGCCACGCAGGTTTCCCGGGGAGACAGGCATGACCGAGGCGACGGCGACCATCATCGACGGCAAGGCGTTCTCCGAACGGCTGCGGGAGCAGGTGACCATCGACGTCGCCGCCCTGAAGGCCGAGCACGGGATCACCCCGGGCCTGGCGGTGGTTCTGGTGGGCGAGGATCCGGCCAGCGAGGTCTATGTCCGCAACAAGGGCGTACAGTCTCTGGCCGCGGGCATGCATTCCGAAACCCACAGGCTGCCGGCCGACGCCAGCGAGGCGGACGTGCTGGCCCTGGTCGAAAGGCTCAACGCCGATCCGGCGATCCACGGACTGCTGGTGCAGTTTCCCGTGCCCGACCACCTGAGCCAGGCGCGTATCGTCGCGGCGATCTCGCCGGACAAGGACGTCGATGGCCTGACCGTGACCAACGCCGGCCGCCTGGCCAGCGGCCTGCCGGCCCTGACCTCCTGCACGCCGGTCGGCTGCATGATGCTGCTGAAGGATGCGCTGGGCGACCTGACCGGCAAGCATGCCGTGGTCATCGGCCGCTCGAACCTGATGGGAAAGCCGATGGCCCAGCTGCTGCTGGCCGCCGACTGCACGGTGACCATCGCCCACAGCCGCAGCCGCGACCTGCCCGCCCTCTGCCGCCAGGCCGACATCCTGGTGGCCGCCGTCGGGCGGGCCGAGATGGTTCGCGGCGACTGGATCAAGCCCGGCGCGGCGGTCATCGACGTGGGCATCACCCGCTTCCCCTCGCGCGATTCGGTTCGCGCCGCCGAAGGCAAGACCCGGCTGGTCGGCGACGTGGCGTTCGACGAGGCCAGGACCGTCGCCGGCTGGATCACGCCGGTGCCGGGCGGAGTCGGGCCGATGACCATCGCCTGCCTGCTGCTGAACACCCTGACCGCCGCGCGGCGGCTGCATGGCCTGGAGGGCTGAGGATGGGGTTGCCTAGGTTTCGTGCGTCCTTCGAGACGCGCTTCGCGCTCCTCAGGATGACGAAGAGGGAGGACCGCAAATCTATTCGTCATGGTGAGGAGCGGCCTTCAGGTCGCGTCTCGAACCACGCAATCTGTATCAGCCTGGGTCTGGCCGCGCTTCTCGCGGCCTGCGACGCCGCCCCCAAACCCGCCCCGACGCCCGAACAGGCGGCGCTGCTGCGGCCGGCCGACCCGCGCCTGTCGGAACTCTACGAGACCTCCTGCAAGGCCTGCCACACGATCGCCGACTCCGGCGCGCCGATGATCCATGACGCCGCCGCATGGGCGCCGCGCTGGAAACAGGGCCTGCCGGTGCTCATCGACCACAGTATCCAGGGATTCAACGCCATGCCGGCCGGCGGCCAGTGCGCGACTTGCACGCCGGCCGATCTGGAGGCTCTCATACGATTCATGGCGGACCACGAAGACTCCGCCGGCTAGGGGCGGGGACAGATCATGATTTCGAGACGGCAGGCGCTTGTCGGGGGCGGGGCGGGCGTCGCCGTCGTCGCGGGATCGGCGGTGGCCGTCGGCGTGGCCAATCACGAGAAGCCCGAGCCGGCCGCGCCGCCCTCGACCGACGGCAAGGGCCATACGGTCTGGCGTAACTGGTCGGGCATCCAGCACAGCTATCCGGTCCAGCGCAGCGCGCCGAAAGACGAGGCCGAGCTGGCCGCCCTGTTGAAAGCCGGCCCGGCGCCGATCCGCGTGACGGGCGCCGGCCACAGCTTCACCGGCCTGTGCGCCACCGACGGGACGCTGGTGTCGCTGGACGCCATGAGCGGCGTCGCCGGCTGGGACGGCGACGAGGCGACGGTCTGGGCCGGCACCCGGCTGGGCGCGCTGGGCCCGGCCCTGGCCGCGAAGGGCCGGGCCATGGCCAACCTGCCCGACATCAACAAGCAGTCGCTCGGCGGGGCGCTGGGCACGGCGACCCACGGCACGGGGCGTGCGCTGAAGGCGATCCACGGCGACGTCACGGCCCTGACCCTGGTCACCACCGGGGGCGGGGTGATCGACTGCGACGCGAACACCCGGCCTGACGTCTTCAACGCCGCGCGGGTCTCGCTGGGATCGCTGGGGATCATCTCCAAGGCCAGGCTGACGACCACGGCCAACCGGCGCTTGCGCCGGCGGGTCTGGGTCGAGCCGTTCGAGGTGGCGCTGGAGAAGGCCGAGGAGCGGTGGAAGACCCACCGCAACTTCGAGTTCTACGCCGTGCCGTTCACGGGCCTGGCGGCCAACATCAGCCATGACGAGACCGATGATCCGGCTCTGGATCGCGGTCCGGACCAGGACACCGCCTTCCTCGATGTGCTCAAGACCCTGCGCAACCTGCTGGGCTTCTCGACCGGCGCGCGCAAGGCGGCGGCGAAGGCCCTGCTGGGCGGCGCCAAGCCGGAGACGGCCGTTGATGAGGGCTGGAAGCTGCTCTCGACCGAGCGGCCCGTGCGGTTCAACGAGATGGAGTTCCACCTGCCCGCCGAAACCCAACTGGCGGCGCTGAAACAGGTGGTCGAGACGATCGAGAAGCATCGCCCCGACGTCTTCTTTCCGATCGAGGTGCGCCGCATCGCGCCGGACGACGCCTGGCTGTCGCCGTTCCAGGGCGAGCCGCGCGGGTCGGTGGCGGTTCACGCCTACTACCGCGACGACTACCAGTTCCTTTTCGAGCTGATCCAGCCGATCTTCGTCAAGCACGGCGGCCGGCCACACTGGGGCAAGCTGCATTCGCTCAAGGGGCGCGACCTCGCCGCCCTCTATCCGCGCTGGAACGACTTCCTCGACGTCCGGCGCGAGCTGGACCCGCAGGGCCGGCTGCTCAATCCCTATCTGACGACGCTATTCGGGTTGTGAGGGGCGCGGGGACATGCACTTCAGTGCGTGTCCCCTTCGGCAGGCAAGGGACACGCACTGAAGTGCATGTCCCTGGGGGTTACGTCCCCGTCGTATCCACCGCGTTGACCCAGGCGGCGATCTCGCCGATCACCTGGGTAACGGTCGCGTTGAACGCCTGCACGATGGAGCCGACGCGGTTTTCGCCAGCCCGGACGCGGGCGGTGAAGACCTGCTCGCCAACCAGGGCGCGGTCGCGGTTGCGAGTGATGATTCCCCGAACCGCGACGGCGATCTCCGGCGCCGTCTTGGGGCCCCGGTCGTAGCGGACCTCGAAGGTCCGGACATCGAGCTTCAACGAGAAGTCGGCCTTGACCATCTCGCCGCGGCCGATCAGCCGCGCACGGCCGCCGTCGCCCTGGAAGGCGCCGGCGACCTGCTCGTCGAACAGCACCGACGCGGGCGACACCCAACGGGCGCCGGCGATATAGGCGGCTTCGCCCCGGTCGTTGACGGTCAGGATGCGGTCGCTGGCCGAGGCGCGCGGGAAGGACGTGCCCAGACGCAGGACGCCGAACACGGGGCCGGCGGAGGCCGCCTGGGACGGTGGCTGCGCCTCGAAACGGTACAGCTGCGCCGGCTCCGCCTTGGGAAACAGCGAGATGCAGCCCGACAGGGCGATAGCCGCCAGCGCGAGCGCGGCGGCGGTCAGTCGACGGCTCACGGTTGAACCTCCAGTTCCTTGGCGGGCGGCTTGGCGACCACCCCTCGCGGGTTCTGTTCGACCTCGCCGAGCAGCCGGTCGAGCGACTCGGCGGTGGCCTGCAGCGAGGTGATGGCCCGGGTCAGTTGCGGCAGGCCGGTGTCGGCGAACTCGGTGGTCGGTCCGTGGAGCTTGGTGATCAGGGCCCGCGCGTCGCGGGTCGCGGCCTTCAGTTCGGTCGCCGTGTCGCTCAGCTCGGCCAGGGTGCGTTTGCCGTCGGTATCGACGAGGCCCTGGGTCGAGCGGCTCAGCTCGGTGATCGCGGTGGCCGCCGCGTCGATGCTCTGCAGAGCCTTCTGGGCGTCGGCGATGATCTCCTTGCGCTCGCGGGCCTCGGCCGTGATCGCCTGGACGTCGTTCAGGGCGGCGCTGAAGGTCTTCACGTTCTCATCCGACAGCACGCGGTTGACGCGGTCGAGGGCCTCGATGGTCCGGCTCAGCACCGTTCCCCCGCCCTGCAGCAGGTCCGACAGCGCGCTGCGCTGGCTCCTGATCACCGGCACCTCGCCGGCGGCCACGGTGTCCTTCAACAGGCGCTTGGACGATGAACCGGCGGTGATCTGGACATAGTTGACGCCCGTGATGCCCTGGGGCTCGAGCGTGGCGAAGGAATCCTCGCGGATCGGCACGTCGGAGGTGACCCGGGCGCGGGCGATGACGCGGTTGGGATCGCGCTTGTCCAGCGCGATCTTGGTCACTTCGCCGACCTTGATGCCGTTGAAATGGACCTCGCCGCCCTCGGACAGGCCGCGCACCGGGCCGATGAACAGGATGTCGTAGACGTCGAAGTCGCGGTTGACCTGCAGCCGGGCCAGCCAGACGATGAACACGATCATCCCGACGACCAGCGCCAGCGAGGCGACGCCCACCAGGGCGTAATTGGCGTTTCTTTCCATCAGGCGCTCAGCCCCGTCCTTTTGCGCGACTCGGCCGCCGCCCGTCCCCGCGGTCCCAGGAAGTATTCCTTAATCCACGGGTGATCGGAATGCTCCAGTTCACGCACCGGCGCGGCGGCGACGACCTTGCGATCGGCCAGCACGGCCACGCGGTTGGTGATGGCATACAGGCTGTCCAGGTCGTGGGTGATCATGAACACCGTGAGGTTGAGGCTGCTCGAGAGGTCGGCGATCAGTTCGTCGAACGCCGCGGCCCCGATCGGATCCAGTCCCGATGTCGGCTCGTCGAGGAACAGCAGCTGTGGGTCGAGCGCCAGGGCCCGGGCCAGGCCGGCGCGCTTGACCATCCCGCCGGACAATTCGGCGGGTTTCAGCGCGCCGGCCCGGGGCGGCAGGCCCGACAGGGCGATCTTCAGGTCGGCCAGTTCGTAGATCTCCGCCTTGGTCAGGCGGGTGTGTTCGAACAGCGGCGCGGCGACGTTCTCGCGCACCGTCAGGGACGAGAACAGGGCCCCCTGCTGGAACAGCACGCCCCAGCGCCGCTCGATCGAGGTCCAGTTCTTGCGCGTGGCGGTGTCGATGTCCTGGCCGAACAGTCGCACGACCCCGCCGTCGGGCTGCTTGAGGCCGATGATGGTGTTCATCAGCACCGACTTGCCAGAGCCCGAACCACCGACCACGCCCAGCACCTCGCCCCGGTAGACCGTCAGGTCGAGGTCCTCATGGATCACATGCGAGCCGAACTGCGACCGCAAACCGATGATCTCGATCGGCGGGACTTCGGCGCCCTCGGCGCCCTCGTTCTCGTCCAACCCGCTCATACGTCCAGCTTCATGTAGAGGACCGCGAACACGGCATCGATGACGATGATGGTGAAGATCGCCTGGACCACGGCCGAGGTGACGCGCTGGCCCAGCGAGATGACGTCGCCGCCGACCTCCATGCCCTGGCGCGAGCCGATGCCGGCGATCACCGCGGCCATGATCGGCGCCTTGGAGATGCCGACCCAGAAGTGGGTCGCGCCGACATTGTCGACGATGCGCTGCAGGAAGAAGGTTGGCGACAGGTCGAGGATGTTCCAGGTCACGATCATCCCGCCGGCCAGGCCCGACAGGTCGGCCACGAATGTCAGCAGCGGCATCATCAGCAGCAGCGCCACGAACCGCGGCAGCACGAGGGCGTCGAACGGGTCCACGCCCATCACCTGCATGGCGTCGATCTCCTGGCGCATCTTCATCGCCCCGATCTCGGCGGCGAAGGCCGAGGCCGAGCGGCCGGCGATCAGCACCGCGGTGATGACGATGCCGAACTCGCGCAGCACGGCGATGCCGATGGTCTCGACGACGAACACCGTCGCGCCGAAGTCCCGCAGGGTGTTGATGCCGATCAGCGCGACCACCGCGCCGATGAAGGCGGTGCCCGTCGCGACGATCGGCAGGGCGTCGAGCCCGGCCCGCTCGCACTGGGCGAAGATCGGCGCCCAGCGCACCCGGGACGGCCGCGCCGCGCCGCGCAGGAGCGACATGGTCAGGCGGCCGATGAAGGCGAAGGTCTCGACGACCTCCTGGAAGATGTGGAAGACGCCCTTGCCGACGCGAACGAGCAGGTCGTAGACGCCCCGCTGCTGCGTCGAGGGCGAGGGTTCGGCCTCGATGGCGGCGGCCACGAGGTCCAGCAGGCGGCGCGTCTCGGGCCGGGCGATCACCTCGCCCGCGGTCGCCTGGCCCTCGGCGGCCCGCAGGATGGCGTAGGCCCCCGCCGTGTCGCAGCGCCCCATGGACCGCAGGTCGGCGGTCAGCGCCTTCGCGCCGTCCAGGATTCCCGCCAGACGATCGTCGGCGTCGTCCATGGTTTCGGCGGTCCAGTCGCCGGTGAGAACCACCGTGGCGCCGTGTTCTCCCTGATGGAGCTTGAAACTGGCGGGCTTGCTCATACAGGGATCGCAAAGGTCCTTCGGTCGCGGTGAGACCCTGCCACGCGTTCAGGTCAACGCAAAGCGCCCGTGCGCGTTGCGTGCGATTGTCTTACGCTCTCTGTTGCGCGAGGCTGACACCTCATTTGGGGCACGTGCATGGCTTACGCGATCGAGGACCGGGCCGCGTCGCCCGCCATCGGATGGACGCGGGTGGCTGTCGGGCTGGTCCAGGGCCTTGCCATGTGGGCCCTGACGGAGGCCGCCGACAACAAGGTCTGGCCGGCGACGAGCGGCGTGCTGTTCGGCGTGCTGGCGGCCGTGACGCTGTTCGCCCCGTTCGTGGTGCTGGGCGGGCTGGCCGAGATGCGCCGGCGCACGCTGGTCATCTGGACCCTGGCCGCGGCGGCCGGGCTGGCCGCCCTGGGCGCCCACGACATCGACCGCCGCGCCGCGCACGAGGTGATCGAATGGATCAGCGGCGAGGCGATGGTCTTCCTCGCCGCCTGCCTGTTCATCGCCCACCACCTGGTGGCCGGGGCCGAGGCCGACCGCAAGGTCATCGCCCGCTTCGCCGTCTATTTCGACCTGGCCTGGAAGCACGGCGTGCAGCTGGTCATGGCGGCCGGCTTCGTCGGCGTGTTCTGGATCGTGCTGTTCCTCGGCGGGGCGCTGTTCAAGCTGATCGGCATCGACTTCGTCGAGGAGCTGATCCGCAAGACCTGGTTCGCCTTCCCGGCCACCACGACGATGTTCGCCGCCGCCGTGCAGCTGACCGACGTCCGGCACGCCCTGATCCGCGGCGTCCGCACGGTGGCCCTGACCCTGCTGTCCTGGCTGTTGCCGGTGCTGGTGTTCCTGACGGGCGCCTTCATGGCCTCCCTGCCGTTCACGGGGCTGGAGCCGCTGTGGGCGACCAAGAGCGCCGCCTCCATCCTGCTCAGCGCCGCGGCGACGATGATCATCCTGATCAACGCGGCCTATCAGGACGGCGAGCCCGACGAGCCGGCCCCCGTGATCCTGCGCTGGGCCGCGCGGGTCGGCGGCCTGCTGCTGGTCCCGCTGGTCGCGGTGGCCGCCTACGCCTTGTGGCTGCGCGTGCACCAGTACGGCCTGACCCCGGACCGGATCATCGCCGGCGCCTGCGTGATCGCCGGCGTCTGCTACGCGGTCGGCTACGGCGTGGCGGCGGTGCTGCCGGGCGTGTGGATGAAGCGGCTGGAGCTCACCAATGTGATCACCGCCTTCGTCGTCGTCGGCCTGATCCTGGCGCTGTTCTCGCCGATCGCCGACCCCGCAAGGCTGTCGGTCGATGACCAGATGGCGCGGATCGCGGCGGGGAAGGTCGCGGCGGACAAGGTGGACTACAGGTTCCTGCGGTTCGAGAGCGAGCGCTATGGGATGGCGGCGCTGAAGACGCTGAAGGCGAGGGGCGGGGAAACCGGCAGACGGGCGACCGAGGCGCTGACGGCGACGGACCGCAGTCGTCTGGCCGGGCCCGAGGCCGCCGAACCAGCCGACTTTCATGTCCTGGTCGCGCCGGCGGGACGAACGCTTCCGGCCGGATTTCTGGCGCTGCGGGGAGCGGAGAGCGATGGCGGCCTGTCCAACTGCCTCGACAAGGCCAAGCCCTGCGTCGCGCTGCTGATCGACCTTGACGGAGACGGGACCGAGGAGGTCGTGCTGGACGCCGGCTGGGCCATGGTGGCCTCGATCGGCGACGCCAATGGCGTCTGGCGGCAGCTTGGTCGGTTCACCAACAGCTGTGGCGACACCGCGGCGGCGCTACGCACCGGTCAGGTCGAGGCGACGCCGTCCCGATGGCGGGATCTGAAGGTCCGGGGTCGGGTCATCCACCTGGAACCGGAACCGGAAAGCTGTCCGTCCACGCCGGCGCCCCGCAAACCCTGACGCCGGGATCGGAGCGGACCTGCTTCGCCGAGGATTCGGCTCGACCGCCAAGGTGGAATGGGAGGTTTCAGGCCTTCTCCATCACCCGCTTGGCTGCCTGGACCAGGAAGCCCGACCGGGTGAACCCGTGCGCCTCGGCGTAGCGGTCCACGTCTCGCAGAGTGTCCTCGGGCAGGGTGATGTTCACTCGCACCGTCTTCTGGCTCACCGCCGGGGCGAGGGGGATCAGCACCGGGGTTCCGTCCCGATTCTCCGGGGCGGCCATGATGACCTCCATGGCCGTGGGTTCGGGGATGGCTTCACCGCCTTCCGCCATGAGCTCGGTGTGCCCTTCCAGGGCCTCGCGCCCCATCCGCACCGCCTCATCCAGCGTTTCGCCCGCCGACACGCAGCCCGGAAAATCCGGAAAGGACACGCCGAAGTCGCTGTCG
>Ga0172380_10000504_pt1 | contig 76161 bp, 106 predicted proteins | sample Leawe162metaG_FD_119747 | JGI IMG/M metagenome (GOLD analysis project Ga0172380, IMG submission 119747) | Leachate microbial communities from a municipal landfill in Southern Ontario, Canada - Leachate well 162 metaG | ecosystem: Engineered > Solid waste > Landfill > Unclassified | place... | reverse complement strand
CGATTCCTGTCTTGTATACGACTGTGCTGACAATGGAACCGGTCTGGGAATATATTGTAATACGTCCAGCGTTACATACACGATTGTTAATACGATTGTATATAACTCAAGGGCCAATATCATAATTGAAAACGGCACTGGATATATTTACAACTGCACATCCCTTAATGGTCAATGGGGGATATATCAAGGCGGGACGGTATACGCTAAAAATGTATATAGTGGAGGTAATTCATCCGCCGACTACCAGGGAACGATAACAACAACAACCTGCCATAGTTCTGATGGTACAGGAAACACGCAGACCTCAATAGCCAACTGTCGTTTTACCAATTCAACTGCTGGATCAGAAAACATACACATAGATGGCACATCTGCCCTTGTCGGAGCAGGAACCGATTTGCACGCAGACGCCACCTATCCATTTAGCACAGATTTCGAAGACGACGCCAGACCGGACGGCGCGTGGGATGTAGGGGCCGACGAGTACACCACGGGCGGCGGCGGGGGCGATCAGCTTGAAGTATCTGGATTTGCAATTATAATTGAAGATAGATATTAAACTATAAAAATAAGAAAAAATATACTAATAATTAAAGTTAAAATAGAGGCAAAAAGTAAGTGTTTCCCTTAAAATATAATACTGCAAATCAAACTGTGCCATTAGGATATTTTGTTGATAATACTACTGGTGATGCAGAACAAACGGCATTAACAATAGCAAACACTGATATAAAACTTTGGAAAAATGGAGCTACTACTCTTGTAAATAAAAATTCAGGCGGGGCTTCACATATGTCTACTGGAGTATATTACTGCACATTTGATAATATAGACACAAATATATATGGGCCATTAGAAGCTTATATTCATAAATCAGGATCACTCGTTGTTCATAAAATTTTTGTAGTTGTAGATTTAAACGCATATAATGCATTAATGACTAGCACTTCAGGGTCAGTACGCTCAAACATAACTCAAATTAATTCAGACCTTCAATCAATTTTAGATTTAAAAGATTTTGCTGACTTCGGTTATGACCCATCAACACATAAAGTTGAAGAGGTAAAACTTGTTGATTCTGTATCTGGAGCTCTTGGAGTTAGCACAGTAAGTTCTGCAATATGGACAGCAGCTTCTAGAACATTAACATCAGGAACTTTATCAGTTAATACTTCTGAAATAGTAAATGGTGTATGGAATGAACTAACTTCTTCTCATACTACTTCAGGGTCTATGGGTAAAAAACTTAGTGATAGTATAACTACTAATTCACCAACTGTTAATGATATATGGACTGCGCCTTCAAGAACCCTTACTTCTGGGTCTGCATCATTAACTGCTAATGAAATTTGGAATTCCCCAACTAGAACATTAACATCAGGGTCTGCTACATTAACCGCAATAGATGTTCGAACAGAAATGGATAACAATAGTACAAAACTTGCAAACTTAAATGCAACTATCTCTAGTAGGATGGCTTCTGGTTCAGCAGTAGTAGTTAGCACAAATAATGATAAAACGGGGTATGCGCTATCTGTAGCTCCTCCTACGACTTCTCAAATTTGGGATGCTACAACTAGAACGCTTACCTCGGGATCAGCTACTCTTACAGCAGCTCAAATTTGGACTTCTCCAAGTAGAACTCTTACTTCGGGTTCAGCAAGTTCATTAACTGCTAATGATATTTGGACATCACCAGTAAGAACACTTACTTCAGGAACACTTTCAGTTAATACAGCTGAGATAGTAAACGCTGTATGGAATGAGCAAACTTCTCTTCATATTACTTCAGGATCAGCAGGTAAACGTTTAATCGATGCTGGGTCAGCAGGTGTTCCCCCAACAGTTGATGAAATCTGGGCTGCTCCGAGTAGAACGTTAACTTCTGGTTCTGCCACTTTAACAGTAAATGATATATGGACTGCTCCAAGTAGAACATTAACTTCTGGATCTGCAAGTTCATTAACTGCTGTTGATATTCGAACTGAGATGGATAACAATAGCACAAAACTTGCAAACTTAAATGCTACTATAACAAGCAGGATGGCTTCGGGCTCTACTGTAGTGGTTAGCACAAATAATGATAAAACAGGATATTCTCTTACTGGTGGAGTAACAGTAACAACGAATAATGATAAAACTGGGTACTCACTCTCTGGTACTATACCTTCAGCAAATGATATTTCTAATACTGTTTGGACAGCAATAAATAGAACATTAACTTCTGGGTCTGCAATATTAACCGCTGCAGATATTTGGAACTCTCCAACTAGAACATTAACATCAGGGTCTGCTAGTACAGCTCCAACAGTAAATGAAATATGGAGTGCAGCATCTAGAACCTTAACTTCTGGTTCTGCTACTTTAACAGCTAATGATATTTGGACAGCTCCTACACGAACGCTTACTTCAGGTTCAGCAAGTACCGCCCCAACCGTAAATGAAATATGGAGTGCAGCATCTAGAACCTTAACTTCTGGATCTTTAAATACAACAGAAATTGCAAATGCAATTTGGGCAGCAGCAAATAGAACATTAACTTCTGGGTCAGCTTCAATTACAGCAGCTGATGTTTGGGCTTATGTTTCAAGAACATTAACTTCTGGAAGTTTAAATTTTACAGTGTCTGAAGTTGCTAATGCAGTATGGAATGAACTTATTCTAAACCATTTAGGAGCTGGTACAGTTGGGTCAGCCTTAAATTCAGCTGGTTCTTCTGGAGATCCTTGGGGTACTCAATTACCTGGAGTATACGGAGTTGGAACTGCAGGTAAAATACTTGGTGATAGAATAGATGCAGCAATCACAAGTAGAGCTACAGCTGAAAGTACTTCATCGTTAAGTGGGACTTTATCTTCTATAAAAATAAATACAGATTTAATTCCTAACTTAAATGATTACTCAGGGCATGGTGAATAGCAATGGGTGATAGATACACAGCAATAAATACTGAAACTACTACTCTTGAGTTTCAGTTTTTAAGAAATGGAGCTAACTTCGACGCTTATGTTGTAAGCAAAGTCACTATACATGCTACATATGATGATGCGTTAGATGATGCAAATATAATCGAAACAATAGGAGCTGGAACAATAACACGAATTGCTCTAGGTAAATATCAATACACAGCAGCCATTATCGCTACTGGGGGTATTTACTATGATAAAATATTTCTTACTCCTGTTGTTGGAGCAATAGAGCGCTCATATATAAATTCTTTTAATGTTGAAGATGAACTAAGTGGTACTGATGCTCAAATAACTACTTCTGATTTACAACAAATTAAAAAAGTTATTGCATACCCTATAGCAGATGATTTACTTTTAACAGATGAACAAATCAAATCTTTAATTTTAAAACCTGAACTTGATAGATACTTTCGAAAATTTCCAATTAAAACTATAAATGAATATCAAGTAAGCCTTAATTCAGAGACTCCAATTCCTTTTCCAAATATAGGAACATACGGAGTAGTTAATGCTCGATTAGTTGGCAAAGATAAAATGACAGCTACTGGAACTTCATTTTGGGATTTAGTTGCCTATAATGCTTTGGGATTAAATACACGTCATTCAGGAATGTATGGTGTGAGGGGATTTAACCCAAATGCGCTACGGCAAATGACTATTCAAAAACGAGCTGAAATTGCTACGCTTACAAATATGGGAACTATTGCACTTCGTGTTGATCAAGCAAATAGAATTTTATATGCTTATAGTTCAATACCCGGCAGAGTTAATGTTGTATGGGCATCTGCTTCAAATGATTTTTCTAAAGTAAGTTTTGAATATAAATGGGATGTTATACAACTATGTCAAGCCGGAATTCTTGATCATCTTGCTGATGCTTCTTCTATGTTAGAAAATGCTTCTGAAGTTAACATTAATGCTGATGCTTTACGTGCAAGAGCAAATGAATTACGTACTGCTATTCTTGATGAATGGAAAGCAATACCAGATGTTGTTGTTATTCGGATGAACTAATGAAGCGATATATTTCACTAAAAGAAACTAAAAACACTGGGAGTTATTTAGACAATATTCAATTGCCTAAAGAAGGGCAAATAGTTTATTTTCTCAAAGGCCAAATAGCTGCTAAACCAATAAAAGGAAAAATTGTCACAATAACTAATATAGATAAAAAAGGGCTATCTAATACTTATTTAGATATTGAGGTAAATAGTAGAATTTATCATACAAATATCTCTCAAGTTTTTGATCATTTACCTAAATATCAAGAGCTCTCAGATGAGTATGGCTCTTATAAAAAGTGGATATAAATAAAATGAAAAGATATATTTCACTAAAAGAATCCAAAGAAATTCGAGTAGGAGTTCTTATTACAAACAATCAAGAAATACTAATTTGTCATGCTACTCGTACCCGACATTTCGATATCCCAAAAGGGCATCAAGAGCTTGGAGAAAATAATCTTGACTGTGCTATTAGAGAATTACGAGAAGAAACAGGTCTTACATTTCCAAAAACTGATTTTATCCAATTAGGGTCATTTAATTATCAAGGCTCAAATGATTTAATTTTATATAAAATTGAAACAGATATGAGTAAAATTCGACCTTCAGCTTTACGATGTACAACAAATTTTGTAGATAAAAATAATAACAATTATCCTGAAATGGATGGGTATAAAATAATTGCTATTCGAGATATTGGAAATTATTGTGGAAAAAATTTAGTTAGAGTCATAAGAGAGATTTTTAATGAAGCGGTATAATGCAATCTTAGAACAAGATCTTAAAGCAGAATTTAATCAATTATTAAAGTCTTCTTATAAATTTAAAGTAGAGTCTAAAGAAGTTTCACGTTCATATTTTATAGAAAGTTTATTACAAAAAGTTTTATGTAGTTGTACAAAACAACTTATAATAGAAAATATTTCAAAATATAATTCTCTTATTAAATTATTACAAAAAGATTCTAAAATAAAACTTTCTACTACTGAGTCTTCATTAACAATTAGTTAAAGAATTTCATCTTTACATGAATCGATAATTAAACCTAAAGCTTTTGTATTATGTTTCTTTAAAATATTTTGTTCTATAAGTTGAGTTTTAACACAATTAAAATGATCAATAGCAAGTTCTTCACAAGTTTTACTAAAAAAACAAGTTTTAATAATAAGCCCAAAACATAAAATACAAAGAACTGCAAGAATAATTTTTTTGTACATAATTTTTACCTTTATTATCTAACTTATTTATTAGTAATTTGAAATAGAAGCCTTAAATATATATAAAAACTTAGTAAATTTAAAAATAAAATTTAATACTAATAATTAAAATCATATAAATGTATAAGCTATTTTCTGATAGTAGTTACTAATAAATAAACTACCTAATGAGAATAAACGAAATTTGAGGTCAACAACATGAGTTATAGAGTACAAAGTCAAGAGCGCGATTTAAGCGGTTTTGTAAATAGTAATATATCTGAACAGGGAGCAATGGTTATTCCTGCAAGTAAGGGAAGATTTGATAAACCTATTCTTTGCCAAAGTGAAGAAGATGTTCTCATAAATGCTGGATATCCTTCCTCTGATTATCCTGGAGTATTTGAAGCTCTTGCTTTTGTGCGAAAGTCTTCGTTATATATGGTCTGCCCTTATGATACTATTCAATCAAAATTTGGTGGAATTCATATACAATCTGGGTCTGTAGCAGCTTTTAGTGCTGGCCAAAATCATCCAGATTCATTTTATTATACCTTAAATAATCATGCGGGTACACTTTCTTTAGGTAATGGTAACGGGGTTACTAAAATATTTTCTGGTACGTTAACTAATCTTCCTGTAGCTGCTGGAAGTATAGAGCTTTTAGTTGGTGGAATTGCTCTTGATGCTGGAGACAATGGAAGTGGTGTTATATCTGGTGATGATATTGACTCTACTGGTACTAACAGCGTAGTATATGCAAGTGGTGGAATTGCTTTTAAAACAGTAACGGCCCCCGCTAGTGGAAGTGCTTTAACAGTAAATTATTCTTACACAGCAGACAACTCAACAAGTATTTCTCATTCATTTTTTGCAGTTTCTCCTTATGATGATGATTTATCAGTTGATTTTGAATCAGTTAGCGGATATAAATTTAAACTAACTCTTTATAAAATTGTATCTGGAAACTATGTAGAAATAGATACTTATAGCTATTCTTTAATTAGAGAAAAAGATGGGTTTGGAAAATCATTATATATTCTTGATGTTTTTAAAAATAATAAATATCTTCTTCCTAAAATAAATACTGCATACCAATATACTACATATAGTATTGCTTCAACTCTTAAAGTAGATTTTGTTGGAGGGAGACGAGTGGACCCCAGTTCAGCTAATATGAATACTGGATGGGACTTCTTCTCAAAAGCAGGTAAATACCCAGCTACTATTTTTATGGATGCAGTTGGTGGATACTCAGTAAAAATGAACACTATTATACAAGCATCACAACCTTATGCTCATGGCATAACTATACTTACTATTGGAAATGATGCCACAGAATTAGTTACAGAAAGAAATGCTCTTTCATTAGACTCTGATAATATTTCTTTATATGCTAACTGGTCATTAATTAAAGACCCATATAATAACTCAGAAGCTTGGATTTCGAATATAGGCTCTATTGGTGGTAAATATGCTGATATGGCAGATGTATATGATAGTCAAGCTCCTGCTGGAGCAGATGATGACGGTCATGGTGGTCAATTACGAGATTGGGTATATTTAGAAATGGATCAAGATTTTAGTGATCCTACTGATGTACAAAATCTTGATGATGCTCAAATTAATCCAATAATTTTTGATGACACATATGGAGTTATGGTTTCTGGAGATAAAACAGCTCAAGTTGATCTTTCAGACACAAGTTATATCGGAGCTCGTAGAGCGTACAACTACTTAATTAGCCGTGTTGCTCGTTACGTATTGAAGAAACAAGTTTTTAAATGGAATGATGAACCACACAGAACAAAAGCTCGAGTAATGACGGATGATTTTATTGCAGCAACTCTTGGAGCTGTAGGAGCTTTCCGCGAATTTTATGTTTTGTGCGACAGTTCTAATAATACTGATGTGGTACTTGAAAACAGACGGTTCGTTTTGGACGTGTATTGTAGGACGACCCCAACTTCTGAATTATGCTTAGTCAGATTAACTCGGTTATCTCAAACTCAAGTGTTGGCCGAACTATTACCAACAACTTAATATGAATACTAATAATTATAGAATTAACGAGGTAAAATAAACATGAGTACAGATCTTATAATTCAACTTGGAGATGATCAACACTCAAGTCAATATATTATAAACTTTCCAAATGGAATTCCCGGCGGGGGTAAAGCTGACCTTATTTCATTACGTGCTGACCAATCATTCGACCCTCCTGAAGAAAAAGTTGGAACTTATGAGTTTTGGTTTCGTGGTTTAAAAATTGTTAAGCCAAGCATGATAGATGAAACTGAAAAAACTATGACTTTTGATGTACGTATAGATCAGCAATGGCAAGTTCATAAAGACCTTGTTAAATGGAAAAAAATGGTACATGATTGTGTTAATGGTACTGCAATGGATTTTTCACAAATAAGTACTTCTTTATTAGTTAAAGCTCTTGATGGATCAGGTATAGTTAAACGTACTTTTAGATATGGCGGAGTAGCTCTTGTTGGACTAAAAACCACTCAATTTGAACATAATAATGCTGATCCATCTCGTTGTACGTTAAATATGATTTATCAAACAATCAAATACGAATAAAAAATACTACATTTTTAAATATTATAAAGCTAGTTTAAACAAACTAGCTTTTGCTTTATTACTAATAAACAAATAGAGGCATAAATGGCTAATTTTTTAAAAACAGCAGAATCAGGTTACAACTCAGCTAAAATGGCTGTTTCTAAACAAGCAGCTCAAATGACTGGGAAATACAATGAGCAGATACTACAGCGTCTATATAATATGGATGCTCAAATGCTTAATGTATTTGAAATACTTTTATACCCAGTTACTCTTGGTAGCACTTCCTCAGCGGGAGAAGCTTTTGTTTCTGTAGAACAAGCAGCACGCTCATTAGTCAGTGATATGTCCATTACAAATTTGTATTTACAAAAAGTACAAATAACTTTTCCTAATTTTACATATGAACGAGCAGATTTTAAAACCTATATAAAAGATGTAGAATATGCAGAAAGTATAACTCTTGAATTTTTAGAAGATGATAGTGGTACTGTACGAAGTTATATTGCGGGTTGGCTTAATTCAATTGGAGTATATGACTCCCAAAAAGGGTATTTATTTAATGATAACCAAGCCAAAGCAAAAAAAAATGCAAAAATATTTTTATTAGATAAGCAAGGAACTCCAAATGATGTAATTCTTGCTGTGTATGGGCTAAAACCAATTGCATTTGGAGAACTTGAACTTGATCAAAAAACTGGAGATGCTATGATAGTCCCTGTATCTTTTTCTATAGAAAATGCTGAATGGGTTTCTTTATCAGGAAAAGTAATAGCTGCAATAGAAGATGCAATAGTTGGTTAATAGATAAATTAATAAGGAGTTGTAAATGGATAACGAAGATAGTATTCTCATAGACCCAAAAACATTAGAAAGCAAACCCATAAGAAATGAACGAACACCACGAGCAAAAACAAAAGAAATAATACCAGCTGAAGATACTAAGTTTTATAATCGTGGTGGTAGAGTTACTGTAAAATTTGAAAGTAATGGTCGATTTAGTGCTCCTCCAGAAATGTATTTTACAGATTATTCTGTTGAGCATGTTAATGACCTTACATTGTCGACTCTTGAAACTATTTATGAAACATTAATTTCTATTATGGATAGGATTAAAAATCCTGATGCTGGAGTTTCTATTACTGAGCTTACAATAGAAGAATTTCTTGAAGCTTTAGTTGGTATAAAACTTCAGTTTAATACATATAAGCATATTCACCGTTGGATAGATGATTGCCAAATTAATGCTTCTGATAAAGAACGAAAAATTAGTGAAGTTGAGATTGACTTACGAACTATTCAATATCGTTCAATTGAACAAGCGGAATTAGATCTTCGAAAATTTTATAAAGAAAATTATTTTGATGAATGGACAGATGAAGAATTTAAAGAATATTTAATTAATCGCTACGCTGAAGAACCTCTTGATGATATTGATACTTGGACACGAGAACAAGAACTTGAAACTATAATGATTAAAGAGCCAATTAATTATAAACACCCTGATACTGGAAATTTATATTCTTTTAAACTTATGAGAGTTGGTGATTTATTAGAAGCACAAAAACTAATACGATTAAAATATGATCCAAAAATTAGAATAATTAAAAATCGTCCTAATCCCCATGGAGTAATGCTTTTAGAAGTTCAAGAGCAAAAAGAAAGAGAAATTCAAGCTATTAAAGAAAATGAAGCAAAAGAAGCTATTTTATATGCTCAAGCAATGACATTAATTAAATTTAATGGAAAAGAAATTTCATCACATGAAGAACGTTATGAATTATTTAAAGAACTTACTAGAGGAGATCAGTTCGACTTTAGTGATTTTTTAAGTCATATACAATTTGGAATTTATGATGAAAGAGAGCTTACTTGCAATTTATGTGGCAAGCCTAGCAAGAGGTTACTTCAACAAGAATTTACTCCTATCGAGCTTTTACCACTTGACATTGATACCCAACGAGCACATCGAAAACGTGCGAGAGGTACTATATATTTTGGAGTCTAAATGTTGCCAACCACGTAGTGAAATTCTCAAAACTCCGTGGTCTGAAGCCCAAAAAATTATGAAACAATCAATCGATTTTTATGCTAATATTGCTAAACTAGTGTCAGGGGCCTTTAAAAATAAAGGGTCTGCTACTACTAATAATTAAAGAAACTATATGGCTAATTTACTCGCACCTTCATTAAAATCTATCCCCCGAACTATAGAAGGGTTGTCTCCTAAAAAACAAGAAAAAGCTCTTGAAGCTATAGAGGGTATAGAAGGATTATTAACACAATCACAACGGCGTGATTTAAAAGTTGCCCAACAAAAAGTAGAAGCTGAGAAAGCATATAAAGAGCGTGACAAACAAATAAAAATACTACTTAAAAATGTCAATAGTGATGGAAGTATTTTTTCTACTCGCCAAATAAAGTTTTTACGAATGCAAAATAAATTAACACTATACTATGACAAATACCTACGTCAAAATAAATTTTTAGAGCTTGCTAAAAAGGGAATTACTTCTTTCATGAAAAGTGCTGGAGATAATTTCTTTAAAAGTCTCATGGGGCTTTTAGCTCTTGCCTTTTTAGGGCCTGAACTACTTAATAGCCTTATTGATATGTTTACAAGCATAGTATTAATTATTTTTGACCTTATAATAGCAATAGCCCCAACACTTTTTAGATTGATTACTAGAATGTTATTTGATGTTTTACCAAAAGCTATTATAAGACTTATTGATAAATTATTTCCAGAAATTGGAAAACGAATTGATCAAATATTTAAAGGCACAATGCTAGAAGGGCTTGGAGAAAGTTTATTTGGAGCTAAGGGAGCTTTTACTGGTTTATTTAAAGCTATTGGGCCGCTTATCCCAATTCTATATATTGGAACTGGGCTTATAATGAAAGTACTTCCTATGTTTACTTTATTAAAAACAATTTTAGGACCTATAGTAGGGCTATTTGGAAAACTAGGAATGTTAATGATTCGTACTTTATTGCCGGGTTTATATGCAACTATTTTAGGAGAAGGAGGATTTGCGGCTGGATTATGGTCTTTGGTAGCTCCTTTATGGGCTGTAATAACTCCCATCCTCCCCTTTGTTTTAGCTGCAATAGCTTTAGCAGCAGCCCTACTTTTACTATGGAAATACTCTGATAAAGTTGGTGCGTGGTTAGATAGCGTTCCTAAAATTTTAGAAGAAAAATTTGGAATTTTTGGAAAAATATTAGGAGTATTTTTTAAAATACTTACTGCTCCAGTACGATTTATTGTATGGGCATTTACAAATATTAAAAAATTTGGAATAAAAGAAATTTGGAAGCAAACAAAAAAATTTGGCTCTTATATAAGTCATACATTACGGTCTGCTCCATCTCGGTTTGGGGCATGGCTAAAAGACTTTTTTTCTAAAGGTATTTTTGGTTCATTATCAAAAGTATTTACAAAAGCAGTTAATTGGCTTAAAGAAGCTTTCTTAGGATTTGGAGATATTTTAGGGGCCATTATAGCTCATCCTATGGACTTTATTACTGGCGACAAAGATTACAGGGCAAAAGCAGTTAAGGCTAAACATCTTGAACGTTTAATGGAAAATGAAGCAGTTTCAGCAACAGCAAATGCAAAAGCTTTTGATGAACGTCTTAAGAAAACTGGAAAAGATGATCGGTATGATCAAATCTTAACTCTGAAACAAAAAGAAATTGAGCAAAAAATTAGATCATATAGTCAAATTCAGTTGGAATTTGATGATACTCATAGCTCTACTGGGGCAAGTAGATAATGGCTAATATAATACGTATAAAATTATTAAATGATCAATCTGGAAATATGTCGGAATCTAATCAAGACTCTAATGTTTTAGAGCATCCAATTATGGATGATGTTCAACCAAAATATAAATCTACTTTTACTTCAATCAGTGATGAAATTCCTATAGTAAATAAAATTGCTACTTTATCACAGCTATTTGCTGCTGGAGGAGGAACTGCAAGCAAAGGAATTGAAAATCTGCGAGCTAAATTTAATGTTCCAATATGGCAAGGAACTGATGCAGCAGAAATACCAGTTAAATTAATATTTTTTATAGAAGAAGATGCTAAAAAAGATGTTTGGGATAAAATGAGAAAAATTATCTCATTAACTATATTAAGTGTAGAAAAAGTTGGAGGAAAAGAAGTATATAGGACCCCAGGTATTAGTTTAGCTACAATGAAAGCTGTACAAGATACTTCTACTAAGGAAATTTCTACTAAAGGAAAACTAATTTCTATGGAAATACCTGGAATAATATTTTTAAATCCAGCTTTTATAGAGTCAGCTGAACCTACATATTCAAAGCAGATAACAAAAAAAGGTTGGCCTATTTGGGGTACTTTAGACTTAGTTATAAAAGGATTATATCCAGCAACAACTGCAATATTTGATGCAGTTGAAAACCCAAAGGGAGCAAAAGGCGGCCTTGGTGGAGAAAAAAGTGCAGGAACTGCTGGTAAATCAGCTTCTGGCGGGTAAAGTAATATGCATCATTTATTCATGGACACTTTAGAAGAAGGTAGTAGTAATATTCATAATATTACAGTGTATGATTCAACCACAATTAAGTGGAGTACTTTTCCTTGGGCTAATGGATTTTATAAACATGCAATAACTTCTGTGGAACTTATTAAACCTTATCTTATAAGTTGGGCTTATTATGGTGATGTATCATGGGAATATGTACTTTTACTTTTAAATAATATTGCTGATATAGAAGATGTACCAGTAGGAACAATAATAAATATACCAAAATTACAAGATCTTAAGGATTTTCTTTTAGCTAATAAAAAATAGGAGAGACTCGATGCCTAAGTTTTATGTTGCAGAAATAGTTGACAACAATGACACAGATAAAGAAGGAAAAGTTCAAATAAAAATTCTTCCTGAAATGAAAGACTTTGGGCAAGATGATTATCCTTGGGCACGTCAAGCTAAAAGCTTTTCTGGTGGGTCAAACTCTTATGGAATTTCTTGTATACCAGAAACCAATTCTAAGGTTTGGATTTATTTTGAAGATGAAATAAATTTTAGAAATGCTTTTTATTTATTTGACTTAAATTTAGAAAGTTTACATCCTCATGAACTGTATGAAGACGATATTAAAAGTACAGTTGGTGGGTCAGCTTCATACCCTGATGTGAAATTTTTATACTTTAAAAACGGAATTTGCCTCGCAGTATCTTCTTCTGATTCAAAACCTGAGGTTACAATATATCACCCAAAAGCATGGGTTCATATAAACACTCAGGGCCTTCTTGAGTATTCTGATAATTATAGCAATACTATAAAAACAACAACTGCTAATAAAATTGAAATAAACGGAAATACAAAAGAATTAGTTACATGGACAGAATTAAATACAGCCCTACAAACTATGCTGACTTTACTCAATGCTGATATTGTAAAAGCAAATGGAGCAGGTGGCACAGCTACGGGAAATACAACTTTAAATATAACTTCTGCTAAAACTCAAAAACTTGTAACTAGTTAATACTTCATTGTTATTACTAATAATTAAGAAAAATTATTATGGAAATATACCACGATCTTGACTTATTTGGCAATGATACTTCTTCAGGTGAAGCTATTGTTCATTTTGATAACGAAGCAGTAGATTCTGCTTTAACTACGTGGATAACTTCTAAATTAGGGGATATCCTTAAAAAACCAAATGAAGCTGGTGTATTAGACAGAGCCATTTTTAAAAATATGACTGATGCAAAAGTTGATCAGTTAGTATTTTTAATTAGAACTGGTATTATGAATAATTTTTCTCCTAGTATTGAACTAAAAAAACTATATATAGAAAGAGACTATGTACGTAAAATATTAATTATAAATCTGGAATACTCTGAGCCAATTACAGGTCGAACCCAATCTTTAAAAATTTATACAAAAGATTTAACAGCAAAACAGTCTTTTACTTTTGAAGAAATAGAATTTTCTGAACTTAATTTACGGAACTGGGTATTAATTAAAAAACCTGAAATGAAAAGCAAATTACTAAAATTTAATTCAGAAAAATTGCATTGGCAATGGGGTAAATATCTTTTAATAAATCTTGAAGCTTCTGACAGCTATTTCGAAGAAATACTTGCACTCATAAACTTAAGCTAAGGTAATAATTTATGACCTTTGATTTTGATTCAATAAAAACAGACTTAAAAAATAAGCTATCCTTATTATCAAGTTGGTCCAAAATACTTTTTTATGGGGTATATGAAAGACTAATCGATGTAGTAGCTTATGGCATTGAAAAATTAGCATATTTAGTTGAAGTTTACTATCGTGAAAGCACTTGGGAAACTGCAGAAATAAAAGAGTCATTAGTAAATCAATCACCATATATTGGTTACATTCCTTATAGAACAGTAGGAGCCTCTGGAGAAGTTAGTGTTAATGCAAGCTCTACATTTAGCGGGTCAGCATATACTGGAGTAAGTGTAACTATACCTAAATGGACTCAATTACAAAATACAAATAAAACAGTATTTGCTTATACCACTGAAACTGAAATTTATGGAAATGGTACTTCTGGGTCATTATCTATTGCTGTAAAAGAAGGTACTGTTAAAACTTATACATATGAAGCTGCTGGAACAGCAAATGAAATAATCCCTTTAGTTTCTAATACAGTAGAAAATGATTATATTCAAGTTGATATTGTAGACTCAAATGGAACTGTTCTTAATGCAGTTAACATTTGTGGTGAAGATAATTTAACTGATGCTACTATAACAAATCCAGAAAAATTATATTTTTTAACAGACACCACAAATTACTATTGTGAAGTAGTTAACGCTTCTACTTTTGAACAAGTACTTATTAAATTTGGTGATAATGTTTACGGGCGTCAATTAGCTACGGGGCAATTAGTTAAAATTACGTATGCTGAAACAAATGGAGCTGCTGGTAATATTACACAAGCAGATATTATTACTCAATTTGCAGAAGACTTAGTTGATGCAAATGGGGATGTAGTTACTTTATATGTTACTAATGATGATGAAATAAGTAATGGAACTGATATAGAAGATATTGAGCACATACGAAACTATGGCCCTCAATTATTTGCTGCTGGATACCGATGTGGAGGAGATACTGATTGGAAAACTGTCTTAGAAGCTTCTGGATATATTTATCGAGCAAATGTAGCTAATGGAGAAGAACTTGGATATACTTCTACTGATACTGTTAACAAAGTATATGTTACAGCTATTTCTACTGATGGGTCGACATTAACAAGCGCTCAGAAAGATGCTGTTGTACTTTATCTTAAAGATAAAAATAAAAAGGGAGTGACTGAAATTGTTTCATGGTTTGACCCAGCTATTATTTTTCTTATGTTTAAAATAGAAGCTACTATAACTTCTCAAGCTTATACTACTGTTGATAGCTTAATTGATACAGCATTAACAACTAATTATGGGATTCTAAATGTAGATTTTCAAAAAAATGTTTATTGGTCAAATTATACAAAAATTATTGACTCTGTATTATATATTGACCATCATGAAACTGAAGTTTTACAAATGGAAAAAAATAAAGCTGCTACATTAGTAGTGTATGAAATTGCTGTTAGTTATCCATCTTCAGAAACCTCGATAGCAGCAGATCAGATTTATTTACAACAAGACACTTTAGAAATCTGGATTCATCGAAAACGGGCTGGAGTTTGGGATGATATTCCTTATCTTATAGGAAAAGATGTTAGTGGTACTATAGTTGGTAAGCAAGGGGATTTAACAGCTCCAAATATTTATACAATAACATCATCTTATATATCATATACAACAAATAAAATTGGGTATTATATAGACACAATCTATAATAATCTTAGTACATACGGAGTTCAAAATCCTCAAGCTGCTGATTTAACTGGATATATTATATCAATAGCATATAAAACTCAAGATGGTGCTGGAACTCCTGCTCATTTAGAAGATGTTAGATTACCTGAGTCTCGATGTATTACAGACATTGACACTGACTATATATTTAAAACATTAAGCTATTCATAACATGCCAATTACAAAAGACTGGACAAAATTACTACCCTCTAATTTAAAGAGTGTAACGAAATGGAAAGAATTTATACAAGCGTATCAGTCTACTATTGCAAGCTTAAAAGATGAAAAAATTACTACTATTCATGACCAATGGATAATAGATAAAGCTACTGAGACAGATCTTAAAAATTTATTAATTCGTTTTGGTTGGAACTTATCTTATTATGAAGGGTGGGCTATAACTAAAGAGTATCTTAAGCGTGAAGTTGAAACTATTATAAAACGCATTCTTTATAAAAATGGAAGAAAAGCATATATAGCTGAAGGGTATATTTTTAATTTATATGCTGATGTATACCCATTAGTAAAAATTGTAGAAGACAATAGTATTAGCCCTTTTATAGATTACTGGACTTCGACTGAATTAAGTAGTGTTATAAATATTCTCGATTCTGGGGATGATAAATTATTATATTATACATTAGGAATTCCTGTCTATGAAGATCCAAAAGAGTCAGGTTTTGCTCCAGCTTATTTAGATACTACTAGTACTATTACAATGCTTGACCAAGCTTCATATGTAGATTCAATATTACGAAGCATTATGTTTTCTTATAAATTTAATTTTATAGAAAATGCTACTGAATTTATGAGCTTAAACTCTTTAAAAGCAATTGATAATGATTGTAAGCAGATTAAACGTAAAACAGAACAAATGTATTATGAACCAAATTTACATATTAACTATGGTACTTCTGGTCAACTTATAACTACAAATTATGTAGACTATGAAAGACTTCTTTCTGGTAGTCAAAAAACTATGTTTTTCGGTTCTCCTACTAGTTTTTCTTCTATGATAAATTCTGGTTCAGTCCAACTAGGGAGTGGGGCATTAACTACTATAAATTCTTCTATTAGTTCTGTACAAGGATTAGTTTGTACAATTTCTGCTTTTGATACACTTACTTCTATTACAGAGGCTCCATTTTTATATAGAAGAAAACTATATGAAAAAGCTATGGTACCAGATTTTACAGAAATGGCTTGTTTTACTTCAAGTGGCCAGTGTTTTATGTATTCAACTTTTCCAAAAGTTATTTTAAATAGTGGGTCTTTCTATAGCAATATTGCATTTACATTTAACTTAGTTTAGTTCATTACTAATAATTAATGAGGATTCGATTTAATGAGTACGACAAATTCTGGTAATCAAACACTAACTTTCGATTATAAAAATCCAACTACTTCAGCAAGTTTTAATACTTTGTTGAGAGGAGCAATTAAACCTGGTATTTTTTCTGGAGCTACTCTTACTAAAGTTGATAATGCTACTGTAACTATAAGCCCATTTGTTGCTTACCTTAATGTTGGTACTGACAAAATGGTTAGAGCTACTACAACCACAGCAGTAACTATTAATGTGTCTGCTGGAAGTCCTGTTGTATATATGACTTATACGTGGGCTGATGTTATTGAAAATTATATTGACTTTGCTATTCGTGCTGATAATGGAGTAAAAGCTACAAATGAAGTTACTATTGGCAAAGCTACATATTCTGGAAGTGTATTAACTGGATTTAATTATACATGGCCTGCTTATAAAACTTCAACTTCACTTGATTCAGCAAATACAACTTATTTACCTGGAAATGTACGAGTTAATGGTACAATATCTGGAAGTTTAGTTGGAAATGTCACTGGGAATGCAAGTAATAATGTTGCACTTACAGGCAACCAAACAATAGCGGGCACTAAAACATTTTCATCTAATATTGTTGGAACATTATCAGGAAGTTTAATTGGGGACATCACAGGGCATGCTCATGCAATTGCTGAAACCGGAACTGGAGCAGGAATAATTCGTGAGAAAATCATCAATATTGATGATTGGGATATGGCTTCATCAGGCAGCCTTTGGAAAAGCCATGGATTAACATTTTCAAAAATACGTTCCGCATCATGCTTTATACGAGATGATGCTGGCCTTTATTTATATGATTTAGTAAATAGTGGAGCTGGTGAGATTAGGATTACTGCAACAGGTATTTCATTGTACAGAATAGCAAGTTTTAGTATGGCAGATACTGCGTCATTCGATTCTACACTTTTTAATTCAACATCTTACAATCGTGGTTTTATAACTATAAGATACATCGACTAATGAAATATAAAAGCTCTCTAACAATATAAATATAAAACACTAAATTAATTTAAAAATTAAATAAATGGAAACAATAACAAACAACATTAAAAAAATTAAAAAGCATCTTCAAAAACTTTTCCCTATACCAAACTACGAAGCTTGCTAGGTTTATGTGAAAATTAATTTTGAAGTAGATATTAAAAATAATTGTTTATTTATTACTATTTGCAAACCATCAATCACTCTTTTTGCTTCGCATATTGCTTTTGAAGAAATAAGACCATATTTAAACTCTTACGAAAAATTTACCTTAGACTTAAGACAACTAAAAGAGTTTGACTCAACTTTTATAGCTCTCCTTATAAATATTTTTAATACTCTTCAAATACAACACAAAAAACTCATTTTAGTACATTCATCAAAAGAGCTTTTACGAGCACTAGAATTGTATGGAATTTTAAAGTTTTTTGAAATTGAAATTGACTAAAACTTTTTATAATTTCCTAATAAAAGTTTTCTATTTGCATATATATTACACAAAAACTGAGGAGTAGAAAGAATATCTTTTACATAAGAGTCATCGGTGTCTTCTGAAATAATAGGAATTGTATAAGCATTTAAATGTTCTTTTCCAAGTTGTTCCGCCATTTTATAACCAGCAAAATCATTGTCATTTAATAAAAGTATTTCTTTAAACTCTTTTAAATAATCCATTTGGTCTTCAGTAATTACAGCTCCAAAAGTGCAGGTTACATTTTTAGAAATATTCAAATAAATTTTTGGTACACTTCCAAATCCCTCAACTACATATAAGGGTTTTTTCCTATCTAAATTATCAATATTAAAAATAGTAGTATTTATACTTACTCCTTTAGGGTATAAAACTTTTTTCTGAAGTAAGTATGTTAATTCAATAGAAAAGATTTCTTTATTGTTTTCAAATAATTTTTGATTTTCAAGTTTAAGTTTTCTTCGTTTGCATTCTCGCTTAAATTGTTTAGAGAGATTTTTAAATGAATCCGAGCTTTTATAATACTCTTGAAGTTTCTCATACTGCATTAATTTTCGAGCTTCAAACAAATTTATTTTTTTCTTTGAGTCTATAATTGGTACAATAAAATAGTCAGTATAAAAATTACTAATACAATGAGTAATATTAAATTCTTCACAAAAATCTTTTGTAAACCCTCTTTGAGAAGTGTAATTATATTTTTCTGATTGTAAAGGAAAAGTTTCTAAAGAAGTTTTAACAGTTAATTTTTTTTCTTTTGGCTTCTTTATTTCAGTAGATTGCTTTGGTTGAAAAATAACATTTTGTGGTATATAATCAAAAGATTGAGTTTTAACAAAATTCTCTGCTTCTTTATAAGTACAATTATAAATGTTTTGAACTATCTTTACAATATTAGTTTTTAGTCTACACCCTAAACAATTATAAACCCCAGTTTCAACATTAATACCAGCTGAAGGAGTACTGTCTTCATGAGCAGTATTTACACATTGAAGTTTTACCCATTCTCCAGAATCTTGAACATAATGAATATTTAACGCATCAAGAGTATTATAAATATCTGAGCGAGTATATTCCAATTAAGATTCTCCTAAATAACGAAGTCCACAATCAAGTATTTCTTTTGACACTCCATTTTCAAGGCAGAACGTATAAAACTTAATTTTTATTGTTGCAGCATTAAAAGTAATATTTTCTTGCAAAGCATTTTCAGTACGTTTTAATTCAATATCTCGTACAAAATAATCTTTATAAAAGTCATTTACTGAATTTGAATCTGGGGCATTAATAATATTCAAAACATTATTTTTATTTTTTGGTAGTTGGCCAAACTCTACTGTTTCATATTCAAAATAACTTGGGTGGGTTATTTCAACAATTTTACCTTCAACAATTTCAAATATTGGATTATCAATTTCTCCATGACGAGTAGCAATAGGAACCCCAATTATGTAATGTTGATTTTCATTATGAATAAAGTTTTTAGCTAAATGAATATGCCCATGGATAGTAGTTCCTTGCACGCTAAGATTAATTCCTTCATTTCCAAAAGCAGATTCAGGCGGGGTTATATGAGTAAAAATAAAGTCATAAGACCCTTTAAGACTCTCATATTCTTCTTTCATACTTAATGAGTATTTAAAAGGCAAAAACAAACACTTATAATTGTTAATAGTAATTTCTTCTTTTTCTAAAATCACTTTAACATTAGGAAGATGATTAATTCCTTCAAGCACACTTCCTTTTCTACGTGAATGTGTATGGTTTCCGCCAAGCAAGTATACTTGAGTTTGTTTTTCTAAAAAATTAGCGAACATAGAGAAAACTTCCCAATCTGGAGCTGAACTGTCAAGCTCATCACCAACAAAGATAAAAGTATTTCCTCTATAATTTTCATCTAGCCAATTTAAAAACTGTTGTTGTGCTTCAAAATAAGGGCTAGTATGCTTTAAGTGCAAATCTCCAATGACCAATACTTTGTTCATCTTTTATTTGTAACTCCTTATAATAGTCTACGTTAAATTCACTACATTTCTTGCATACAACTCCTCGAGGAGCTGACTTATGGCGGGTAATAGTTTTACATTTTTTGCAATATATTTTCATACATAAATCTCCTTAAATTATTTTTGAGCATCATATCGTTTAATTATTGAAATTAACGTCCTGTCTATATGACTAAGAGTATATCGTTTTATTGCAATATACCTATTTTGATAAATGTCTAAAGCAAAATTTATTTGTTCAGAAGTATACGTTTTTAGAAGATCTGTAATAATTCGAGCTTTTGTAGTATAAGATACTTCTAATTCATCTAAAATGTTAGATATATTGCTATTTTTAATCAATTCATAATATTTTTCTTTTGGTGTTATCATAACTATATTCTAGAAGGTCGCTGGGATGCTCCAGATTGACCCGGTTGCATTTGTTTAGCCTGGGTGATAATACCTATTAGAGTGAATTCTATTAACGTGGGCGTTAAATAGGTGAATTTTAATAATGAGTTTAACCGGTCAATACACATTTCTATAATAGAAATATGAACAGAAGTATCAATCTTGTCTAATTCTCCTTTAATATAAAAAGGTAATTGTAGACCTGCTGCTTGCTTATATAAAAAATTTAATTTTTTACGAAGCTGTTCAATAGTCTCGTCTGTCAATTCAACTTCAGTTAAAACATTTATATTTCCAGAAAGTAAACCATTGATAATTTTGCTTAAGGTTTTTTCAGTAACTAAATCAAGTTCAGAAAGAAGATCTTTTTCATTCCAAATATTTCCATAAATAACTCTTTCTAAATATGCTAGGGCATCTCTCATTGAACCACGAGCCGCTTCACTTATTGTCAAAAGTATACTTGCTTTTTCTTCAGTGTCAATTTTAATATTTATGGATTCACAATACTTATATAAGTATTCACCAATTTGTTTTGAAGTTAAAGGTTTTAAATTATATTTTATAGTTCTCCCAAGAATAGCAGGAGGTAATTTTAAAGTTTCCATAGAGCCAAGAAGAAAATATACTTCTTTATATTGGCGTTCAAGAAACTTTAATAATTTTTTTAGGGCTTGAGGATTTTTAGAAAGCGCTTGAAGTTCATCAAGTACAAATACTTTTTTATTACTAGTCTCAAAAGAAATTTTACGAGAAGCTATCTCTTCTATATCACGAGCTTTTTCTATATTAAGATCATAACCATCATATTCATAATAGTTTATAGCAGGTCTTTCTAAATTAATAGCATTACAAATAGAGCAATTATTACAAGCATTACCATTATTATCAGTATGCTCGCATAAGATATTTTTTGCTACAATTCGTTGAAGAGTTGTTTTCCCAACACCAGTAGGCCCTATGAATAAAGATACTTGTGGAAAGTTTTTTTCTTTCGATCGCTGCTTCCATTCTTTAATAGTTTTTTCATGGCCTATAACTTCATTAAGAGTTGGTGGGATTAGTTTTTGGGCTAAATTCATCGTGCCATTCTCCTGATACTACTTCCAAAATAATTTCTAAATCTTTCAAATCTACTTTTTTTGTAATAGTACAAATTAGTTCATCACTATAAGAAAATTCTTCTTTAGAATTATCAGACCATATTTTACGCTTTCCATTCTTTTTTAAAATATGAGGATGGATTTTTTTAACTTGCCCATATAAAGCTATTAAACCAATGACTTGAGTATAAGCATTATAATACAGTCTATTAACTTGAGCTTCTATAAAAGTATCATTTATCTCTTGCATCTATATTTTCTATTTATTTCTAAAATTTTTATTTTCATATTCTCAGAAAAACTTTCTTTATATAACATCGCTTCCATGAAATCACTTTCCCAATCATCAAATTGTGATGCATATTGTTTGCATACTGAATTCACAATTGCAGAGTAGTTTAATTCTTTCATATAATAATTATACAAATCAAAATAAAAAATTAAATCTTTTTATTTTCCATCATAAATGTACGCCAATCATTAGAAACAAAAAAATCATCTTGAAGTATTAACCACAAAGAGTATCTTTTTGATTTAAAAATTAAGTCGTATAACATGGCCCCAGAAGAATGGAACTTAGTAGTAATTGGGAATATAATAAATTCGGGAGTTTTACGATCGCGTATTTTAACAGGCATAAAAGGAATCATAGAAGACGGGCAATCATTATTTACTTTCAACCATTGTTGAAAAATGCCATTAGAAACTAAATTTGAAAAATTAGTAAATAATAGATTTATAGAAGAATATGACTTTGTGTCAATAAAAAATAAATCAGTAAATTCTTTATAAATTAAATCAACAGCTACAATATCTCCTTTTACACAAGTATCTTTACCTTGTTTTTTACGTGAGGTAAAGCGAGCACCTGAGGATAAATCGCGCCAGAACAGATCATCGTTTGTATTATTACTAACCCACAAAGATAATTTTTTTGAAAACTCACGCTCGTAAGAATTACCTACTCCTTTAGAATTCACTTAGACTTAGCTCCAAATTTAGGGATTTTTATAAAATAAAGGTATAATAAAACTATAGTAGCAATAATCTTAAGCCAAATCATATTTTACTTCTGGAAGTACTCCATTAGAAGATACTAAAAATGGCAGTAAACACTTTTGATCGATTTCAATAAGGCGTTTATACATATTTTCTTTTTTATCTTTTATACATAATACATATTTAGTCAAATATGTTTTTATTTCTATATTCACATTTGCTAATTCTATTGTAGGAAATTCAAGAAAAGGGTCAATAAAAGCAATTGCATAAATTTTACATCGCACTTTATCTGAAGGAATTTGAGAAAATTTTAAATCTGTTGGTAAATAGTATTTTTTACTTTCAGTTAAAATAACCCCAGTGGAACTACAAACTCCATTTCTTATAACAAAGTTAGTATATGTTACAGAATTATTAACTTCTTTACGAACCTGGGCTAAGTCAAAATAATAAATTGCAGCCATTATATACTCCTAAGCGTTTAGTACTTTAAACTCAAGCACTTTACCACTAATTTTTTTCAATGATTTACATGCTATCCCTTTTTGTTGTATATTTTTATTTAGTAGAGAATTCTCTTTTACAAAATCTAATAAAGTCTTAGGAGTAAATTCAGAAAAAAGTTGAATTTCATCACAGATAAGAGGCACATGGCAAAGTTTGCCTTCATTTAAGAGAAAATCATTAAATATATCAACACGATGTTCAGTTGTTAAATGCTTTTTAGTTTTTGCAGTTGTAACATCATGCATTAAAAATCTAAAAGTAGGTTTATTATAACAATTACCTTTTATTCCTTTGCCAATTATAAGGCCCTCTATTATCATATTTTTTGGATAGTTTTGAAAAGCCTTTTCCATGTCACATTTTTCTATTAAAGACGAACAAATAGTAATATTTTCGGTGGTAGCTTCTTTTAAATTAACAATAGTGAATACTATTGCACCTTTTTTATTTTTAGTATAAGTAACTTTAAGGCCTTCGCAAAATTCAGTTACTTCAAAAAATGTCTTTTTATATTTTTCAAAGTACTCTGGTACATCAGCAAGATTAATCATAATTTCTCCTTAAGTCTTATAATATTGGATGATCCATAAATTGATTTGAAGCAACAAAGTTTGGGTCATCAATGTCTAAATATTCATTAAATAAAATAAATGAAGTATTTTCTGCTAGTAAAGGCATTGGGTCCATTGGTTCTGAAGGAGACTCATTAGCAAATTTATAAAATACTGATAAATGACAATGTCGCCCAAAACTATACCCTATATCAGCGTAGTTTCCTAGTTTAGTATTTTTTGCAATAGTGTCTCCAAGTTTTACAGATAAATTTTCCAAATGAAAGTACTCTAAATAAACTATTTGGCCATGATATTTTGAACGTACAATACAATAGTTTCCTCCTGAGTTCTCTTGAGTCCACCGAAACTTTGAGTCATATTTATTATAGGCTTTTACAACAACTCCATCAGTAAATGAATACACAGCCCGCTCGCTATTAGACATACGAAAATCTATGCCATAATGTTTAACTTCGCTAAATCCTCGGGTAACACGTATCCCATTATGAAGTAATGTTCCAGTCCAAATTGGCCATGAAAACTCTACAAATTTTTCAATTGAAGGGTCTGTACTTCTAACAGTTTGAAAAAGAGTACCTATACCCTCATTCCAATCTACATATTTTACATATCCATTTGAAGTTACTTCTTCTACAAGACCAACTCTATCGTGAATCTGTTTTCCATTAACCCACTTAGGCTTAAAAATAATAAAGTCTCCTGGCTTTACTTGAGAAATACTAATTGCATAGGTAAGCCCTACTTCCATATATGCGTCTATCTTTTTAGCTAAAATGTTACTATCTTTCGCAGTAACATTTGCACCAAGAGAATTTACAACCTTTTCAATTGCTCCTAATTTTAAATCAGGCCCACTTTCTTTTTTAAAGTCAGCTAATGTTAATAGCCATCTTAAATGAAGGTTTTGTGGTTTAATTTTTCTAAAAGCTTCATAGTCTTTTCTGCTTTTTTCAAGCATTACACTTTCTTTTTGAAAGAAAATTCCTAAATGCTTAGTATAATCGCAGTATAATGTAGTAAATATAGCTAAAGTAATACAGTATACAATTATACTAACTTTATGTTTTATAACAAAACGAGCAAATCGTCTATTAAAATAATTATATACTTTTATTTTAAATATGTTTAATTTAATTCTTAATTTTATGCTGAACTCCTTTAAAATGTTTAATTTAGTTTCTTCAGTTTCTTCAGTTTCTTCAACTTGAATATTAAAACTATTTGGATCTAAACTTTCTTCATTTAATGTGAGTTGTCTTCTGCGTTTTTTACGTCGACTCATGCTTTTACCTCTTCTTAATTTTAGTTCCTTTGACTTTGCCTACTGTACTTGGATGATAAGTTACTCCTGTTGAATACCCAGTTTCGCTATTTCCACATTTCCCAGCGGCAACATCATGCATAGCTACTTTTAATTGAGGCCCGGTGTTCTTACTCTTACATTGTGGACATAATTCTTTCATGTCAGAAAAATTATCTAAAACTCTCATTTTACAAACATCAAACTTATAACCACAATCTCTGCAAACGAAGTCTGCAAATTGCATTATTTACTCTCCTAATTCGCCTGGATTTATGTCTTCTGTGTCTTCTAAATTTTTACCAATATCTAGTAATTTTTTACTTACTTCATCATTTACTGTTTTTTCGTCTATTCTCATGCTAGTTTTTGAATTTTTAATAAGCTCCTTATTGGGCTTAATTATAATTTTTGGTAATTTTTCAGCCACCTCAAAATCAATAGGACTCATTGTTTTTCTAACTTCTTTAGAAGAAGTTATAGCTTCTTTTTTAGGAGCCAAATGAGACTGTATAAATTTTTCTTTATCAGTATTCAATTGAATCAATGCTAATCTAATTGCATTAGCTTTAGAATACAATTCAATCAAGACTAACTTTTCATCACCTTTAGCTCCTTGTTGAAGTATATTCAAATTATTAAATACTAAAGTTATAGACTTCAAAGACTCTCGTATTCGAGTTTCTTTACCTGATAGTTCCATAAGAGCTACCCCTCAATTATTACTTTTAATTCCCCAGTAGTGTTAACTTCAAAAAGTCGAGACAAAGCTTTTCGTTTTACATTAAAACCATAAAACATAAAAGTGTCATCAACACGAGATGTTTTAAATGTAGTGTCATCTACAAGAATGCTTTTTATTTCACAAACTTCTTTTGTTCTTTTTTGAAGTAGTTTATCACCAACACGTAAATTATTAGCTTCTTTGTAATTCCAACCCATAAATTTCTCCAATTGTCTATGATTATTAGTTAAAGAATACAAAACTAATTATAAAAAATTACCAAAAATTTATTAAATTCAGGTCAATATCTGAAAAATCTAATAAAAGTTTACATTTTTCATTTTTTGTATCATTTGCTTGTTTAACGTATAATAATATATTTTTTGATTGCTCTAATGTTTTTTTCAATTTTAAAGTTAAGTCTTGGTATAGGGTATCTATACTTATATTTTTATTAATTTTATAAGATTTTTTTATTTTAATAGTAGGGAGATTAAGATGACCATGTGCTTGAGAAATAACCATGTTGTCTGAATTGAGTACCCGAAGTACTTTTAAAATATTAATATTTTTATATTTTGGTGAAAGATGTTTAGCGAGAAGATCGAATGAGAAGAAATAACATTTTTCTAATTCTTTTTTAAATTTAGCTGTTAGCCTAACTTTTTTGTGGATGCTAATAGTGTAATTAGTGTCATGTTCAAATAACATTCTACCAATGACTTCTGTGTAATAATCTTTAATAAGTGGGAGTGCTTTAACCTGCCAAGCAATAGAATATGATGAAAAATGTTTTTGAAGTGCTACTTTAGATATAGCTGAGATAAGATTTTGATAACCATATTTTTCTATATAAGGCTGATTTGAAACAAAGTCAGAAGATGCTTGAGCAACTTGAGTTTTTAGTTTTGACATATCAAAATGCTCTTGAACCCATTTGAAAGCATTCAAAATAGTTTTAGCTTGATCATTTTTAATATCATTACTGCCTTTGTCATAGCTTAATACAATTTCAGTAAAAGATTCAAGAGTACCATTTGACTTTTTATAATAAAAGAATACTGCTCCTTTTGTGAACCATGTCTCATGTCGGGTTCCAGCCCCATAAAAAAGATCTTTTTTAGTACTAAATTTGACTGGAGTCTCATATGTATTTTTGAAAATAGACCCTGAATACTCTTCTTCTATATCTTCAAATTTAATTTTTATGGAATCATAAGACACAATGTTCTTATTTAAGTTAGTTTTAACGAGGTTAATTGCTTCTAAAGGAGTACTTATAAACTCAAATTTGACTTTTGAAATATCTTTTGTGTCTGCATTTAATAGTTTAATAGGCCGATAATACACGCTCATGGGTAATTGAAGAATTTTATTTGTCCAATTTAAATCAATATTAATTGTAAACGTTTCTGAATTATACTTATCTTTTATATAATCAACGAACTTTTTTAATATTTCAGGTTTTACTGGTTTATCAAATTCATAATAAACATGAAATCCACCATTTTTAGAAATTTCTATATATAGTGGCTCTTTGTAATTTAACTCATCTAATAAAATATGTAGGGTCGATAAGGCTTGTTGTTTAAAAAATTCTGTATTTTCTATACTTGTAGGATGAGCATCAATATCAAAACAAGCAATATTGCTCTTAGGATGCTTTGAAAGTCCGTATACTTTTGAAATTTTTCTGCAGGTAATTGCTAATTGCTTAGTTTCTTCATCAATAATATCATTTTTTACTTTATTATATACTCGGTTACTAAATTGAGTTTCATAATGCTTTTGTATTGTGTCAGCATTTTTTAAGGATAATGGTATCATAACATCAAGGTTATTTTTATTTGCAATATAAACCTTTCCATTATTAATATCTTCTTTATGGTCTGACCACCAACTTATACCTGTAAGATGAAGTGGATTTTCACTTTCTGACCCTACAAATATTGCTTTATGTGCTTGTCTTCTAGTACCTGTTAAATTAAATCCTAGTGTATATAAAAAGTCTAGTAAACGAGGTTTAATTAACTTATAAGTTTCTGGTTCAAAAAAATTATCATTATAAATGTTAAATTTTAATTGCTCTATTTCAGATATCAAACTACCCTCTCAAGGTTATTATTGTTATTAGTATAATGGCAGATATTATTAGAATACAAAAGTGTGAGAAAACTAGAAATTTTTATTTCGCATAAAAAAATTTCTACAATTTGCGTTGATTTGTATTATATAATAAACCACGGAGAAATTAGTATATGAAAGTAAATCATAATGAAGATGATATTTTTAAAAGCTTAGGTATCAATACAACTGATATGGGTACCTTTATTGAATATTTAAGTAAAAATGTACTTGAAGATGAAGAAAAAGACTGTCTTTCAAAAGAACTTGAAGCCCTTGAGCTATTTATTTTTGATAAAGGAAAAGAAGTAGATCTTGCAAACCTACGTACGTTATTATTGTTTTTCTATGATATCTTTATACGATATACTGAAGTTAAAGAAGCTATTACTTGTTTAACTAAAGTTGGACTTGATGACTTAGCTCAACCTGTTCTATATAAAGAACTTCAGGAAAGTTTTTCTGCTCAGAAGCACTAATAATTAAATTTTATAAACTCAAATGAGTTTGTATATATAAAACACTGATGCTTTTAGCATCTAAAAAAGAGGTAAAATTTATGACAGTATTTGATGATGCCGTACAAAAAAGGGAATCGCAAAAAGCTAGAGAAGCTCGTAAAAAAACAAACACAGGGACTTTTGAATTTGTTAAAACAGAAAAACTTGGTCTTCGCGTAGGTGATGAACCACGTACTGAAAAGGTTTTTCGAATTGTTGGCTTGCCTTTTGAAAATCGTAAAAATGCTTTTGATTCAAAATTAGTATTTTTTAGCAGGATTATAAAGGATGGGCAAGCAGGGTATACTCATATTATTTGGAAAACTATTCTAAATGAGGATGGTATTCCTGAGTTAGATGAAAGCTGGATTCTTTACCGTCTTTACAAAAAAATCACTGAAGCTAAATGGTATAATTATTCTGATGCTGAAAAAGCTGCTCTTGGTGATGGTAAAAATGGGAAGTATATTCCTCTCCATTCTGGTACAAAATGTTTTGCTCGTGTCCAAGCTAATACAAAAGAAGGAGCTAAATATCCTCCAAAGTTTTATCCTATTAAACGAGTATTGATGAATGTTATAGATCGTATGGACGATTGGTGTGTACAAAACAAGCATACTAAACTTCTTTATGATGCTATAAATCCTTTTACTCGTGTTAATGCTGATGGTAAAGAAGAAGTAGTTGAGTTTGTTAATAATGTGGGTATTAGCAAAACAGCATATGATTGCATCTGGGAAAACGTTATTAAATATCATCATCATTGGGATATTGATGTTATTGCCCGTACTACTGGAGATGGGCAAAATCCTGTTATAGTAAAAGATGCTACTGAGAAAAAGCTTGAAGCTCTTTCTTTACAACTTGCTAAAGTAGACCCTATTACTGCAGAAGAAGAAGCATATGAACGCTATGATGTTGATAAACTAACTCCTCATGCAAGTTATGATAAGTTATATAGAAACATTGTTGGCTTATTCAAAATGACTGATGCTGAACTTGGTGAATCTTTTTCTAAAGAACTTGGTGAGTTAGTAGACAAAGAGAAGAGTGAAAAAGCTGCTAATCAAGAAACTGAAACTACTCAAGATGAAACTGAGCATCAAGAAATTCCTGAATCTGCTAATAAAGAAAGTAAAGAAGCTCCTGTAGCAGAAAGACCTCAAAGGGAAGTTAAAAAAGAGTCTTCAGAGATTGATTATACTAAGGTATTTCCTTATTGGGCTAAACTTTCGACAGATGACCAGGCAGATATTAAGAAAGCTCTTCAAGAAGTTAAAGGTAATGTACCTATTTGGAAAGCTGGAACTAATCTATTGCCTTGTGATACAGCAACTTGTGTATATGCAGGAACTACAGAGAGAACTTTCTTGCCAAACACCGTGTATATTTGCCCTGAATGTGGTACTGATTTTAATGCAAAATAATTTCTAATAAAATTATAGTAGGATATAACCAAGTTAATGGGTCTTGTTTGAACGTTATTTGTATTATAGCTAGTAAAGAAACCAAACGTTTCCTACTATAATTTTATATAATTTTTGAGGAGAATTTTTTTTATGTCATTATTGTGGTTAATTATTCCCATCATATCTTATGTTATTATGTGGCTTTGTTTTATTCCAATAGCTCATGAATTATACTTATATTTTTTCTATGAAAATAAGAGCAAATGGTTTAATAAAACTATATTTTATGGTTGTTTTAGTCCTTTGTCTCCTATTATAGTTATATCAATTTTAATTATAATGTTGTGGTTAATATGTAAAGAAAAAATACTTAATGGTAAAGATAAAGTTTTGAAATATTTTTTGAAAAGGAAACATGATTTTGGACTTTAAAGAATTTTCTGACTTTTGTACAAAGCGTTTTTGTTATCGGCATTCAACTTATTCTGAACGATGTTTACAAGAAGAAAAACAACTTCGATGTTTTACTAAATGGAATAAAGTAAAACTTAAAAAAGCTAAAAGAATAGTTGCTTTAAATTATGAATATGCTTCTTTTGTAACAGAAGTCTGGAAGCAGACTTTTGGAAGTTTTGATGGGTTTTCAAAAAAGAAAAATTGGCAGAAGTATTGCAGAATTTGGAATATATTAACTGATGATGAAAAAAAATATATAGAAGACAATTTTAATGAAGACTTATGGCTAAATGAAAATTTAGATGTTGCTCATATACTTCCAAAAGACACCGATATAGATTTAAAATATAATCCTTCAAATGGGGTAATTTTAGGAAGATTATTTCATCAAAGATTGGACAGTTTTAAACATCCAGTTACAAATGAAAAAATTACAAAAGAAGAAAGACTGACTTGGTTACAAAAAGCAAAGGAGAATTAAAATGAGTACAGAAGAACAAGTAGAACAAACTGAAGAGAAAAAAAATAAAAAACCTAAAACATTAGCTGATTTACAAAAAAGTCTTACTAAAAGTTTTGGTAAAAAAGCTGTTATTTTAGGAGATGATATAGAAGAAGTCCCTGTATTATGTTCATCAGGATCTTATGCAGTTGATGCTGCAATTGGCATACAAGGAATTCCTAGAGGAAGAATTCTTGAATATTATGGCCCACCAAGCGGCGGCAAAACTTTGTTTACTTTACTTACTATAATTGAGTGTCAGAAAAGTGGTGGAGTGGCGGCCTTTCTTGATTTAGAAAATTCATTTGATAAAAATTGGTTTATTAGACTTGGTGGAGATTGTTCTCCAGAAAAATTTATTTTATTAAAACCAAAATCAGGAGCTGATGCATATCAAATGCTTGAAGACATGGTTACATCTAATTTAGTAGATATAATTGGTGTAGACTCTGTGTCTACTATGACTACTGATGAAGAGAATGAGGGGTCTTATTCAGATTCTCACATGGCGGTTTTGGCCCGTTTGATGAGTAATGGGCTTAAAAAATTTAATTCAATTATGATGCAACATCCAAAAACGACCATAATTTTTATTAATCAAATTAGGTCTGGAATGTCAAAATATAACCCCGAAATAGCAACTGGTGGATCTGCTCTTGCTTTCTATTCTTCTGTTAGACTTAATATTAGAAGAATAGGTGGTGAAGACGGGATTCTTGGCCCTAAAGATAATCCACATGGGTTTCGGACAAAAATTCGAGTAGAAAAAAACAAGGTCGGGCCTCCAAAACGAATTATTGAAACTTCAGTATATGTTAATCATCCTACAAAAATTGGTGTAGACAAAGATGAAGAGCTTCTTGATATAGCTTTAAGTATTGGGCTAATAAAACGTTACTCTAAAACTCCTGATAAGACTTCTTTTATTGAAGATCTAGATGGTACTTATTATGAAATAAATAATCAGAAATTCTATGGGTGGCCTAAGTTTCAAACTTATATTGAAGAGAATGCTCAGGTACTACAAGAACTAAAACCAACCATAACTGCTTTTATGAATAAACGTGTAAAACCCGAGCCAGAGTCTTTTGCTGCAGTTGTAGAAGCTGAAGAGAAAAAACAACGAAAGTCAAGAAAGGAAAAAGATAATGTTGAAGATTAGAATTGAATCCACTAATCCACTTATTGGAAATCAAATAGATTTTTGCGAAGTGTGTGAAGCTGATAAAACCTCAGTATCATCTTCTACTGAATTTGTACATACTTTTGTAAGAGCAATGTTAGGGTCTGGTTTTAATCTTGATATTATTCTGCTTGGTATGAAAGATATCATTGAATTTTATGAAAGTACTGCAGGTCTTGAAGAACTAGAGGAAAATAACTAATGTATTATTTAGGAATTTTTCTTCTTATTTTTCTAGTGCTTGGTATAATTCTTCGTGTATTGAAATTATCTAAATTTTCGAAAGAAGATTTAATTCCAGAAATTTTTGGATTTTTATTTCTTAGCCTTTTTGTATTCTATATTTATAAGACTTTAATGTTATGGTAATTAAAAATTGTTTATCTTGTGTTCATAGTAGGAAAGCTAAAATAAAAGACTATGTAGGATGCCTTTTATTTACCGCAATAAAATACAAAATAGATTATTATAGTGTCTTATTATCTCAAGATTTACCTTCTGAAATAATTAAAAGCGGAATTTCTAAGTCAAGTTACGGTTTAGTAAATTTATATGCAAAACCAAATGTAAATGTTAAATCTGAAGATCCATATATTAGAAATAACTTAATTGTTAAAGAAGGAATTATTGTTGAAAAAAATCAAAAGTGTTACTATTATAAAGGAATTGAATAAGTAATGTTTATAAATGATTTATATCTTAAAGACTTTAAAAATATTAGAGAAGCTACTTTACAGTTTGGTAAAATAAATTTAATTATTGGTGAAACTGGGCAAGGAAAATCTGCTATTTTTGAAGCTCTTACTTTTTTAATGACAAATACTCTTGATGAAAAAATTGAAGAGTACGTTCGGTGGTTTCAAAAAGAATTTAAAATTTTTACAAAGTTTCATCATGTAGGAAAAGATTTTGAATACACTATTAAAGCAGGTAAAGGTACTGATAGGAAATTAGTTATTGACTTTAATGATGACTCAGCTTTTTATAAATCAGATGCTGTTAAAGAACTGGTTACATTTATAGATCCAGAAATAACTCTTTATTCAAATATAGCGATGCAACATAAGAGTACTGAGTTATTATTTGAAAAACCAACTCCTCGACTTCAAAAAATAAAAATTATTTCTAAAATACAAAAGATCAATGAAATAGTTGACAAAATGAAGGAAGATGTAAAAGAGATTGGTAAGCAGATAGAGACTTGTGAAACTGAAATAAAAACACTTAATGGAATTTCTTTTGACTATCTACCAGTTCCCGAGTTATTAGAAATAAATTTAGATGACACTAACAACAAATTATTATTTCAAGAGACTGAGAAGAAGATCTATGATGAAGAACTTAAAAATCATGAAGTATACAAAGAACAACTATTTCAATATAATTCAACTCAGAAAGAATTATTAACTCAAGAAACTAAACTTAAAGAAATTCTTCAGGTATTAGAAAATATTGGATTTGAAGAAATTGTTGAATTTGATGACACTATTTTAGTTGAATGTGAAAAGACTCTTCATAATTTTAGTTTAGAAATGATGTCTTTAAGAAAAGATATTGAATCTTATAATAAAATTCAAAATGAAAAGATTGATATAACCACTAAATTAGAAGAACGAAATAAACTTATTTCTGAAAATCAAATTAAACGGCTTCCTCGTCTTACTATTTCTCAAGAGTCAATTGATGGAGATAAAAAGCAACGTATTGAAATTCGAGATTTATTAATTAAATCAAAGGATAAATTAAAAGCAATACAAAATGGCGAGTGTCCTACTTGCGGAGCTAAGTATATAACTAATTTTATAGATGATTTAAAAAGTCAAATTAGTTTGCTCTCTGAAGACTTTAATAGAATAGATATTGCTATTAAAGAAGCGGAAACTTCTTTTAAAGACTATGAAAATATACAACGAGATAATAAAATTATTCAATCTAGGTTAGATATATGGAATAAAGATATTACTGAATTTACAACAAAATTAGAAAGTTATTCAAATATTATTGAACCTGATAAAGCTAAATTAAGCTTATTGCAAAAACAACAAAATGAACTTACTATAAAAAAAGTTGAGTTAACACAAACAAAACAAAAATACAATGAGATTCTTATTAAAAATAAAGAGAAAGAAAAGAAAGTTATTGAACTGGAAAAAATTAAAATAAGCATTGAATCTAAGATTGAAGAATATTTAAAAATTCAAAAGCCAAATGACTTTATTTTCTTATCGCAATATGATGAAAAACTTTATTTGCAAATAAAACAATTGCTTTCAGACTATGAACTAAGACTAAATGATAAAAATAAAGCAGAAGAGTTTAATGATAAAATTGATAAGCAAAAGAAAGATATAGTTAAAAAAGTTTCTATATTAGAAAAGCAAATTTTTAAATATAGAGAAGACGCTGCTGTTATTAAAGAGACTCATATACTACTTGATAAAGATTTTAGTGCTCATCTTGTTGATTTAGCAAGCACTTATATAAAGCAAAAAATGAATGATTTTTTTCAAAAAGCTTATGGAGAATACTTAATTGATTTTCGTCAAGTCGATCGTGGAATAGAATTCTTTTATTCTGAAAATTCTAACGATTGGCACCCAGTATCGATGTTAAGTGGCTTTGAAAAACAAATTTTTGCTACTTCTTTTCGAATTGCTTTAACTCATTTACAAAATTTGAACTTTTTAGTGCTTGATGAAATAGACTCAGATGCTTCTACAACAGCATCTTTAAAATTATATAAAGCAGTATTAAATGAAAACTTTGAACAAATATTTGTGATTTCTCATTGCGAAGATACAAAGGACTTTTTTAATACTTTACCAGAAGTAAAAGTATTTGAAATAGAAAACGGAGAGCTAAAATAGCTAAGGAGAAAAAATGGATCTTAAGTTTAGTGTTACTGAATTAAGTTTTTTGCAATTATATTCTAATTGTTCTAATTCGAAAACTTCTATAGCAGATAAATTTCAATTTATTTCTATTAAAGACTCTACTAATATTATTTGTCTTCAGAATAGTTTAAATATACAGCTTTTTACTATTTTAAAAGATAAAAATTTAGATAACTCTGAGTTCATTGTTACTTATGAAGTGAAGAAGTTTTTTGATATTTTAAAACATTGTAATACTGATGATGAGATTATTATTACATCTGAAAATATTTTGTTTGGAAAAAATTCTAATTATCAATTTGAAAAATATGATCTTGATGAAGCAACTAATATTAAAAATATTTTTTCAATTTTAGCTAATGTGTCCAAATATAAAACTATTGAGTTGAACAGCTTAGACAAACTTTCTAAAGTTAAATCTTATATTGGGGAGGAACGATTAGGCCTTCATGTTATCGGCCTTTTTAATAATTATTTTGTGACGAGTAATAGAGAAGATGGTACAATTGCTATTATCACTAAAAATGATTTTACTAAAGCTTTATATTTTCCTAAAGAACTTTTAAATTTATCTTATCTTTTTAAAGATAACTCTACTACCTTAATTTTAATTCGAGAATTTAATAAATACTTAGTATATTGCGGAGAGACTTTAATTTTTATTGAGGCTCCAGATTTAACTAAAGTACTTTTACCAGATATTTTTTCTTCAGATATTAGAGCAATGTATAATCATGAAACTACTCTTATTTTTAAAAAGGAACTTTTATTAAAAGCTTTAAAGAAATTAACTGGTGCTTCCAGCCAAAAAGCTGAAAGTAGAATATACCTATTATTTGAAAAAGATAAATTTATTTTAGAAAGTAGAACTACAAGTATTTGCAGAGAGACGATTGAGTACAGTTTTGATATTAATGAATTACTTTCGTTACAAATAATTGTTTCTGTTACTCAAATGCTTTCTATGGTATTAGCAATACAAGATGAAGAAATTTATTTAAAAGTTCCTATTAATGCAAATGCTATGAATACACTTACAGTGACAAATAAAGATGAGTCTACTTTTTTTATTATACCTTTATATATTGGATCAGGTACAAAAGAATGAGTGCAAATGTAAATAGATGGTTAGAAGATCAAACCTTTTTAAGTAAAATAGATTTTGAAGACAAAGTTTATTTTCAAATTTTAGCTAAAGAGATTTCTGGCTATCTTAAAAATGCTCCTGTGCCTTTAGCTACTTATTGGATTGCAGAAGAAAAACGAATTTACTTTATGTTAGGACAACATATTAAATTTTATTTACCTGTTGATGTTAATGTATCATATAAAGATTCTATTACGAAAGTTGAAAAGTATCTTAAAAGATGTTATCCTCATTATTTAATTGAAGTTGAAGATAGAGTTTTATTAAGCCCTTCTGAAGTAGTTCAGGTTATGAAAGATGAGAATATATCTTTAGAAGAAGCTTTTACTCGTAAAAAAACTATTTTACGAAAAGAATATGGAGTTATTGATCGTATTTTTAAAAAGGAAGATCGGTTTATTCTTACTGTAGATGACATAAGTACAATGAGAATGTCAGGTATTCCTGCCCAAAATCCTATGTCGATATCTGAATTTTTAGCAAAGCTTAAACTTATTATTTTTAATGAAGGTAGTGGAGAGCAGATTAAAGATTTTATTTTTGATAACAGTGTAGAACAACGAGTTTTAACTAAACGGCCTCAAGTTATTGACTATGAAGATGTGATGATGATGAATTTTTTTGATATTAACTTTCATCTTCTTAAAGACTTTCCTTTAGTTGGGGATGGAGATACTTATACTTGGGGTCATTATACTATCCATTTTAATTCACTTCAAGTACAAAAAGAATGCCTTCGTATTTATAAAGAACGGGTTGAGAAATTAAACCAAAATGTTAACAGTTGATTATGCTCCTTCGTTAAATTCATTTGTTGTCAGCATTTTACTTCCACGAGAAGCTGTAGATGAATTTGATGAACTAACTACTTTTTTAAAATCTTTATATTTATCTTATAAAGATTTTATTAAAGGCTATCTTGTGCCTGTAAATAGGGTTGATGAAATATTATTATGGTTTCAAAAATATGGATTTGAATATTCTGTAACTGATGAAGCTATTGAAGCTATTAAAAAAGTAGAAGCTTCTTTTATAAAAGAAACTAATTTTGTTAGAAATAAAGATATAGATTTTTCTATATTAACTTCATCTACAGTATTATTTAATTTTCAAAAAGACGGAATTTTACTTCGAACCCAGCGATCTGCTTATTTGGATGCCGACGATGCGGGGCTGGGTAAGACGATACAAAATACTATTGTATTCTCTAATTTGTATAAGTATAAAGAAGTTGATGGAATTATCATAGTTGTACCTAATGGATTATCATATCATTGGAAATATGAATTATTAAAATTTTCAACATTGTTTGTTGAAGATGATATTTTGCTTGTAACTAATCAAAATAAAATTAAAATTTTTGACCACGCAATTAATAAAAAAGTTTTAATAATTCCTATTCATTTAGTAGCTGATTGCCTTTTATCATATAGAAAAGATTTTAAAACTTTAAAATCTGCTAAACGAGTTCGATGGTCTTCTTGTGTTAATGTTAATGAAGTTTGGAAAAAAGAATCAATTTTTTGCTTGATAGATGAATCTCATTTAATTAAACATAGTAAAGCTATTAGGTCAAAAGCTGTTATGGCATTAAAGAAATTTTCAAAATTCAGGGCTTGTGTAACAGCTACTCCAGCTATTAATAGAATTGAAGATTTTTATAATCAAACAAAATTTCTTGATAATTCAATTATACCAATGTCTGAAAATGCTTTTAAGTTGTGGATTTCAAGCTCTATAGGGAATTTTCGAGATCGCTATCATATTAATTCTTATGATACTCAAAAAGTACAGAAATTATATCAGTGGTTACAACCATATTTAATTAAACGACTTAAAGAAGATGTACCTGAAATGAAAGCTAAGAAGTTTCCACCAAAAATAATAAATTTAGAGATGACTCAAATACAAAAAGAAATTTATCAATTCGTATGCAAACAAGAAGTATATTTTCTAGAAGAAGAATATAAAAAAATAACGTGGAAACTTATCTTAAATAAACTTCCAATAATTTTAGCCGCCATCGACAACCCTTTATTACTAAAAAAGCGTGAATATGCAGAAGGATATCTTAATACTTTAATTTCTAAATATTCAATAGAAGAAGACCCTAAATTTATTGTTCTTAAATTTTTGGTCGAAAAATACATTGATAACATGGATGAAAAACTTATAGTATATGGCATTCATCCTGAAACACTTAATATTTTATTTTCTAAGTTTAAATCATATAATCCTCTTATAATACATGGTAGTGTTAATGTTACTGAAGCAGAACGATATGAAGTTGAGAGATTATTTAATGAAGACTCTTCTAGAAAAATAGCTTTTCTTTCTGCTTTAACAAGTTCAGCAGGGTTAAATTTACAAAAAGGTGGTAGGGCTATTTGTGTATACGAATGCCCATTAGATGCTACTCATTTTAGACAATTGCAAGATAGAACTCATCGTATTGTTTCAGAAAAAGATACTATTATTGAAGTACCTACTTACCCAGATACTATTGATAACATTCGAGTTAATAGAGCTATGAATAGAGCTGAATTAAATGATAAATTAAATAAAGAAATTTCTAATGACGAATTGCAAAAGTTACTTCGAGGAATTATATGAGTATTTTAAACTTTTCTGAAATTTATTCAAAAGATGATATTATTTTTGTAGCTTGGTCAGGTGGATTAGACTCAACTTATTTTATTTGGAAAGCTTTAAATGCAGGTTTTATAATAAAAGCTAGTTATTTTGAAATAATGAATAATTATACAAAAACTAAAAGAGAATTAAAAGCTATAGAAAGAATATTGCCTTTATTTCAAATATTTCCAAACTTTGAGTATTTAGGGAAAGGAATTTCTGTAGATATTAAAAGCACACGAAATGGGCTTTATTTATGCCAAATATTAGTTTGGTTAACTGGAATTATATTTAATTACTCTACTGCTACAAAAATTGCTATTTGTTATGTAATGAACGATGATGCTGTTTCTTATGTAAATGATATTTATAATTTATATGATGCTTATATTCCTTTTATGCATAATTATCCAAAATTAACTTTTCCTTTATTAAAGACTAAAAAATCTGAAGAATTAGCAGAATTACCTTTTGATATTATAAGTGAAATAACTTTTTGTGAAGGTGATGAAGATAATTGTGGTTATTGTGGCCCTTGTTTAAAATGGAAAACATTAGAGAGAGATGGTTATGTCAATTCTAAACATTACAGATTTAATAAGGGAACTGGTAAATCGGAAAAAGATTTTAATACAGGATTACAAATAGAGGAAGCTGTTCCAAATACTAATAATTAAGGAAAAATTAGGAGTTGTACTTTGGCTAAATTAAAAGTTTTATTTTGTGGAGAAAGTCTTAACTATATATCTGGTCTTGCTTATGTAAACGTTTCTCTTATTAAGCAATTTTATAAAACAGGAAACTATGAAATAGGGTATGCTACATTATCGGGAATGGACACTACTAGAGAAGGGATGCTTATTCATGGGGAAGACTTTAGAGAATTAGCTAACACCATGTTTATTACTAATTCCCAGATACTAGATTCAAAAACTTCTCAATTATTTAACAATGCAATTGAGACTTATAATCCAGATCTTGTTATTTCAATGATAGATCCTTGGTTACAAGATTCTTTAGCATATTGTCTTTTTAGAGAGTCTTTTTATTGGGTTGACTATGTAACTATTGAGACTCCTCAATATCCAGAGCACTGTTTATTTCCAACTCCAATTGCTCCAGCCCCAAGAAAATCAATTAAAGACATTTTAAATACTTCAGATTTGTTAGTCCCTTGTACATCTATGGGCAAGTCTTGTTTAGAAAATTTAGGGTTAACTCCTACAATTCCAATAAGCCTTGGTATTGATGTAGACTACGATTTTAAGAATGAAATTACTGACAAACTTACTAAACAAGAAGTTTTTGGAAATGGATTTTCGAATGATGACTTTGTGTTTTTTACTGTAGCAACAAATGGTGAAAGAAAAATGCTTGGTAAAATAATAGAAGCTTTTGCTAAATTTAAACAAAAAGTTTCTGACTCTAAAAATAAATATAAATTATATATTCATACTGGGGTTGCGAGTCAAGATGGTGGTACAGACCTTTTAGATGTAGTCACTCTTTACGGTCTTAATCAAAGTGTCTTTTTTCCTATGGGGTATCAAACAAATTTTGGGATGTCTAAAAAAGAATTATATAGACGTATTCAAGTAAGTGATTGTTTTGTTGGGCTTTCTGGTGGTGAAGGTTTTGGTTATGGGTATGTAGAAGCTATGCTTCATAAAAAACCAGTGATTTATATAGATTATGGCGGGCATGTGGAATACTGTAGAGGCATAGGCCTTCCAGTTAAAGTGAATGACTTTACGTATGCAATTAATGCAGCAATAAAATTTGCAATTGCAGATACTGAAGATTGTGCAAAGCAGATGGCTAAAATAATTTCAAATAAAGGTTTAGCAGAAAGGCTTGGATTGTTAGGATATCAATATATTCAACGATTTTCGTGGGATATAGTTGGAAAACAGTTTATCGATCTTATTGAAAAAAATTATGATGGTGGAAGCTCTGACCCTTTGTTAAAACTTAAATTAAAGAGAATTATGTGATAATAGAATTTAAAAAATTTGGAGATAAATAATGCGGGTTTTATTAATTGCACCTACTCAAGGATTTTCATCAAAAGATGCTGGGTATGGAAATGCCTCAGCAAGTTTTGTTACAATATTTTCAATGATGATGTCTCAAAAGACAATTTCTAAATTAACAATAGTAAATACTTTAGAACAAATTTCTAAAGAAAATCTAGATAATGCTGATGAATTTGATATCGGGTTTTTAGTTGTTAATCCATTCTCATTGTTAAACCCTATTGATAAAGAATTATTATATCATTTAATGAGAAATTGTAAAAGAAAATTTTTAAATATATTATGGGAAACTTTACCACTTCCAAGAGCTTGGTCTTTCTTATTTGATGACTCTACTTTTTTTGATGGGTTTGTAGCCTCTTCATATTTTATTGGAAATCAACTTTTAAATTTAACAAAAAAGAAAGTTTATTATTTTCCAATTTATGTTGATTTTTCTAAATATACTCTTACTGATTTAGAAATTAAGAAACAAGAAGAGAAATTTACTGTGCTTTTTGTAGGGCAAAATACGAAACGTAAAGGAGTAGAGGACTCAATCATAGCTTATTCACGAGCTTTAGGGGTTACAAAAGACTCTCGTTTAGTAATGAAATACCACTTACTTTCAGATATAGAATTTTCTGTAGAAGACTTAATAAAATGCTGTGCTCAAACTAATATGGAATGTAAAAATACTTCAATATACACTATAAATAAAGAATTAACTTCTGAAGAAATGGTGACTTTATATAAATCAGTTTCAGTATTACTATTTTTAAGTCGTGGTGAAGGTTTTGGTTTACCTGCTGTAGAATCAATGCTATGTGGAATTCCAGTAGTTTATACAAACTGGTCTTCATCTGCTGAAGTTGCTAAGTCTCCTGTAAATTATTCTGTTAAATACGTATTAGATGAAGCTCATAGTATGTATCATCATAATTATGAATACGGTTCATATTATGGAGTACCTCTAATCAGAGATTCTATTGTAGGATTAGCTTCATTATATAAATTATGGAAAGAAGACAAAGAAGCCTATTATATTAAAGCTCAGGGAAATAGAGATATAATTTTAGAGCGATTTAGTGTACAAAAAATTATACAATGTTTTGAGCATATTTTTGAAGATAAAGAAGGATTTTGTCCTAAAGAATTATATGATGAGATTTTAATGAAACGACTACAAAGCCAGTGGAACGAATATGTAAGATAATTTCCTCTAGATATTACTAATAATAAATTAGATTTGGTTAGAAATAGCCTTAAGTCTAAAAACTTTATCTAAAAGGTATTAGAAATGTCTAAAAAAAGTTACAAAAAATCTCTTACTATTTATCACACAGTTTCTGCTGCTCAAGATACTGCTAATAAGGTCATAATTGACATAAAGTCTGGAGCTGCTTATACTTCTGATTTTATTTTTATGGCTGACCACAGAGACCGCACTGGTATTCAAAAGACTGGATGTAAATACACTTATGCTAGATCGGGTGGGCTTCTTACTATTATTGATAACTCGACTAGTTATGTAACATCTGGTGATTTACTTGTAATACGTGGAGTATTCGAGTAATTACAAGCATTTAATTTAATTTCAAATTGGCTTCAGAAAAATTATTCTTTTTGAGGCCAGTTTGTATTATATCTTTAAAGGAGATTTGAATGGATATTTCTATTTTTAAAGATAAAAAGATTTATTGTGTAGTTGATTCAGATCTAGATGGTGTAACCTCTAGAATAGTAGCTGAATATTATTTAATTCCTTTAGCAAAAACCTTTGTTCTTCTTAATACTGCAGATAGAGAAATGTCTGAATTTACTATGAAAGATGCTGAAGCTGCTGAGATAGTAATATTTGTTGATATTGCTCCGACCCTTGAATTATATGAAAAACTTACTATTGAATTACAAAAAATTGTTTATATATTTGACCATCATGCTACTTCTCGAGAACTTTTAGGAGAAAGAGAAAATTATTATTATGATGATACTCGTTGTGGGGCAAAAATTCTTTTTGAAGAGCTATCAGAGGGTATTCGACCAAATCGCACTTTAGCTGGATTAGTTAATCTAGCAAATACATATGATACCTGGCAATTAACTTCTCCTTTTTGGGAAGAAGCAAAAAGTTTGCATTATGTATTATTTAGCTCATTATATATTAATTGGAATATATGTAAAACTCAATCTGATACTGAAAAACACCAAAAATTTGTAAATGCTCAATTTACAAAGATAATGAGAAATTGCCAATTCTTTTTTACAGCTCTTGAAAGAAAAGCAGCTGAAAGTGCTCGAATAAAAGAAGAGGCCTCCTATAAAAAAGCAAAAGATAATTTATCTCTTCGTATAGATAATTGTGAAACTTCATATGCTTTTGTTGAAATTGGGTCAAAGATAAGTATTGTAATGTCACGGCTATTAGATCATCTTGGAGATTCTGTAAAATATTTAATTGGATATTCTACTTGGGATAGAACAAATAGTAAAGTAAGCCTTCGTAGTCGAGGAGAGTTTGATGTATCAAAAATAGCTCAAATTCATGGAGGTGGAGGTCATAAAAACGCTTCAGCTGTAGAGTTAAAGCCTCTTATGTTGGCTCAACTACGTCAAGGGAAAATCCATTTAGCATAAGTATTTTAGTTATTTTATATAAGTAGTTTTGTATTATTTAGTTATATAAGGAGATGTTAGTGAATATTTCTTGTTTAGCTAGATTTTTTAATTTTGATATAGACACTCAAATGCTTTCAATACGGTTAGAGTTTTTAGAACCTGAAATGCAAAAAGCTATAGAGCTTGCTGTTATTGAAGAAAAACTTACAAAATTACATTTTAAATTAAAATTTCGTCAAACAGCTCTTATTAAACACTACAAAGTTTGGTATGGTATTTTATCTAAAATTGCTAAGTCAGATCAATACCAACTTGCCCCTTTTGCAGATAATATGACCTCTTTGGATGATCACTTACGAACTTCTATTTTACCCGTAATTATTGATAATATTAGTGGTTCTGAAATTCCAAGAGTTGCTAGACTACATGAACTTTCTGATGAACAACGACAAAAATGTATAGAAGTTTTACAAGATAGGTATTCTTATTTGACTATTAATAATCAACCAATAGACTTTACTGATCTTAAGGAGAAATAAAAATGGAACGAAAATTAGCTACTATTCGACAAGTACAAGAGATTCTTCCAATTGAAAAAGCAGACAAAATTGAATTATGCAAAATACCTGGATGGCAATGTGTTGTACAAAAAGGTGATTTTAAAGTAGGTGAGTTAGCTGTTTATTTTGAAGTTGACTCTTTGCTTCCTTGTCATGAGCCATTTTTATTTTTAGAGTCTCGTGGTAGAAAAACTTCTGCTGATGGTAGTATAGGATATAGACTTCGTACAATGAAGTTACGCGGCGTTTTAAGTCAGGGGCTATTATTACCTCTTCATGAATTTATTAATGCTTTACCTGAAATAGATCTTAAGGTAATTGAAGAACATAAAGATTTTTTCATTAACACAGATTTAACAAATAACCTCGGAATCAAAAAATATGAAGCCCCTATTCCAGTTCAACTTCAAGGTTTAGTAAAAGGATTCATGCCTTCTTTTCTTAAAAAGACGGACCAAGAGCGTTTACAAAATCTTCCAGAATTTTTTGGATATAGAAATGTTGAATTTGAAGAAACAGAAAAAATTGATGGTAGCTCTGTAAGTTTTTATCTTAAAGATGGAGAATATGGAGTTTGTAGTAGAAACATGGAATATAAACTTCAAGGCAATGATGAAAATCTTTATGTAAAAATTGGTAATGACTTATGCATAGAAAAATGTTTAAGAGAGTTTGGAGAAAATATTGCTCTTCAAGGAGAATTAGTAGGTCCAGGAATACAAGGTAATCCTTTAAAACTTTCTAAAATAGAGTTTTATTTATTTGATGTTTATAATATTGATACTCAGCATTATTATACAAGAGATAATAGAAATTTTATTTTTCATATTTGGCTTGAACAATATAATATATTACATGTTCCCTATATTAGAGTATCATATCCATTTCAAGAAATGAAAACTATAGATGAATTTCTTAAATATGTAGAAGGCAAAGGGGCTTTTGGGGTAGAGCGCGAAGGGATAGTTTTTAAATCAACCAAGTTAATTAATGGGCAAATTATTTCTTTTAAATGTATAAATAATAAATATTTATTGGAAAATGAATATTATGGGTAAAGAACAATTCCCTAAAATTAAAGAAGATGTAGTAGATAAAACTTTTAGAATTTATAATGAAATAGAGTCTTTACTTCAGAGTTCAAATATAATAACTTATCGTAAGCCTTTTACTTCAGTGATTTGGTATTTAGTTAAAAAGGGAATATTATAATTGCAACCTTACACTTTTAAAGTAATAGATGGTGAAGAAGTTGCTATTCCAAACGAAAAATATTGGAAACAACTAGAGCAGCAAAAATATGCCCTTTTATTAAAAAAGTCGAGTATTCCAAAAAATTATTGGGATATTGATTTTACTAATTATAAAGGAGTAAAAAGTCTTGATTCAAAACAAAAAGCAGAAATTTATGCTCATAAATGTAAGGAAGAAAAATTTCATTCTGTAAACTTATTTTTAACTGGTGGAAATTCGACTCAAAAGTCTATGATTGCTTGTGCTATTGGTAAAGAATTTTTAAGACAGGGGCTTCGAGTAAAATTTGTTTATGCTGGATATCTTATTGACTTACTATTAAAAACAACAGGCTTTGATTATAAGCAAGATTTAATTGATGATTTGAAAAAAATAAGTAGTGTAGATTTATTAATTATAGATGATATATTTGACTCAGCAAAAAGTATTTATTGGAAAAATTCTCCTGATTTAATAATAGGAGCTTGGGATACATTTCTTAGAAACTTTATTCATGAAGACCGCCGAATAATAGTAACCTCAAATTTTACTGTAGAGGCTATAAAAGAAAAGTTTGGCGAAAGTTTATACCAACTTATAGCAAGAGATTTTCTTCAATTATTTTTTTATGATGATATAAAAACTGAAAGACGTAAAAGACTTTCTGATGATCTATTTGTGGAGTAAATGATGAAATCTAAAATATTTTATTCAAATAATTCTGTAAATGAAAAAATTAAAACTTGGTTAGGCAAGCATCCTAATATTGAAATTTTATGTATTAATGGTACTCCTTATAAAGCATGTGTTTTTTATACGGTAAAAAAATAAAATGAGAAAAAAATTAGTACTTATTTCTGGTAAAAAATATTCAGGTAAAGACACTTTTGCTGAGTTTTTTAAAGAAAAAAATTTTTATAAAATGGCGTTGGCTGATTCTTTAAAAGAACAATTATATATATTTTCTAAGAACATTGCTAGTTTTGAAATTTCTATAGAAGATTTTTATTCAAATAAGTCTAGAGAACTTGGAATTAATACTACTACTCACCAACCAATTACTATACGATCGTTGATGCAATGGTTCGGTCAAAGTATAAAAATACTTATGGGGCAATATTACTGGGTAAATCTTTTAGAGAATGAAATAAAAGAAAATTCTTGTCTTTCTAATTCAAATATAGTAGTTACTGATTGTCGTTTTTTATATGAACTATCAGAATTAATAAAGCGATTTTCTGATAGAGACGTTTATACTATACGAATAGTTAGAGACTCGAAAGAAGTAGATTCTGATATTTCTGAAATTGATCTTGACTTAGTTTCAGATTCATATTTTGACTTTGTTATTAATAACAGTGGCTCAATACAAGACCTTAAAAACCAATTTGATGCTTTGTATGCCTACCTTCAATGAGCCAAGTTAGTATTCACTATCCAATAATTTTTACTTTAATTGACTATCCAGATCCGTCAAGTATTGCAATTCTTGTTAATTTTAAAGGTTGTGAGCATAATTGCGTAGAGTGCCAAAATTCTACTCTTCAAGAATATGAAAAAAACCCCTATATGGATGGACAAACTTTGTATAATATTCTTATTATTAAAACTCAAGAATATGATACGAAAGCTGTAGTATTTTCTGGTGGTGATAGTTTAGCTCCTAGAAATTTAGAGTTTACAAAAAGCTTTCTTAAACAATTTGGAAACTCTTTTGATATTTGTATTTATACTGGGTATAAAATTGAGTATGTTAAAGAAAATAAAATTATAGGTTTTCAATTTATAAAATGTGGAAAGTTTGAAAAGAGTTTACAACAACACTCTATAAAAAATGATGGATATATACAATTTGCAAGTAGCAATCAAGAGTTATATGATTATAATTATAGAAAATTAAGTAGCAATGGGATATATTATTTTAAAAATTAAAGGAGATTTTAAATGAAGTTTTATCATCATGAAAATCACACTACATTAAAAGAAATATTAATAGAGTTAACAAAGCAATATCATGATAATTTTCAACATTTAGGGGTGGATGAATTTAGTGAAATTATACAACCAAATATTAAGCTTCTTTTAACGGTTATTGAAGAATTGAAAGATGATAAAGAATTAGAATTAGAATATAAATTTACAAAAAGTGAGAAAGAATTAGAAATATAAATTTAAAGAGGTAAAATTTTAGATGTGGATTAAGCAGTCGTACGATGATCAGTTTGAACATTTTATGCTTGACATGAAGGATAAATACCCTCGAGTAGTTTTTGAACTTGAGGGAATAAGTGATGACTCTTTTGATGTAACAAATTTTGCTAAAAGGTACTTTTTAAAGAAGAATGTAGCTGATGTATCTGTTGATGCAAATGCTAATGTTCAAATAAAAAATATTGCAACTTTTAAAACAGAAGTTCATAAAGGGTTAGACAAATTAAATTCTTTATATTTACTTTGGAAAACTGCAAAGAAAATGTGGGGAACTTCTGAAGCAAATAAACTTTGTGAAAAAGAACTAAATAAAGATTTAAATGTTCAAGATTTTTCAAATTTCTTTTTGAGTTACTGCTTTGCTTTTGACACTATAGATTTAGTAACTCAAGGTCTTCCATTTATAACAAATAAACCCTCATCTCCAGCTAAACACGCTGATACTTTTTTACGACATGTAGAACAATTGGTTATGTTTGCTTCGCGTCAAATGATGGGGGCTACTGCAATACCGAATGTTTTAGTTATTTATAGTGCTCTTCTTAAAAAAGATCTAAATGATAAAAATTATCATTTATCAGTATATAAAGATGCTCCAAAACAATTTGACAAATTTTTACGACAAGAATTTCAAAAATTTATTTATACAATTAATCAGCCGATCCGAGATGTTCAGAGCCCATTTACAAATATCACTATTTTTGACTCTATATTTTTAAAGGAGTTATGCAAAACTTATATAATTAACGGTGAATGCATAGATGCTGACTTTGCAATGGTTATTCAAAAGAAGTTTCTTGAGTTTTTTAATGAGTTTAATAAAGAAAGTATTTTTACTTTTCCTGTATTGACGGCTCAATTTAAAAAAGATAGTGAAGGAAACATTGAAGATATTGACTTTTTAGATTTTATAAGTAAAATAAATTTAGATTTTGGTCATCTTAATATTTTTAGCGCAGAGAATTTAACTGCATTAAGCTCATGTTGCAGATTATTATCGAATGTGGAAGATATTATTAAAGCTACAAAAGAAGAAAATTTTAATCTTATTGGTGGCAGTTCAATAAAAGTTGGATCTTTTGGAGTAACTACAGTAAACCTCGCGAGAATTGGCTTATTAGCTAAAAAAGACAAAGACAAATTTTTTATACTACTTAATGAGCATGCAAGAGATGCTTATAGAATAAATCATTGCCGTCGTCAACTAATACAAGATAAAATTACTCAAGATCAAATGCCTTTATATACTTATGGTTTTATGAAACTTGAAAATCAGTATTCTACATTAGGTATTACTGGGCTGTATGAAGCTGTATATTTTATGGGTTATGATATGGCTTCAGATGAAAATGGAGGAAAACAATTTGCAATAGACATATTAACTTTTTTGCAAAGTATTTCTGAAGAAAAAATTAAAACCTATGGCTATCGTTGTAATATAGAACAAATTCCTGCTGAGCAGACTGCTGGAAAATTAGCCAAAGTTGACTCTATACTGTATAAGCAAGATACTTTTGAGCTTTATGGAAATCAGTTTATTCCATTGACTTGTGACACAGATATTATTAATCGCATAGAATTGCAGGCTACCTTTGAAAAGTATTTTTCGGGTGGTACTATTATGCATGTAAATCTTGGTGAAAAAATTCCTACTACTGCGTTAATGAAAAAAATTATTAAGTATGTAGTTAAGTCTGGTGTTCAGTATTTTGCTATAAATTACTTTTTTCAAAAATGTGAAGATGGCCATTTAACAATTGATAATACAAAGCATTGTATTATTTGTGGTAAAAAAATAATAGAAAAATATACCAGAATTGTTGGCTTTTTAGTTCCAGTAAGCTCGTGGTCTGAAGAACGGAGAAAGGAATATACTGAAAGAAAACGTTATCCTGAAGTTAAATGTTAAAATTTTTTATGGTTAAGTTAATAGACATTTTTGTATATATTATATAATTAAACACAAGGAAAAAAGAAAATGGAAAAATTTACAAAAGTAATCGGGGCAGCAGTACTTATATTTGGCGGAGTGGGCTTGATTGCTCTTATTAGTGGAAGTATTCTTTATTTTATTTGGCCAGTTGCTATACCTGCAGCTTTTCCAGAATTAGTAAAAAATGGAACTTTAGCGTCAAATCTTAGTTGGTGGCAATCAGTTTGTTTGACGTGGGTATTTGGTATACTTTTTAAAGGTAATTCTGAGCAAAAGGATAAGCAATAATGAAGTTTGCTAAAACCCTAAAAGTTAAATCTCCATCAAGAGGAACATCAAGGTCTGCTGGAATAGATTTTTATATTCCTGAGTTTTCTGAAGAGTTTGTAAAACAATTAGCAGAAAAAAACTCAGGACATAATTTTATTGTTGATAATAAAAATGAATATAAGTATATTTCATTACAACCTCAGCAGCGAATTTTAATTCCTTCAGGAATTCATATAAAATTTAGCCCTGGATATATGTTAGCTGTGCATAATAAATCTGGAATTGCAACTAAAAAAGGGCTTGATAGACTTGCAGAAATTATCGATGAAGATTATTCTGGGCAAATTCATATTTCTATTGTAAACACTGGGAATACAAATGTTGCTCTTGAAGAAAATGAAAAAATTATTCAAGCAATTTTAATTCCAGTCTCATATGCTATACCTGAAGAAGTTGAGTATACTCAAATTTTAGAACTTCATAAAAATTCAGAACGAAAAGATGGCGGATTTGGGTCTACTGATAATAAATAGGAGAGATTATGTTTGATGTAACTATTATTGGATGTGGTAGAGTGGGCCTTCCTTTAGCTTTATCATTAGAAGAAAAAGGTTTAGCGGTTGAGGCTATTGATTTAAATAGAGACCTAATTAATTCTGTTAATAATAAAAAAATGCCTTTTTTAGAACCCGGGTATGATAAACTTCTTGAAAAGTCAAAAATACAAATATTAGATGCTTCTCTTCTTTTATGGTATCCAGAAAGTAAGGCTTTTATTATTACTGTTGGAACCCCATTAATGCAGCATATTGAGACTGATTTATCTCAAGTAAAAGGAGTGATTGATAATTTAGTTCAGAAAGCCATATTAAAAGATATTCTCATAGTTCTTAGATCTACAGTAGCTCCTAACACCACAAAATTTATTAAAGAGTATATTGAAAATAAAACAAAAATGGTTTGTGGAAAAGATTTTTATTTGGCTATGTGCCCTGAACGATTAGCTGAAGGAAAGGCTTATGAAGAATTAAGTACACTTCCTCAAATTATTGGAACCTATGATGAGGCTTCGTATTTACGAGCAAAAAATATATTTTCAGTTTTTGGAGTTGACATTATCCAATGTACTCCTGAAGAAGCTGAATTAGCTAAATTATTTACAAATATTTTTAGATATATAAATATGTCAATTCCAAATTATTTTTCTTATATTGCAGATTCTTTTGGAGTTGATATATATACATTATTAAAAATAATGAATAAAGATTATCCACGAAATAAAGGACTATTAAAACCTGGATTTAGCAAGGGAACTTGTTTGGTAAAAGATTGGGGGATGATAAATGAAAATTTTTCACAATCAGATTTACTAATGAGTTCTTATAAAGTTAATGAATTTGGGCCAAAATTTTATGTTGACCTTCTTAAAGATAAAATTAAAAATAAAAATATTGGAATTCTTGGGTATACTTTTAAGGCTGATACTGATGATACTCGAGATAATTTAACCCCAAAATTAATAAGGTATATAAATCGATATATTCCAAATGAAATATATATTAATGAGCCGAATTTGCCTCATGGCCCTGTAGATGATTTTTATAATAATTATAAATTTTATAATAAAGAACTACAAGAAGTTATTAAAAATAGTGATATACTTATTATTGCAATAAATCATAAATCATATTATACCATTGATTTATCTATATTAAAAAATAAAATAGTAATTGATGGTTGGGGAATACTTAATAAAAAACTTTTAAATTATTTTTAGAGGTATTATGAGAATATTTTGGACAGGTGATAAAGGTTTTATTGCTGGATATGCTATTCAAAATCTCCTTGATAAAGGCCATATAGTAATTGGAATTGATAATAATTGGAAATATGGGAAAATAAAAAAAAGTTATCATACCCATAAAAATTATCATCATTTTTATATGGATGCTAAAAATAAATTTCTTATGAAATTTCTTGTATGGTTTTATAAGCCTGAAATTATGGTTAATGGAGCCGCTTTGATCGGTGGTATAAGTTTTTTTCATAAGTTAGCTGGAGACTTAATTTCAGAAAATGAAGAAATTTGTTCTACTTTTTTTAAAACAGCAATTTATGCTTATAAAAAAGGCTTCTTAAAAAAAATACTAGCAATATCTTCTAGCATGGTTTATGAATCTGCCACTAAATTTCCTTCAAAAGAAGGAGATGAAAGAAAAATTTCTCCTCCTCTTTCTACATATGGGTTTCAAAAATTATCTGTTGAGTATTTTTGTCAAGGGTATTATGAGCAATATGGTTTGCCTTACACTATTATACGCCCCTTTAATGCTGTGGGTTTGGGAGAACAAAAAGCCAAAGTAGATGAGAAAGTAATGAGTGGCACTATAGAATTAGCAATGAGCCATGTAGTAGTTGATTTTATTCAAAAAATAATTAAGGGGCAAAACCCGCTTAGGATTTTAGGTGATGGAAATCAAATACGATACTATACTCCAGCTAATGATCTTGCTGATGGAATAGAAAAAGCGATTTTTTCTGAAAAAGCTTTGAACGAGGATTTTAATTTAAGTACTAATAGAGGGCTTACTGTACTAGAATTAGCCAAAATAATTTGGAATTTAATTCAGCCTGAAAAGGAATTTTCTTATATTTCAGACAAGCCTTTTAAGTATGATGTACAGTGTAGAATTCCTGACACTATTAAAGCTAAAGAAATATTAAACTTTGAGTCTAAAACACTTTTAGAAAATATATTGCGTGATGAAGTAATTCCTTGGGTTAGAGAGATGATTAAACTGGGAAAAGTATAATGTCTTCAAAATTATTACAATTACAAAGACTCGAAAAGGCTATATTAAATTGCAATGTATGTACTAGATTAAGGGAAGTTACTCCAATTCCATACCCACATATTTACTATGGAGATCCAGAAAAACTTGATATTTTTATGCTAATGAGAAATCCTGGCTTAGAACATTCATATACTGAAGTTCAAAGTCAAGAATTTTTAGAAACATATAAAAAGAATTGGTTAATTTGTAATGTAGGAAAATATGTTGAAAATATTTTTGGAAAAGACTTTATAATGAATAGGATGTTTTTTGTTAATATTTGTAAATGCTCTTCACCTAGTAATTCAAAATTAAATAAAGAAGAAATTATAAATTGCAGAAATTTTCTAAATATTCAATTAGATATAATAAAGCCTAAAGTTATATTAAGTTTTGGGGCTGAAGCAAATGCTTTCATAAAAAGTAGTGATATAAAAATTCCGTACAAAACTTTTTATCACCCAGCAGCTTTCTCATATAATGTTGGAGTTGATGCCTATAATGAACAAGCCAAAAAATTGCGAGAAGCTATAAAATGAGACAAATTACCATAGTATTTGGCGGAGTAGATAAGAGTGGAAAAACTACAATAGCAACTGAACTTAGTCAACGGTTAGAAATACCATATTTCAAAAACCCTATGGAGCACAATTTTAATAGAGATTATTATGAAGCCTTACATTATGAATCTTCTTTCTTTTTTAATTTCTTGAAGCAAACAAGGTATTCTGTTATACGAGATCGCGGAGACTGCTGTGAGTTTGCTTATTCTCAAGGACTTGGAAGAATTACTGACTTAGATTTTATTTTTATGCAAGATAAAAAATTTAGAGAAGTAAATTTACATTATATTTATTGCTATAAAACTGAATATAAAAATTATATTGATGAATATTTACAAAAAAAAGATATTAAAAATGTACAAAAAGCTTACCAAAAATTTTTTAAAGAGTCAGTAAACCCAGTTTTATTTTTAGATACTACAGATGAAAATTTAGAGAATCAAATTACAACTATTTTGGAGTTTATTTAATGAATATATTATATATTTTGCAGCAGTCAATTTATAATAATGAAGGAAAATGGATTTCTTCTGATAGTAATATTAATATGATGGGCGGAATTTTAAGAGAGCTTCTTGAAAAAACTGATTGGCATTTTTATATATTAATTGCCCCATTAAACGATTTTGCTGATATAAAATCTTATGATGAACTTTTAGACTCTAATGAACGAATTCATTGGGTACCTTATAATTTTATTGTGGATGCTTTTTTCAATCGCCAACATTTTAATATTGGTGATTTTGACTCAATGTTTAAGCCATTACCAAAAATTGATGTAGTTTGGAATAATATAACAGAACTTTCAAGAAATATTAAAACTTATTTATGGTATAAGAGCAAAGAAACAAAATTAATTTCCTGTTGCTATTGGCTAGATGCCCCTGAAATAGGGGAAGAAAAAATAGACAAAAATATTTCTTATGATTGGCGTCAGTTCGATGGATTTGAATGCAGTGATTTAGCTGTTTTTACTTGTAAATCTACAAAAAAAGCTTTTATTCAAAATGCAAGAAAGAAATTTAATGGTAAATATACTAGTGCTATAAAAAATAAATCTACCATATGGGATTTTGGTTTTTCTACTAAAGAAGCTGATAAATATAAAACTGATGAGAAATTTGATAAACCAACGATTTTATTCTTAAATAGATTATCAGGAATAAATTATACTCATCACGAAGAGTTTATACAAGCAATAAATCTTTTAGCAGAAAAGCGAAATGATTTTCAAGTTATATTTACAAACCCATCTGGAAAATATTCTTCTGAATGGTTAAAAGAAAATGTAAAAAATGTTTTAATTTATAAAGACCACCCATTAAATAGGCAAGAATATTTTGAATTGCTATGGAAAGCTGAGGTTAGTGTTCATTTATATAATATAGAGAGATATGGTGGGTGTGCAAATCTTGAATCTATTTATTGTGAAAATACTATTATAATGCCAAAAGTTTTTGAATATGCAAAAAGGGGTGGATCAAAATATGAATATTATTGTGATATTCCTATAGCCCCAGAAAGTATATGTGAAAAATTAAATTTGGCCTTAGATAATATGAGTGATTCAAGTATTAAAATGAAAAAATTTGTGAAAAAAGAAAGTTCATTTGAATCAATTTCTGATAATGTTATTAAAGACATTAAAGGGCTATTTTCATATGACAAATGAAAACAGATTATATCCAATATTTAAAGCCTTAAATAATAAACTTCTTGCTGAAGACTTTGTTATTGATAAAAGTGGAAGCAAAACTGTTGAAATTTTAGGTTTTAAAATTGAACTAGACCCTACACAACCCATTCTTGATTTTGGAGTTAGAAAAACTCCAATTAAATATTGTGAAGAAGAAATAAAGTGGTATGAATCTCAATCATTAAGTGTAGACATTATTGGGAATATAGCTGGCCTATGGAAAAAGATTGCTGATAAACATGGAAATATAAATTCGAATTATGGATGGTGTATTTTTTCAAAGGAGAATTATTATCAATTTTCTAATGCTTTAGAAGAATTAAAACGAAATAAAGAGTCACGTCGATCTTGTATGATTTATAATAGACCTTCGATGCAGTACGATTATTGTAGAGATGGAATGCAGGAATTTATGTGTACTTTTGCTACAAGTCATTTTATACGAGATGATAAGCTAATTTATATTGTTAATCAAAGATCTATGGATCTTATATACGGCTTTTTTTCAGACTTATTTTGGCACTGCCATGTATATAATAAACTTTTTTGTGAATTAGTAAAATATTACCCAAATTTAAAACCAGACTCTTTAATTTATATAGCTAATACAGCTCACATTTATGAAAAACATTTTCAACTATTACATAATATGGTGGAGTGGTATGAAAACAAAAAAACAACAGTATGATTTAATGTTTATGAAAATAGCTGTTTTGGCTTCTAAACAGTCTCATTGTAGGAGCTTTAAAGTAGCAGCAGTTGCTGTTAAAAAGGGTCATATTTTATATACAGGAATTAATGGGACACCTCCCGGATTCATTAACTGCGATGATAATATACTTCTTTGCCCAGACCATTTTGCTACTCATGAGGAATGGAGAGAAGCCCACCATAATTTTTCATTAAAATATGAAATTCATAGTGAGCAATCTCTGCTCGGAGGAGCTTCTAAAGAGGGTATTTCATTAGATGGAGCAATTGTATACCAAACTTTATCTCCATGCCAAGATTGTTTAAAATTAATGATTATTAGCGGAATAAAGGAAATTGTTTATTTATATGATTATGATAAAACAGACCCCGAAAGTTTAACTTTTGCTAAAGAATGTGATGTTAAAATTCGTAAATTAGTAGTTGAAGATTATTCTGTTTTTGAAAATTTATAATTGTTTATAAATTCTCTTAGTTTTGTATTATTAATTTATAAGGAAAACTTATGTCAATGTTTACCGAAAAATCTACTAAGTTTAAATGCTCAAGAATTTTAAAAATTGAGAATATTGGTAAGGATCTTTGGGGTAATTTATATAATATTGTTTTAACCTCTGGTAATAATATTAAGCTTCATGAAAAAGATACTATTTTTAGTTTTCAAACTGCAAATGCTTTAAAAGGTGATTTTACTCCTCTTGAATTGAAAAAAGGTGATTTAATTATAGAATAATTATGACCCAATTATTTCAGCAAAAAAAACCTGAAGAAGTAAAAAAATCTTCTTTAAAAATTAAAAAAAGTTCTGTACAAGAACTTTCTCAACTTTCTCAACCTTTAAATTTCAACCAACAAAAACTTCCAGCTCCATTAAAGTCAAAAAAACAACCCCATGAAAATTATGTAGAAGGGCTATGTTGGTGCCCTTTAGGAGCGAAAGCCTGCCAAGATACTTTGCGTCGAGCTCGTGAATTAAGAGTTTTTAATTCAAAAGCTAATTTAGTTAAGTTACTAATTGGAACAGAAGAAATTTATAATTATTGCTCTAAAACTAAAATTGATGTTTTACTTCTTTTAGAACATCCAGAAAAGGATTTAAAGACAAAGCCTTTTTATAAATACTGTGATAATTTATTTCGAGTTCATAAACTTACTTATGGTGTTATTCATGCTGTTGGTTGTGCAAGTGAAGATTATAAAATTAATGAGGCTGCTGGGGCTTATGTCTCTTGTAAAAAACAAAATGTAAAAGAAATTATAGATATTATTGCTCCAAAAATTATTGTTACTACTGGTAGAGCAATATATTCTATTACTGAAAATACAATGTTTAAAATTGTTGAAGCTATTAAACAAAAAAATGTTGGTGGGCATTTTTTTGTTCCTATTAATAAATCTGAACTTGGCGAAAACAATCCTTTAAAAGATTGGATGATTGATGACTCCTGGTTATATTCAAAAGAATTTAATTGTAAAGTATTTCCGATTGCCCCTCTTTATAAAACTCAGGGATTTGATAATTACGAATGGAAATGGTCCAAAGACCAGCTTATAAGAGCAATAAAAGCTACAAATGAAAGACCAATTAGAAAACAAGAATTAAAATTTACCTATATTGATGACCCAAATAAATTTATACAAGAGCTTATAAATAATAAATCTATTACTGCAATTGCTATTGACACTGAAACAAGTGGATTTAATTATTTTGAAGATACTTTGCATAATATTTCTTTATCTTATGATGGTATAACTGGATATTTTTTGCCTTTTGATAAAATTGATAAAGCACTTTTAAATTCTTTTTTCTCAAATATAGCAATTACTTGGATTTATCAAAATGCACAATTTGACTTAAAATTTCTTAGAGCAAAAGGAATTAGTGAAGCCAAATGTACTTTTGATACAATGTTAGCAGCTCATGTTTTAAATGAAAATAGTCCAAATAGTTTAAAAGCTTTGGCTTGGATTTATACAACTGAAGGTGGGTATGAAGCTGAGCAAAAACAATGGGTTAAAGACTATAAATTAAAAGAGCATAAAGTCGCTGATTTTTCTCAAATGCCTACAGATATTTTAGTTAAATATGCTTGTTATGATGCTATAATAACGTATCAATTATATACATATTTTTTGAGAAGATTAGATTTAGAAGATTCTTGTGTAAAAGAAGATTTTTACCAACGAATGATGCCTGCAGTTGAAATGATTACTGATATTGAAATGACTGGAACTCAAATTGACAAAAAAGAATTAGATGAATATGCAGAGTCATTAAAAATTCAAGCTTTAGGCCTTAAAAGTGAAATTTATACCTTAGCAAATAAAGAATTTAATTTAAAAAGTAATTTGCAATTAGGTGAAGTAGTTGCTAACTTTTTAAATGACCTTTCTAAATTTAGGAAGTTACCTGAATCTGAAAAACAAAAATTTAAAACAAAAGCTGGAACCTTTCAAGTTAATAAAGAAGCAATGAATTGTTATGCTGATTTTGGGCTTGATTTTGCTAAGAAAATTATCGTGTATAATCATCTTACAAAAGAACTTTCTCAATTTGGTATAAAGTTAAATAATAGTACTAGTGAAAAAGAAGATGAAGAAACTCCTGAATTTCTAAATATTGAAGATGCTGATGAAATCGAAGATGAAGCAATAAAGATTAGTAAAAAAGGATTTGTAGCCTCTATTTATAAAGGGCGTCTTTATGGTGGGTATAAATTATACGGAACAAAAACTGGTAGAATGTCTGGTGGTGGTGGGTTAAATGCTACGGTTAATTTTCAAAATATGCCAAAAACTCCTAGTTTTAGAAAAATCTTTCTTCCATCTGAAGGTTTTGTATTAGTTGAGCAAGATTATCAAGCTATGGAAATTAGAATTGGATCTCAAATTTCTGGAAAAGGCCCCCTTGAAGATTTAATTCTTAATGATAAAGATATGCATTGTTATACTGGGGCCAAAGTAGCAGAAGTTCTAGACAGATTTACTATAGCTACTTGGATGAGTTCTCGTTTTGTGAGTGAAAGAAAATTATATGAACATTATGGTGATAAATTTGATCTTTATACTTTTTTTGATGACTGCGATTTAACCTATGAAGGATTATATAATAAAACAAAAATTGAAGGCCAAGAAGAAAAACTTCTTGAATCTTTTAGGGGTGAAATAAAAACAGTTAATTTTTCTGCTTTTTATGGAAGTACTGGCTTCGGATTAGGCCAACAATTAAAAATAGATTCAAAAGTAGCTGAGCAATTATTAGAAGCTTTTTATGATGCTTACCCAGAATATAAACAATATATGGATGAATACAAAAAGTTTTGTGGAACTCATGGCTATGTGACTACAATGTATGGTAGAAAACGACGCCTTCCAAGACTCACTTATAGAACTTGTAAAACGTTAGAAGAACATTTTGGTAATATGTTCATGAAAAAATATCTTGGTGAAATGAAATCTATTTTAAGTAACCAAGTTAATGCAAGTATAAATGCTCCGATTCAGGGAACTTCTGGGCAAACTACAATTTTAGCAATGGGGAATATTAGAAAAGAATTTAAGAAAAAAAATATGAAGTCTCGTATACTTAATAATGTACATGATTCAATAGTTAGTGAATTCTATATACCTGAAATTGAAGAGGCAATAGAAATTTCAGAAAGATGGATGTCTTATCCATATTATAAAAATAAAGGAGAAAATAAAGTTCAGTTAACTGTAGATACTAAATTAGGAGAAATATGGGGGTTTGGAAAATCATGGGCTTATTGGAAAAACCATCCAAATGAATGGAAAATAGAATTAGCCTCTATTCAAGCTCGTAATGATGAACTTAAAAAATATATAGAAAAGGTATAACTAATTTATGCGATTATCTACGTGCAATTTTTGTTCTCATAAATTTTATATAACTGAAAAAGAAAAAATGTCTTGGTTAAAAACAAAAATGGTATGCCCAAAATGTGGAATTTCATATTCTAATATACCAAAAATCGAACGAACTTTAATGATTATGCAAGATAGTTATTTTGATAGTGGTAAAAATATTAAATATTTGAATGAATTAGCTAAATACCTCATAATTTATGCTAAAAGTTTAATTAAAAAATATTATTCTTCATATATAACTTGTGAAGAGGATATTAATTATTTTGCAGAAAATGCAGCTTCTTTTGTGATTGAGGAGTATTATAAATATTTTACTCCAAATGTGTATACTGATGGAAATGATTTTAGAATGTATGCTTCATTTGGTGGATATTTAGTTTCTAAAATAAAACAGGTAATTTTTAATAAACAAGAAAGACTTCAAGAAGATATTTCGTTAAATTGGGAATTTGATGATGAGCATAGTGATGGAAATTCTTATCATGAAGACAAGCAATCTCAAAATAGTTATGACCAAATTGATGACTATGAAAATAGGCTTTATTTGTTAAATCATGTTACTCAATTTATTTTTAAAATTTCAGCTTACTGCCCAACAAAGGGGGATGACCTAGTACGACTTTTAGCTTTTGATTTAAACTTGCGATTAGGGGAAAAGTTTGCAGATAAATTATTTCAAGAAGAACGTAAGAAAAACGGGAAAATAGCTCAATATAGTACTTATGGTAGAAAACGAAAACAATGGTTTTTAAAAACATTAGAAGCCGTTCGATTAGAATTACTAAATTTGCAAGAAGCAAACAAATAAAATTTAAGGAGTTTCACAATGGCTAAACCAACACAAGTTACTCTCAACAAAAAACAACAGTCGTGGGTTCTTTCCTCTTATTTTGGAAATAAAACCCGAAAACCTACTTGTAATGCTCGTCTTATTTCTGAGCGTTATGGCCTTCCGGTACGTCAAGTAATGTTTTTTCTGGAAGAGCAGGGTCTAAATATGTATAGTGAAGGGACTTACCGTTAGTAGTATTCACTTAATTTAAGCTTAAGGCTCTCCCTAAAAGTACTAATTATTATAGGGAGAGTCTTATGCAACCTTTTAATAAAATATTAGAGCAATCTCTAAAAGAATATTTTGAGTCTTCTGAGTATAATACTGAAAAAGCATTTAATGCTTTATCTTTATTTATGTATACTTTAGAGGCTCAAGATAATGATTTATTTATTTTAGCAAAACTGCTTGACTCGGAGTCTTTAAGTAAACTTATTTCATATTATGATGGCGCTGAAATAAGAATACCTACAAAAGAACAATACAAAGATTTAAAAATTTTAACTGCTTGTTTTTACCTTCGAGAAGTTCAAAAATGGGATTGGCCTACAATTAAAGACTATTTAAAATTAGAAAATTCTGATGAAGAAAAGTTTAATTCAATTTCTTTAGGTAAAAAAATTAAAAAGATTGTTGATGAAACTACTCCTGAATTTATGGATATTTTAATGAATTCAAAGTTATATGATATAAAAAATGTAATTAATAGGTTATAAAGTATGGGAACTGATGTAGAAAACATTATTAAAGAAATTGAAATACCTTCTCAAGCAGAGCTTGATCGAACTCAAATTAAAAGTATTCGTAGTTTAAATCTTATTGCTTTTGTTGATGCTCAAGTTGCAAAAGCTACAGCTGAAAATAAACTTAAAAGTGTAGTAACAGCAAAAATTCTCACTAAGCTAACAGACCCAAATGAAGATATTGACTTAGTTTCTTTAACTCATTTATTGGGTGTACTTAGTAAGTCTGATAATGAATTTATTTTAGGCCTTATTACTTCTATAAAAGATTTTTATCAAATTGAAAAAGAGGCAGATGCAGGAAGACTTGGCAATGTTGGTGATAATTTAAACGTTGAAGATATTAAAATTGCCAGAAGAGTTGCTAAGCTTTTAGAAAAATTTAGTGATGCAGAGCTTTCTGATTCAGAACAATAAATTTTATAATTTTTAAATTTTTTGTATATATACTTAAAGGAATATAACTTGAAGTATCAGCATATTATAATTGATGCAACAAATCTTTGGTGGAGATCATTTGTAGTTTCTATAAAAGATTGCATTACTACTGATGAAACTAAATTAGCTTCTTGCGCTATAGACCACACTTTAAAAATGTTGAGAAATTTACAAAAGAAATTTGCTTATAATTCTTCAGATATATATTTGCTTTTTGATAATCCAGAAACTGTTCTTCACATTAGAAAACTTATAGACTCTGAGTATAAAAGTACTCGATTAAAAAAATCAGTACCAAAAGGCATTTATGAAGCTCTTGCTATTTTTGTTGAAATTTTAAAAAGTTATTCAAATAAATTTCATGTTATTAAAGTACCCTCATTAGAAGCTGATGATTTAACTGACCCCTTAATTAAACAATTACAAATAGATGAAAATAATAAAGCTTTATTAATTTCAAATGATCTTGACTGGGCCAGGAATATAACTGAAGACGTAGATTGGTATAATTATAATGAGATTTATACAATAACTTCTTTTAATAAAAAATTTGGTTTTGACCCAAGTAAAGGAAAAGCAATACAATTATATAAAGCTATTCATGGAGATAAAAGCGATAATATAACTAATGCAGTTCCTTATATTCCTACAGAAATATTACTTCAAATTGTAAATCAATTTGAGTCTGTTGATGATTTGTATTTTAATTTGTGGAAAGAGTGCTGTATAGTTCCTCGACAATGGAAATTAAAGTTACAAGAAGCTGAAAATGATGTTCGGAAAAATTTTACTTTAGTTGATTTTGTTATACTAGATATAGAATTACGGCAATATATAATTGATTGCAAACGTAATGTAAAACTTTTAAAAATATATTTTGAATCTCTTGAATTACCTCTTGAGTCAGACATGACTAATAAAATAAATAGACAAACATTTTTTATACAAAAACGACCAAGAAGACTTTAATGAGGAAATTATGCCTAAATATAAAGAATTATCTCTTGCAGAAAAGAAAGCTTTAGAGATTTATGAATTCATTTTAGGCACTACTTATTTACCTCTAAAAGAACTTAAAGATGAAGAAATTTTAAAAGCTTTTTTAATTTTAATTCGCAAAAAGTTTAAGCAGTTTCGTTCAGATATATAGGAGAAATTATTGTCAAGTATTCTTTCATCTAATCTTCATAATGAGGAAAAGTTTGCTGCTTATCTTATGCAAAAACCAGAAGAGGCTTATCAATTAGATTTGTCTCTTATATTAAATGATGAAGTTAGAATAATTTGTGAAGCTATTACAGAAATAACAAAAGCAAATCTTCAATTTACTATTGATGAACTTTTTCATTATACTAAGCAAAAATCAGATAAAATTACTAAAGATCATCTTTTAAAATTACAAACTGAATATACTGATTTTGAAAATATAGATTTTGTTGTACAATGTATTAAAGAAAATTATGTTAAAAATAGACTTAATCTTGAAATAATTGAAGAAGTTCTTACTGAAGTTCAACGGGGGCAAGGATTAGATTCTGATAAATTACTTCGATTAGCAGACTCAATTAAAGAAAATATTTCTCAACTTCATAGTGAAAAACGATTATTAACTGCTAAAGATTTAGTAGATCAATACACAATTACATTACAAAAGCGCAATGAAGGACTTCGAGAAAGAAGTTTAGGGTATAAGATTATAAAAGATCGAGCAATTAGGTGTGCAGAACCTAATGAAATGACTTTATTATTTGGCCCTAGCGGAGTAGGAAAATCTGCTATGGCTCAAAATATTCAATTGGAACTTATTTCAAAAGGAGTTCCTGTTATTAAAATAGGAACTGAAAATGCAATTGACTCAGAAATGGACAGAGCAATGGCTATGAGACTCGGAGAGCCGTTCTCAGAATTATATGGGGCTAATAGAGATGTTCGTTTTAATGCGAGAATAGAACGATCATTATCTCAATTTTCTCAAATAAAAAATTATATTCATATAAAAGAGTCTTCTTTATCATTAAATGATGTTGATTATCTTATAATGCAATCTAAAAACCTTTTCAGGCAAAATGGAGTATTTAAAGATGATGAATACTGTCTAGTAATAATAGACTTGGCTAGTATGGTAAAAGAACTTTCAGGTAATTATGGTGATGGGGTTGAAAAAGGGGCGGATGAATTTCATAGAATAACTGAAAGACATGGAGTTCATACGTTATTAGTTGTACAAGCTAATGAAAATCGTACAAGAAATGGGCTAAAATTTAAAACTCCTGAAGAAATAGACCATCATGTATATGTAGATGAAGATATTATGGGTGGTGGTGGATGGAGATCTCGTTGCCGATTAGTTTTGTCTGTGTTTAGGCCTTTATATTTTAAGCGAAAATATTTTCCAGATAGAAATGATGAATGGGAATTAGAAGAGGATATTGTATTTTTAGGGGCTATTAAAAACAATAATGGACCTCTTTTTCGTATTCCATTTATTTTTGACGTTAACACATTTAGAATCAGACCAAAAGTAGTTATTAAAGAATAAGTTACTAATAAATATTATGAAACGATATAAACCAATTATAAAAGAAATAACAATTAGCTCAGATCTAGGCTCTCATCCTGAGCTACCATTGAAAAAATGGCAAGCTCCTATACCTGAAGAGACTCTTAATAAAGATGATAATGACATTAAAGTTGTGAATATCGGGTCTAAATAATGGCAACTCCTTGGTTTTCAACTACTGATGCTAACTATCCGCCTGTTATAATTGCTTTGATGGAAAGTATTCGTTATTTTTATTATCAACTTTTATATGAAGACAAACTTACTTATGAGTATACTTCAACAAAAACTGACCCTATAGAAAAATCAGTTGAAGAAGCTCAATTATCTGGAAAAAATAGATTTATTCTCACTGATATCCGTGAACGAGCACTACAAGATGCATCAAGAATTTTTCAAATTAGTGGGGCAGAATTTCCGTTTACTGCATTTAATTATGATGATGATAATTTAAGACCTGAAACTTACAATTATTTTGCGGACTCTTTATTATATACTAGTGAAACTTTTAATTGTAAAATTTCAGTAAGGCCAATGAAATTAGTTTTGCCGATGATTTCATTTTTCTCCGGGGGATTTGACTACTTTCGAGCTATTTCTATTCTTGTTGATATGAGTTCTAAAAAGACTCTTATTAATGTTCCTATTATACTTAATGGAGTTGCTACTACTTTTCCAGCAATAATAAATCTTGATAGTGGAGTAGCTAAAGGGCAGTATGCTTGGGAGTTTGCTCAGCAGTTATTGACTGGTAGAATCCAGGACCTTCAGCATGATACAACTGTCTTTTTTAATGATATTATATTAGAAACTGACGGACTTCATCCTGTTGATAATATAGATATGTTTATTGGGTTGTATGAACAATATAATGGTGAAGACTCTGCACCAGGAGATAGAATAACTGGAGCAAATATAATGCCAGACTCTCCTGAAGTTGTTTCAACAAATCCATTGTCTGGGTCATTAGCAAATTCAATTAGTGGGTCTCTTACAATAAATTTTAATACTACAATGAATGAAGACAGTGTTGAGAGCGAAGTATATATAAACCCTTTTATTTCTTTAGATTTTCTTTGGAATACTGATAGCACTAGTGTTACATTAACTCCTACAACTAATTTACTTTCGGGTTCATTATATACTGTTACAGTTTCTGGAAATGTGCAAAGTTCTAATCTTATTTCGATGATTGATGATTATGATTTTACTTTTACAACTGGAAGTTAATAAGAGGCTATAAAAAGAATGGCATATAAACAATCAGTATATGATAAAATAGGAGCTGGGCTAGCTCCAATATTACGAAAACTTAATGATGTTAAGTTAAATTTTATCGGAACAAAAACTCAAATTCTACGAATTATAGCAACTAATACAGATTATAATGCAGATCTTCAAGGAGATTTGTTGGGAGATAAAACTAATACTTATAGCAGTGAAGTAGTTGATAATGTTTATATTCAATACCCATTTAATGAAGTTGAATTATTTCAAATGGTTGATGGCTCTGGCGAAAATTCAGTAGGAGCAATGTCGTTAACTGAGCTAATGCCAATAAAAATGATAGTACCTTTTGGTGGAACTACTTCTACTACTGCAAGAGATTTTGATCAAAATGATATTATAGTGGATGTTGTTAAAGACCATACTGGAAGAAAAATTCCACTTATACTTACTGCCCCAAAACTTGTGGGTACATTGTGGAATAAAGAACTTGTAAAGAAAACATATATGTTAACGTTCTTTAGAGGTAAATTAGAAACTGAAATACAAACTCATGTAGATAATTATATTTCAACGTTAGGTATTACTACAGTTTCTACAACTGTGCCCGCTACTGGAGCTACAGGAGTTTCTATAAATGCTCCTTTAGTAATTACTTTTGCTGCTGAAATGAATACAGCAAACACTTCTTCATATATTACTATGTCTCCGTCTATTACATTAACATTTGCATGGGATACAACTAATAAAATAGTAACGATAACTCCTTCAGCCCCGTTGGCTGCTCTAACAAATTATGTATTAACAATTTCATCTACTATACTTTCAGTAGATAATATATCTATGGCTTCAAATTATACAGTAAGTTTTATAACTGGGTCATAAAAATGAAAAAATATAAATCATTATTAGAATCTGACCAAGACCTTGAAATAGGCCAAACAGTTAAGGCAAGTAGAAAAACCTTTGCTACTTGGAAAGTAAAAGGATTTAAAAATGACAAAGTTATTTTGTCTCAAAGTGCTGGAATCCGCGGTGGTGATAAAATTTCTAGAGAAATAGAAATTAATAAAGATACTTTGCTTAAAAAATGGATTATATTTCCTAAAAAATGATTTTTAAGGAGTCTCAAATGCAGGAACAAATTGGTCAAATTACTAAGATTGTAAAAGTTTCAACTAAAGCTTCAACTAAAGAAGAGGCGATATTTAAAAAACCCACCTATTTTGATCGAATACAAGAAGCTTCTAATCTTTTTAATAGGAAAGCAAAACGACAATATTGTAAAAATTATAAGTTAGACTGGGCTGATATATCAAAAATTTCAATGATTGATAACATAAATTATATAAAGAAATGCCAAGAATTAGTAATTTATGACTCAGTATATAAAGAGCATGCTGAAAAAATAGCAAAAGAGCAAGCTAAGGAGAAAATAAAGCGGGATGCTAAATTAGCAACTTTATAAAAATTAATCATTTTTTTTTGTTATAATTTCTTATTGGTTTTGTATTATTCTTTTATATATTATAAAGGAGAGTTACAATGAATTGGGTTCAAAAAATGTTAATAGACTGGAAATATTTACTCACTCAATTTAAAGTTAGAGAAAGGCATTTTTTAGGAGTATTTCCAATTAAAATATTTTTCTCAAAGAAATCAGATTTTAGGACTTTACAAATAAGTGGATTTATTGGGTTTATATGTAAAGTATTTAATTATAAGTACTATGGTAAAATTTACAGATACTATGGAACATACTTTGAATATATTTATGATCGTTATTTTGAGTCTAAAATAATAAAATATAAAAAGTTTTTTGAGTCTGATTTTAAAAAATATAAAGTAAGTATTATTTTATATTTTTTATCTTTTCTTTTTATTTTTATTAATAGCACTTTTTCCTCAGTGTTAGCTATATTTGGTAATACTATTATGGGAGCAATAATGATGGCTGATAATAATAAAAAGATCGGGCTTATATTATTTGCTTATACAATAGTAATAACTTTTTTAATAGCAACTATTTTTGTTTAATTAAGGAGAAATTAATGTTTATAAAACAGTATGTTTCTGCTTTTACTGACAGAAGAAATGCTTTAACTGTAGACTATTTTGATATTAAAAGCTTATTAAATATTAATTTTGTAAAACATTATTCAGAGCAAGAGAATTTTTTTCGATACTCAATTACTGAAAATGTTGTTGAACATTCAGATGAAATTGTTCTTATGGCCGAATTTAATAATGGTAAAAACTGGTATATTGTCGGATATCTTTCTGATAAAGTTCGATTACCAGAATGGAAACCGAAATATTAATTATAAGGAGAATTTTTATGAAAAAATTTGTTTTACTTATTTGTTTTTTATGCGTTGGGTGCAATAATTTTACAGGAATATCAAATGATGAAATTATTTCTGCTAAAGTAAAATGTGAAAAAGCTAATATGGACTATGAAATTATTAAAAGTGCAGCAATACAAGGTTTAATTGTTAATGTTGTGTGTAAAAAGAAATGAAAAAACTTATAAAGCATATAATTACTAAATTATTTTTTAAATATTGCTATGTTGAAACTGAAATGGCTCAATATTTAATTAACTATTATGTTCCAAATACAATGAAAAAACTTAATGGTGAAAAAATAGACGGACAATTTCTTTTTGCTCAAATAAATGAAAAAGGTTTTGAGCCATTTTTAGATGTGCCAGTATCAAATATAAAAGGAATAAAATAAATGAAAATTCTGTTTCTTCGCGGGATTCAAGCCTCAGGAAAATCAACTTGGGCTAAACAATTTATTAAAGAAAATCAAAATTACAAACGAGTGTGCCGCGATGATTTACGTCATATGCTTAGCTCATATAAATTTAATAAAGATAATGAGAGATTAGTTACTGATATAGAAAACAAGGCTATTGAAGACATTCTTTGTAGAAGGTATAATCTTATCATAGATAAAATGAATCTTAATAAAGATAATTATAATACTGACAGAAATCTTATTATTAAATTTTGTGAATTAAATGGTTTGGAAATTCCAATATTTGAAGTAAAAGAGTTCCCTATTACTCTTGAAGAAGCTATTGAACGAGATAGTAAACGCGATTTTGTAATAGGGGCAGAAGTTCTTAAAAATACTTGGAAGAAATATTCTAAAGAACTTAATGATATGATTGAGCGACATGAGAGAGATATTAAAATAGAATATAATGATTCTCTTTGTGACTGTGTAATAGTGGATATCGACGGGACTTTAGCAATAAGAGGTAATAGAAGCCCTTATGACTTTGGTAAAGTTATTGAAGATAAAATAAATCAACCTATAGCAGATTTACTACACTTAATTAAAAAAGGTTACTATAAACCACATCTATTTCATGTTATTATATTCTCTGGAAGAGATGATTGTTGTATGGAAGATACTGAAAAATGGTTACAAAAAAATGATATAGGATATGATTTTGTTTATATGAGAAAAACTGGAGATCGTAGAAAGGACTCTATTGTTAAAAAAGAATTATTTAATTTACATATTAAAAATAAATACAATTGTTTATACTGGATCGATGATCGCCGTCAGGTCATTGATATGGTACGAAATGAGCTTGGTATTACTTGTCTTGACTGTGCTGGCCACGATTTTTGAGGAGAAACTACATGAATATAGAAGATGCAGCTAAACTTTTAGATGTAAAAGAAAATGAACTAAATTCTTTTATTGAAAAAGACCCTTTTAATATTAATAATACTATAGAAGGCTATCTTTGTAGACGATCTGATTACAGATATGGGTCTTTAATTATCTATAAAGTTAATGAAAAGGATGTCGAGTCTCAAATTATTTATTGCACTCCTAAATTACACTATCCGTTTTCTACTACAGATATTGGAGATAGAAATTATCATTGGCCTAAATTTAAACGCGTATATGTTTATTCTAAATTAGATGGAACTAACATTTTATGTTTTTCATACTCAGACATTGAGGGTAAACGATATATTACTTTTAAGACTCGTTTAACCCCAGTTCTTAAAGAGAATAAATTTGGTAATTTTCTAGAAATGTGGAATGATGTTCTTAAAATGTACTCTGAATTAAAAAAACCTGAAGTAGTTTTAAGTGGAGAATACTCACTATCATTTGAAATGTATGGTACTCGAAATCCCTTACTTATAAAATATAATACTTCTTTAGATGCTAAACTTTTATTTGGAATTAAACAGCAAAATCATAAAGTAATGATGCCAGGATTTTTTGGTATAGATATTTCTTTACCTTGTCTACAACAATTAGATACTACTGAAGACATAACTAAATTTTATGATCAACTAAGACAAGATAATAAAAATAATAATATTAAAAATGAAGATGGTTCAATAACCGGGTCTGAAGGATTTGTATTATATGTAAAAACAGAAGATAATGATTATATACAATTCAAATGTAAAAGTGAAGACATTGAAGCAATTCATTGGGTAAATGATTCAATTCCCCATTATTCTATTATTAATACTACATTAAATGCTGTAGAAGACTACAATGGCGATAATATAAAATCTGAAGAATTTTTTAATCATGTAGTTGAACTATTAAAAGAAGAATATTCTCAACTTCAAATTGATAAGTCTTGGGAACGTATTAAAAAAGATGTTATTCTTGGCATCGATAAAATTATATTTAAAAATAAAGTAGAAGATTGTGTTAAAATAATAAATACTAATGGAGATAAAGGATTTATTATGAGACAATTATCTCAATGGTTTGATAAGAAAGATATGAGAACTGTATATCAAATAATGGTAGAATGGAATTATATTAAAGAGGTCAAAAAATTAAATGTTTAAAATTGAGACGAAAGAAGACTTAGAATGTGTTAATAGTACTACAGAGCATAAAATATTAGTTAAAGATTTATTATATAATTTTGCTGAAGTTATTAAACAACGCGCAGATTCTCATGATCAATCAAAATTAGAAGTTCCCGAATTTGGGTTATTTTCAGAGTTAACCCCTCGATTAGCACAAACAACATATGGTTCAGAAGAATACAAAAAGACTTTAGACCAATTAAAAATAGCGCTTGATCATCATTATGCTAATAACAGACATCATCCTGAGCATTTTAAAAACGGTATTAATGATATGACATTAATTGATTTGCTTGAAATGGTGATTGATTGGTATTGTGCTTCAAAACGACATAATGATGGTAATATCTATAAAAGTCTTGAAATAAATACAACTAGATTTAATATATCTGAACAATTAGTGAGGGTATTTAAAAATACAATTGAGCTTATACTTAATTAAGGAGTTTAGAGAAAATGAAAAAAGCTTTTATTATCATGTGTATATGCATATTTACTATAATTAGTAGTGGATATACCCAAACTACTGAAACTTGGAAATGTCAAAGCTGGGCCAAAACAGAAGTTGAAACTGTTAAACCTATTCAAAAGCCTGTAATAAAACCAAGTAAAATACAGCAGAAACAGAAAACTATTAAAAAGTCAATAGCAGAAAAATGCGAGGTAAAGTTTTCTAAAGAAAAAAAGAATATGTTTTTTATACAGCCTCTTATGTTTATGGCTTATTCAAATACATATAAGCATATTGTTCTTTTGCCAGGTGTAGGAGTAGGATATATGCGAGAAATTACGCCTTCATTTACATTTGGCTTTAGTTGGATGTATTCTCATGCTATTTATGAAAAAAGTTTTAATATAAATGGCGGCAGTTTTATTTTTGGTTATAAATTTTAATAAGGAGTTTTAAGATAATGAAAAAATTATTGAGTCAATTGGTTATGGTAATGTCTCTTAGTTTTATTGCTTGTGATGGAATTGATGGTGTAACTGACACAGAAGCGCAAATGTCTGATTGGTTAGTAGCATGGTCTATGAGTCAAAATTGTGGTAATTGTAAACCAGACCCTATTGTTCCAATTATACCACGAGAGAAAGTAGCTCCAATTATAGAAAAAGTTGAGATATCTACTAGTAAAGGATTTCAGATTATTACAGATCCAGTTAGCAAGTTTTGTTTGTTATTTCAGCCAGTTATTTTTAGGTTAACAGCAAATGAAGCTCTTGCTTTAGACTATGAATCAATAGTAATTGAAGATCCTAATGGTGAGTTATATACATGCCATGATATTTCTTACACAGACCCGAAGTATATGACATTAGGATATGGCGAAAATGAAAAAGAGGTTTATGTAGTAATTGATCATTTGCCTATTCTTGAATTTTTGTGTCTAACAAAGTATTGGACCATTACATTAGGAGTTATAGATAAAAATGATAGTTTATATACAGGCCCTTATGAAGTAAAAGCACATCTTAGCTGGTAAGTAAAATTATAAAAATTTAATGGGGTGTAGAAATGGAAAAGAAAAAGTTGTTTCGAGTTGGGTATGAGATAATTACAGAAGAAGGTAATCGCTGTAAAGATTTATTTATAGTAGCACTTAATTTTTCAGAGGTAATAAATTCTATAGAATTTGTTCAATTGCCTAATATTACTGAAGTTTTTATGCAATCTGAAGATGTTGTAGTTCTTTAAAATTATCAAAATCCTTCTTATATAAATGCCACTTTTTTCTTAAAATATAGAAAAAAGTGGTGTACTTTTTGATAGTAATATAATACATTATGACTATTAAATAGTAAAGGAGACCCAAAATGATTTATGAAAAATTTGAAGATCAAGTAAGAAATTTAATTCCTCCAGATAATAGAGACTTTGAAACAAAAGAAGAATTTCTTGAAGCTTTGAGAAATCATGCACGGCAAATACAAAAAATTGAAAGAGTAGACTTTAAGTATGCTCTTTTTAAAGAATTCGAAGTTGAATTAAACCCTAAAGCTGAACTGTGTTTTGATATAGCTTGGCAAGATGGTCATGCTTGTGGATTATCAGAAGTAGAATGCCATTTTACTCGTCTTGTAGATTTGATTAACTAAGGAGAAACCCTTATGATAAAGGCAACAGTAGAAGAAAAAAGTATTGATGTTATAAAACCGATGAATAAAATGGACTATGGTGAAATTGGTGTTATTATTGACCATAAAGTTGAACAATATAATGGTTCAATTGTGATGAGATCGCCTCATTCTAATAAATTGTGTATTATAGATTTATCAAATCTTACAAGAAAAAGCTGTTGGTCTGGAAGCACTGCGTTCATAGTACGAATCTTGCCGAAAGGCACAAAAGTTATCTTGGAGGTTATATGAAAATAATAACAATTTTTGGCCAAAGAAAAGAACAATATGAAGGTGAATATGCTCCTGAACTGCTAGTTGCAGTAGATGAATATACAAATGAAATTAACCCGACTTATCTACGACAGGAATTAGGCCAAATTAAAGAATTAGAACTAAAAGGTACATTTGAATTTATTAAAATTATGGAATTTGAAGTACCTCAAGCTGAATTTGACCGAATATTCTTTGGAGAAACTCTTAAAGCTTCTGTTATTGAAATGGATAAGTAAAAATATTTATATAAAATTATTTATATAAAAATTTATATAATAAGTATTTTTTGCAAAATTGTTAACTTAATAGAACTATTTATACTAATAATTGTTAAATGGAAAAATGGGCCTCCGCTTAATTTACAAGTATTTTTTCATTACAACCTCTATTGACCTTAATCCATAAAATTAAGGTTATTTTTTAATTTTAAAGTTGTATTATATATTAAAGGAGAATAGTTTTTAAAAATGAAAATTCTTGCTGTTGGTGATATACATAGTAATTTTAATGCTTTCAATACTTTGATTGAAGTAAAGCAACCTGATATTGTTTTCCAATGTGGTGATAATGGTTATTTTTGGGTAGGTAAGCAAGCTAAAGGTTTAATAAAACCTGGTAATAGCAAAGTGTATTTAATACCTGGCAATCATGAAGACTGGAATATGTATGAGTCTATTGTAGGTCGACATAGTAAGCACCCAGTTGAAGTAGAGAGCAATGTATTCTATTGCCCAATAGGGTCTATCATTGAATTAAATGGTAAGCGAGTGATGTTTCTTGGAGGAGCTGATTCAATTGATAAACGATATAGAACTTTTGGGTATGATTATTTCCCTCAAGAAATTTTAGATCAAAAAGACCTTGACTTTGTATTATCACAAAATAAGGTTGATATAATTATAAGTCATACATGCCCTTCAGTGTTTGAAGTACCTAAATACTCATTTACTGACATGGTTGCAGACCCAACAAGAAAAGTACTTGATATAGTATTAGAAAAATTAAAACCTGACTTATGGATATTTGGTCATTGGCATGAATTTCTTCAAGGGCGAATTGACAATACAAATTGGTATGGTTTAAATAAAGCTATTGATGGTAATTGGTGGATGGACTTTATTTTATAGTAAAAATTTCAAAGGAGAACCCTATGTTTAAATTTAATTTAGGGCAAGTAATTTATTATTTAAAAAATAATAAAGTGCATTCAGCTTCAGTGTTATCAAGATGTTATGTTGATAATGTTAAGGCGAACCCTAGTAATAGTAAAGCAAATTTTGAGAATAGATTTGGAGCAACTAGAAAACATTATGCTACTTGCCATGGAGAATTCAATGAAGTTGATGCTTTTGGTTCTTTAGAAGATTTAAAAAATTCAATATAAAATTTGTTATTTATAAGGAGACCTTTATGAGAGACCCAAAAAGAATAGATAAAATTATAAATAAGTTAAGGGCTGTTTGGAAAACAAACCCTGATTTAAGATTGGGTCAACTTATACATAATATCGCTCATGATGCTGTTGGGAATGGTGTTGATATATTTTTTGTAGAAGACGATTTAATGGAAAAAGCACTTGATGTTATAAGTAAGGGAACAAAGGCAGGGATTATATGAAGTGTAAGTATTACGATAAAACAAAAGTAGACTGCTGTACTGTTAAAAAATGTTGTGTTGATCGGGTTGGAAACATCCCCGCCCCCGGCTGGCGTGACGTGCGGGAGGAATTGATCAATTTTATTGACGCAAATAATTACACCAAAGAGGGGCAGGGTTTTTCGGGGCACATTATAGAGATAGACTATAATATGCTAATTTCAAAAATAAAAACATTGTTACCCGCCCCGCCCGAGGGGAAGGGGGAGTAGCGATATGGGGGAAGGAACATACGAAGATTATGATTACAATTATGACGAAAGGACTGATTTTGAAATATGGTATAGCAGACACGGCGGGAAACCGTATGGAGATTTATCGATTTCCGAACGTGCTGATGTAGACTGGCATTATAAAAATTACTTGATAGATAAAAAGATTAACACCCGCCCACGGGCGTAAGGAGGAAGGGGATGGATAGTAAAACACCAATTGAATGGCTCCAGGAATTATCTACCTGTCATTGTACTCGGTGGTATGAACACGATAGGGAACAAGCGGAATCCCTAATAGCTGAAATTATTCTATTCACCGCCGAGCGCGACCGGTATAAGGCAGAGCGTATAATTGTATTATCTAATATGCGGCGTTTAATGAGTAAGGCGTGGAATAAACGCACGCGCAATACTTGGATGATTCAAGAACTATTCGGTTGCGGTTCTGGTGCATCGTATAAATTATGTCGGGAACTTGGGATTGACCCGGATGGAAACACGATAGATGATATCGCCGCCCTCAATAAGATCAAGGAGGGGTGATATGGGTAAAAATCGTTCTGCTTTATATTGCTTAGTTATGAATATTATAGATCTCAGGTATTGGTTTTGCAGGTGTGGTTACTGGAAACCGTATGGAAAAGTTGTAAGTTCGGAGTGTAAAAAACATGACTGAATACCCCAATTTAAAATGCATCCATAATCTCGCCGAAGGTGATGATTGTAATATGGCTGACTATGTTAATGGATGTGATGCGTGCAAGGAATACGTCGAGGCCATCGATTACAAGCGCCTCTACGACCTCGAGCATCGGCGCAGGGTGGCGGCGGAGGAATTGTTGCACAAATGTAGAGCGTGTATAGATTGGAGCGCGTGGCAATCCATCATTAAGGAGGCAGGGGAATGAACACCTACACGATAAAAAGAATAGTTGAGCAGTTATTTGAGGTTGAGGCGGAAGATAGACATGAGGCATTACGGAAGATGGAAAATCCGTATAGCGTCAAAGTCATAAAAGAAACAATTCTATCGGAGGCCGCCCATGAATAAGCATACGCCGGGCCAGACCATAGACGAAATTACCGCCGCAACCGGCAGGGAGGGATGAGACATGACGGGCCATCTTTATATGTGTTGTTTGTCGAGTGAGTTTTCAGAAACAGGCAAAAAAGAATGTGTGAATTATTACGGGGACGGAAAATGCAATCACCTTTCAAATTATGGTTCAGATTGTGATGAAATAGAATATGTTCCGATAAGTGAACTGCAATCCACCCTCGCCCGCGTCACAGGGGAGAGGGATGAGTTGATAAGACTTTTCAAAGAAATGATGATTACGATTCGTTGGTTGCATGCCACAATAACCCGCATCGAGGAGGGAAAATGAACAAAAAACGAGGGGATAAATTACTCAATGATGCCGAATACTGGAAGCGCAGATGCAAGGCAGCCGAGAAGGTTATATTTCCAAAGAATTGTTACACTGTTGACGATGTAAAATTACTAATAGCAGACTGGAAAAAAATTGTCAAAGAGCTCAAAAATCAATAGTATATTAAATTTATGGAATGGTTAAATGAAAATGAGTGATTATAAATCGACGTATCCGCTTCATGTTTATTGTACGAAAAAAGAATGGTATGATATAAATAATGCTATACATAAAAAACAAATAGTTCCTGGTGGAAAAATACGACGTGGTGATGTGATATGTGCTGCACTTCTTGAGTGGTCTAAAACTACCGAAAAAGACAAAAAAAACTAAAAAGTATTTGACATCTTTGCT
>Ga0172380_10000503_pt1 | contig 76169 bp, 65 predicted proteins | sample Leawe162metaG_FD_119747 | JGI IMG/M metagenome (GOLD analysis project Ga0172380, IMG submission 119747) | Leachate microbial communities from a municipal landfill in Southern Ontario, Canada - Leachate well 162 metaG | ecosystem: Engineered > Solid waste > Landfill > Unclassified | place... | reverse complement strand
CCCAACTTCGTTATTTTTTCTATCTTTAATTTAAAAATAACTCGACATAACACGAAGTTTGACTCATTCAGTTTACTTTTAAACTTGAGATTTCTGATCGAGTCAAACTTCTATACGTTATGCTCAATGATATAATCACTCGAAAGAGGCAAAAATGACCAAACAATCAACATACAATAAATGGTTATTAACGAACTTGTTCGGAAGTGTATATATTGTACTAATAATATTTGTTCTCAATCTTCTTTTGGATCAAATCGAATTTGATTTAAGAAGATTAACACAAGTTGCAATTGGGATATTAATATTTTTTGTTTTTGGAATTGTTTTAACGCTACCACATTTAATATACATACAATTTATAATTCGAAAAAAGCATGAACCAAGAGTACTTTGGGCAAAAGTATGGAAGTCCATGGCTATTCCATATTTGGTTTTAATAACATTAGTCGTACTTGTAAATGGCATTGTGTACGGAAATCCAGTATATGAATTACCCAATTTAATTTTGTTGGGAATTTTAATTGTACATTTTTGCCTAGGAATATTCGTTTGGAAGACGAAGCAGAATAAATCGAAAACCGAAATAAATGAGCATAACACGCAGTAAGCTATATGGCGCACGAACATACTCAAAAGAAAGCGCCACATCGCCTACTGCGAAACCGTTAGCGGCAAGCCCGGGAAAACAAAACAAAAATTTCTAACAAAATAAAAAAATATCATGCAAAAATTATTTACATCAATTTTATTTATCTTTCTTTCAATTTCAGTATTTTCTCAAACAACCTTTCAAAGAGCTTTTGGAGGTACAGCCTCTGACGAAGGTCTATCAGTTCGTCAAACACCAGATGGTGGTTATATCATTGCTGGCACAACAACAAGTTATGGTTCTGGTGGTAGAGATGTATTAGTCATAAAGACCGATTTCGCAGGTGATACGATTTGGACGAGAACTTATGGAGATTCTAATGGTAATGAATATGGATACTGCATACAACTAACGAACGATGGTGGCTATATTGTATCAGGTAGTTCCCAGAATTTTTTCTCAGGTGAAGAAGATATGTATTTGTTAAAGCTTAAAGCAAATGGCGATACCTCTTGGACTAGAAACTATGGCGGCAACGGATTTGAAGGCGGCTACTATGTTCAACAGACTTCTGATGGTGGTTATATTATGTCAGGACAAACACCTGCTTTTGGTGCTGGAGGTTTTGATGTTTATTTAGTTAAAATTAATGACAATGGGAACATTGCTTGGACAAAAACATATGGAGGTCTTGATGCAGAATATGCTAATGCCGTGCAACAAACTTCAGATGGAGGCTATATTATTACAGGTTCAAATGGTAATACATTTGGATTTGGAGGAAGTGATTTTTACTTAATTAAAACAGATTCTTTGGGTAATCATATTTGGTCAAAAACATATGGCGACACTGGATTTGAAGAAGGTAAAGCGGTGAAGCAAACAACGGATGGTGGTTATATCATCGCTGGAAGTTCTGAAAATACACTTGGACCATTAGGTCCTAATTTTTGTTTAATAAAAACAAATTCAGTTGGAGATACACTCTGGGCAAAATTATATGGAGGTTCAATGATAGACGAATGTTATGATGTACAACAAACTAGTGATGGTGGTTATATTATGGTCGGTAAGTCATTTAGTTTTAGTACGAATGGAGATTATGATGTATATGTTGTAAAAGTCAATAGTCAAGGAATTGAACAATGGTCCAAAACCTATGGCGGAAGTACAACAAATCATAACGAAATTGGTTATTCCATTCAACAAACTAGCGACAATGGGTTTATTATTACTGGCGAAACTTTGTATGGCTTTGGTGTTGGCTTAAGGAATTTGTATTTGATTAAAACAGATTCATTAGGTAATAGTGGTTGCAATGAAGGTACACCTGTAACTGTTGTTTCAAATTATTCACCTCAGGTTGCAACAACGCCTACTTCAGTTGGCACTGGTGGAAATATGTTAATGGCTGTTACTCAAATACATGCAGGCACTACACAAACCAATTTGTGTCTTAATATTCCGAATGCCATTCAAGATATAAATGAAAATTTTTCAATTAATGTTTACCCAAATCCTTTTGACTCAAAAGTAACTATTTCCATTAGTGATAATGTTCAAATAAATTCAATTAATATTCATAATATTTTTGGCCAAGTCGTAAAATCACAAGTAGATTTTAGCAAATCCCATAGTTCAAATTCTATAATTTTAGAGTTAAATGAACTAAAAAATGGTATTTATTTCATAGAATTAGTTGCATCAGGTTTTAATAAAACATTAAAATTAATTAAACAATAACTATGCTATATCAAATCTTGAAATAGCCCGCCACTAACATTGGTTTTGCGTCAGTATGGCATTTGTACTGGGCTGAACATTTGTACTTTCTATTAGCTTTTGTACTAAATTTGAACTTTAGTGCTTTCTATTCCACACCGAACGCAAAGCCAAAAAACGTTGTGTGTAATGTAAAACGACCCATTTAAACGATTGATCCGAATTCAAACAGATTAATTAACGAACGCATATATGACCCATTTTTATTCACTTTGCTCAATCATTTTAAGTTGCTGTTTGCTCACAGCATGCGGAAATAAATCCTTTTCAACTACCTCTGGTCATGAAAAACAAACCAATGAAGTCAGCACGAAAAAATTATCGGTTGTCGCAAAGCTTAAAGAAAACGCTCAGCTGCCTATTGAGGAAAGAATAGCACTTTATCATAAACTAAAAGATGAAAAATTTGAATTATATGATTTTGGCAATGAGACAGAATTAACTTTATACGGTTACTCCTTTTTATGGGAAAACAACGTAAGCGAAGCGATTGTCGTTTTTAGACTGGTTATTTCTGAATTTCCTGCTTCGGCCAACGCTTATGACAGCATGGGAGAGGCGTATCTTCAAGCAAAAGATAGTGCCAACGCACTTCAATATTATGAGAAATCATTGCGGATGAACCCTGAAAATTTTAATGCGGAAGATGTTATTCAAAAAATAAAGTTCCCAAATATTCAACCTTTAACGCCACAAGAAAAATTCGCGAAGGTTTATTCCCAAAAAGATTATTTGGAAGATTTAGACCAATTGGGTCAACGGTTACTTGCGGTTCACCCTCATGCTCTTAAGTTTATAACGAAAGATCAATTCTTGAAAAATATAGAAAGTAAAAAATCATTGATTACTGAAAAAACCACTTATGCTGAATTTGCCTGGCATTGTAATGCCATCATTGCAAGTATAGGTTGCTCGCATACTGCTTCTTCTACCATGCAAAATGACTATCATGAGCTTTCCATGTTGCCTTTGGAGAATAGTTTTCCATTGCAGGTTAGATGGGTGAACAAGAAATTATTCGTGGTAAATCCAATGAATAATTCGGATAAAGTAAAAGTAAAAGACGAAATTTTGAGTATCAACGGCATTGAAACCGAAAATCTCATGAATGATATTTACAATCATATCGCTTCACAAGCAAATATCCAAACATATAAAGCGCAATATTTCAACACCTATTTCGCGGCTTTAATACCCTACGCAGTCGGTTTGCCAAAAACGTTTGAAATTGTTGTAAAAGAAAAAAGCAGTTCAATTAAATTGCACAAAGCCCAAAGCTTTGCAACTGAATTATATGATCCTTCCACAAATCGTTGCTCAAAAGATGTGTGTTTAGAAATTTTAGCTGGAAAGACAGCTGTTTTAACTATTTCATCTTTTAATTATTATGAATGGGACAGATATCCTGTTTTTAAATCTTTCCTTGACAGCAGTATGCATATAATCAACAATAAAAAAATTAAAAATCTAATTATTGATGTGAGGTACAACAGAGGCGGTTCGCAATATCCAAGCATTTACTTGCTTCAACATCTCATGGATAAACCTTTTAGGTATTACTCAAAGGCAGTATTTGAAGGAAAAACAGACAAGATGTACGGAGAAGATTTTATTTATCCGCTTGAAAATCGGTTTAAAGGAAAAGTTTATTTTCTAATAGATGGAAATGGAAATTCTACCACTGGGCATTTCATGAGTTTAGTAAAAGCACATAATTTAGGGATAATAATTGGCGAGGAGTTGGGCTCAAATCAATTCTGTACGGCTGGACAAACACTGTGTCGCCTAAAAAACACAAAATTAGTCATCTCGGTAGCGAACAATACGCATATATCTACAGCAACAAAGTTACCGGATGACATTGGAATTCTCCCGGATAGATTTGTAACCCAAAGCATCGACGACTATTTAAACAAAGTGGATGCTGTAAAAGATTACACGCTAAAACGCATTAGAAAGAATATAAAATTGGAATCAAAATAAAAAACGCATACGGGTTTATCAAAAGTGGCGGTTCGGTGCAATGGATCAATATTTGTAGTGAAAAACGCGGCCTTTGCCAAGCCCAAAAACGTTGTAGGTCATACTAAAACTGAAATAAATGAGACTGATGATACTAATAATTTTATCGCATTTGTCAACTTCTTGTAACTCTCAAGAAAAGCAAGTGAATAGCAATAAAAAAAGCGATTCAAATAAAGTTGTAATTGAATCTCAAATTGGAGAATATGTTACAAGTGTATTCGAAGATTCCAAAGGAACTTTATGGTTTGGAACACTTGAAAAAGGAATTGCACACTATGATGGCGAAAAATTAAAATATTTTACTAAAAACGATGGGTTACCATCTGATAGAGTAACTGGAATAATTGAGGATTCAAGTGGTCTATTTTGGTTACATACCGGAGAAGGATTATCCAAATATGATGGGAAGAATTTTACGAACTTTTTAGTAGGAGACGACTTTAACAGCAATGTAGTTTCCAAATTACTTATTGATAGTAAGAATGTTTTTTGGGTTGCCACTTGGAATGGTGTATTTCAATTTGATGGAAAAACGTTTCATCCTTTTTCAATTCCGTACCCTGAAGTGGATACCAAAATAAACGAAAACACCAAATATTGGGCAACTGTAAGTGAAGATGCCAATGGCAATATTTGGTTTCGAAGACCTGGTTATGGTGTCTGTAAATATGATGGAAAATCATTTACTCATTATCTGAAAAAAGATGGACTTCATTCGAATTATGTCACCGATATTGAATTTGACAAAGATGGAAGTGTTTGGTTTGGAACTAGAGTCGCTGAAAGAGATGACCCTGATCCCAAAAAGCAATTTGGAAAAGGTGGACTCAATAAAATGATGGGGAATAAGATTATTTCATTTCCAGAAATAGCAAGCTTTAATGATGGTGATGTATATGAAATCTATAAAGACAAATCCGATAATATATGGATAAGTACAGTAAAAAATGGAGTATATAAATACGATGGAGTAGCATTTAAACACTACAATGTTCCAATTTCAATTATGGGAATACTGGAAGACCGAAAAGGAAATCTATGGTTGGGCGGAGCAGGTGGTTTATATAAAATTAATCAAAATGGGAAAATTATAAACGTGACGACAAAGGGTCCTTGGATATAATAAATTCGCACAGACAATCGAGTAGTCGGCTCCGTTAAATAACTTGACGGAACGCGCCTCTCACACCAAGAATTTTGTGTTTTTATCCATTTATAGGAGTTCGCTTCAATCCATTCTCAACTCCCCATTCCACAGAAAAACCTATCTTTGATACTATCATGAAACCTCCGTATGTGGTCAATTCGAAGATTTTTACAGTAAAAACAATCAAAACATACTTCATCTCGGTAACCTTATTTTTTTTGGTGAGCAGCGTATTTGGTTCTAAAAATATATCTGCTTATTCACCCATATTCTACGCGGTTTTTGGACCTACATTCCTTTTTGGTTTGCATTACCGCTTGGTTTTTAATTTTAGTTCCTACGTTGGAAAAAACGCACCAGACCTAATGAAAAAACACAGCATTTCTTATGGTATCCTAAAAGGAAATTTATTAAATATTTTGGATGTATACCAAAGTCAAAAAGCATTCAAGGCACTGAAAGATGAAAGGATTGATGCTTATTTACAAACTGGTATTTTACTGTTAAAATTGGTAATTGCTTCGTTTGCTATGTTGATTGTAATGGGAATTTTAAGCGCAATTTATTAGATTTCCATCAATTGTTTCTTTCCACCAATCGCTCCCCATCCACGTACTTAAGCGTACCGTTTTTGTAGCTATAATTGTGGTTTAAACCGCCGTTTTCGAAATATTCTAACTTTTTACCGTTCAACTTTCCTTTTTTGTAGTGGATCACGTAGGCTACACGTCCGTTTTCAAACCAAATTTTGTGTTTTCCTTCTGGTAAACCGTCTTTGTATTTTCCGACGAAAGCTTTCTTTTTGTTTCCATAGAAATACACCCATTTTCCTTCCCGGAAACCGTTCACCATGTTGCCTTTTTCTTTGTGGTCGCCAATGAAATAATACAAATCACCTTCTAATGTATTGTACGTAAAATTTCTACTTTGCAGCAAGGTTCCTAAACTATCGTAATCCAAAATCTCTCCTTCGTATTGACCTTTGTAGAAATTCTCTTGCCGACGAAGTTGTCCATTGGGATAATACCACAACCACTCGCCTGTTGGCAAATCTTGTTGGTAACGACCTTTTTGTTCAACATCTCCATTGGAGAAATAATAGATCCAAAGTCCTTCTTTTTTACCGTTTTTGTAATTTCCTTTGGCCGACTTGACTTGGTTGGGCAAATACTCAATCCACAAACTGTCTTTTAAACCTTCTTTGGTAAACCATCCTTCCGATAACAAAGTGTCATTTCTAAACTGAAAAGCTGCTAAGGTATTTCCCAGGGAGTCGCAATTGGTTTGAATACCGTTTTTGTATCCATTTTGAATCATATAGCGCGCTTTCAGTTGTCCATTGGGGAAATATTCCTTTTCGAATTTAAAAGAAGCTACAGACTGCGTTTGATTTCCATTCACTTCTCCATCGGTGTAGATTTCTTGTTTGATCAAATCACCGTTGACATCAAACCATTGCCAAAGACCGATTCGTTTTCCGTCGATGGTTCGGTTCAATTCACGGGTATCCCCAGCTTCTCCTTTTTTAAACTCTACAATAGAAGCAACCAAACCAGAAGCAGGATCCATTTCTTTGACCCATCCATTGAGTTCACCGTTCAAATAATTACCTTCTTCGATCAATTGACCGTCTTTGTATTTCTTAAAAGGACCTTGCAAGGTATCGTTTACATAAAAACCTTGAAATTGAATAAAATTGGAAGAATCAAATACGGTGTAATTTCCATTTTTTAAATTTCGTTCGTAAGAAATCGTTTTCGAAATTTCACCATTTTCGCGATAAAAAGTCCAAATACTATCCAAACCATTTTCTTTCCAAATCCCTTTGCTGCTGAGCTGTCCAGATTCATAAAAATTGGTCCAATTACCAACGGGTTTTTGTCCCAGCATGGTTCCTTCAGAAGACTTATTTCCAGATGGATAGGTGTATGTTTTTACAACAAGATTGGTGTCGTTTTGAGAATGTACGAAATGTATCGTCAGAAAACAAATGAGGTATGTTAAAACCGTTTTGATAATAAAGTAATTTAAAGTTTTTTTAAAAAAGAAATTTATTATTGTTTATTAGGGCTGTTAATATGTGTACAAACTTATGTGAATTTAATTTGATTTGTAAGTTATCAGAATATGAAGTGTGTTTATCAACAAGACCAAGTTACAGAATCTTTTGATTTTAAGCGTCTATTTGTACTTATTAACACGAATGTTTAAAACCTCGATGTTTAAAAAAAGTGATCAACTTTATGAAGAATTGATTGAAAAGTATGGTTGGAAACTTCCCAATAAATTCACCAAACTTTCCTTGTGGAATTGAAATGAAATGTGGCTTGGAATAATTTTTTTAAAATCCTATATTTTTGTTTTAGTAGTTGTGAGTAGGTTGTTCACATTTAGTTCACATGGTCTGTGTACAAATCAAATTTAAAAACCCTTACTGTTCAGTACTTTGCTTTTTGTTAAAAACTCCGAATGTTTGAAACTTGCGGGGATTGTGAATAAAGGTAACTTTGTAAAAAATAAGAGAAAAATGAGCAAATTGATTCCCATCGGATGCGATCACGCAGGATTTGAAATGAAAGAAAAAATCAAAGAACATCTAATCGCGAACGGTTATGAAGTGGAGGATTTTGGTTGTTATTCTGAAGAAAGTATTGATTATCCAGATTATGGTCATCCAGTTGCGAGCAAAGTAGAAGCCAACGCAGGGATGTTGGGTGTATTGATTTGCGGATCTGGAAATGGGATTAACATGACAGCTAATAAGCATGCAGGCATTCGTTCGGCTTTGTGTTGGAAACCAGAATTAGCAGAATTAGCCCGTTTACACAACAACGCAAACATCATTGCGCTTCCGGCTCGATTTGTTTCCATTGAAGAAGGAATAGCAATGGTAGATGTTTTTTTAGGAACAGCATTCGAAGGTGGTCGTCATGCCAACCGGGTAAATAAAATTGCTTGCGCTTAGTTCTTTAGCAATTGTTGAAGATACTTTTCGGTTTCTAACATGTACTCGTCGTAATATTCGCCGGTGCTTGGACCGTTGAAACCGGTATGTACTTTGCTAATGTTTCCAGCTCTATCCACAAAAATGGAAGTAGGGAAGGAAATAATATCATTCAACATCGAAAAATCTTTGGCTGCTTTGTTTTTATTCGCCGCACCACCAATCAACATTTCAAAAGGTATATTTGCACGACTCTGCAGTCTTTTTAATTTTTCCGCATATACGTTTTCGTCATTCCCGGCTTCGTAGCCAACCAGAATAATTTCCAATCCTTGATCGTGGTATTTTTTGTACAATTGAGTGTAGTAATGCGTTTCGTCCATGCAATTTGGACACCAAGAACCCATAATTTGAATGATGGTGACTTTATTTTCGTATTTTGAATTGGGATAACTGACCACTTCATTCTTTAGATTTTTAAAAGAAAATTGAAGTGGATTCGTGTTAACAACTGTCGTTAATTCATCCGGATTGGTCAGTTCGTAATTGTTGTCAGGATTAGCAATCCAGGTGGTTTGGTAATGGGTTCCTGAATAAAAATTTCCATTAAGGGTGTTATTTTGTAATTCTGCTGTGAATAAAAAAGCATGCGACCCATCAAAACAAGACAAATAGAATTGATTACCAAATAAATTACCATCCAAAAACCGATAATCGCCGGTTTCCGTTAGAAATGTTCCAGATAATTGATTGCCATTTTGTTTAAACAAACCAATGGCTGGGTAGGCATCTGTAGTGCCGGGTTCAAAAATTGTTTTCCATTTGTAGGTTAAATTTACCGTTTGGGTAGAAAAGTCCGTTTGTTGGCATTCAAAAAGAACGTTTTCACACAAATGTGCTTTGAAGGGAATCGTATACCGACCGGATTTATTTTTGTTGTGCCAGTATCCGTTTAATTGCTTGGAAGAAGTAACGACAAAATGTAAATCGGAATCGAATTCTGGAAAGGCAAAAACAAGCGTGTCGCCCGCTATTTCTTTGTTAATCAGTTGTATTTTTTCTTCCCCGTTTCGAATTTCGAACTGAATTTCTTTCTTTTTAGTAGTAAGGAATATTCGAAAAGGTAATTCGGTGGATGAATTCAAGGTTAAAACGCCCAGCCAAGATCCTGATTTTGGTAGATTGGACGCGGAAACCGATTGTGCAAAAACCAAACAAAACCAGAATAAAAAAAGGGAAACGATTTTCATCAAAATAGATTACTTAAAAAAGTAAAAATAACTTTTTTAACCATTTAATTCCCGTATTGTGCAACCTTTTTGTCAATTTTGATGTCATAAGTATGCTGTGTTAATATGGATAGAGAAAGCTTAATTCAAAAATGTATTCAAGGTGAAGCATTGGCACAGCGGCGTTTGTTTGATAGCTTGGCACCAAAAATGTTGACGGTTTGTTTGCGTTATCTCGGAAATAGAGAAGAAGCAGAAGATGTTTGTCAGATGAGTTTCGTGAAACTCTTCAACAATCTGAGAGACTACAACAACGAGGGTTCCTTCGACGGATGGGTTCGGCGTATTTTCGTTAATACGTGTTTGGATCAATTACGGAAGAATAAAAAAACCAAGTACGATGTTTCCATGGATGATGTGGACTACAGACTAGAGAACAACGATTTTATTATGGAAAGAATGGAGGCGGCTGATTTGATGAAAATCGTTGAACAAATGCCAACAGGCTACCGAACGGTATTTAACTTGTTTGCTGTTGAAGGCTACAGTCACAAGGAAATAGCGGAAAGATTAGAAATTACAGAGAATACGTCTAAGTCTCAATTTAAAAGAGCTCGGACACATTTGATGAATAGTTTAGAAAAGTTGCAGTATGGCAAATGATAAATGGTTAGAAGAATTGGGTGATCAGCTTCGTGAACATCGTTCAGAGGTAAACCCAAACCTTTGGCAAGGAATAAGTTCGCAAATAGGAGCAAATGCTTCCGGTGCAGCAGCGGCTGGCGGAATGAGTTTTGCTAAAATTGCTGCGATTGTTGGTGTTTCAGTTACCACTGTGGCATTGACTTATTTTGCCTTCAACTCTCCGAGAGAAGAAAAGGTAAACACGACTGCTGAGGTTCAAACAGAAGGGCCTACAACAGAAAAAGAAACGATAGTTGTTGAAAAACCAACGGCAGAAACGAAGTCAATTGATGCTAAAACACGTTCAGAAAAAGCGCTTGTAACAGAAAAAGAAACGATTGTAAAACAGAAAGAAGTAACGACAATCGTTTTAAACAATGAACCGGCTCTTACAGAAATTGTCGCACCGAAAGCACCAGAATCAATTTTATCGATTAAAGAGAAAACACAGAAAACAACTCCTACAACTCAACCGAAAGAGGTGGAGCGTATTGAAGAACAAAAACCAGTTCAGAATGAATTGCCGCCTTTGGTAAACAAAGTAACAAAGCCACAAACACCGGCTGAGTTCATTAGTTTGCCAAATGTTTTCACACCCAATGGTGACGGCGTAAACGATGAGTTTTTTGTGGTAACGACGGGAATGGAAAATTATAGCTTAGTGGTTTTGGACGCAAACAGCCAAGTTGTTTGGAAAACCAATAACCCAGATGAGCGATGGGACGGAAAAAGCTTAAATGGAGATAAATTACCGATTGGTAGTTATATCTATTTCATTACTGCACAAGATGAGCTTGGAACCCCCGTAAATAAACACCAAAGATTGCAACTTCAATAATTACAACCATACACTACTAAAAACCCCGATTCTTTCTAGAGTTGGGGCTTTTTTTTGAGAAAAATACTGTAAACGAAAAAACCCTCAACGAAACGTTAAGGGTTTTTTCTCTCATTTGGAGGTCCCGAGCGGATTCGAACCGCTGTACAAGGTTTTGCAGACCTTTGCCTAGCCGCTCGGCCACAGGACCATTTTTTGGTGGGTGCAAATATATGAAAAATCTATTTAAACAAGCGATTCTTCGATGATAATTGCAACGTTTGCTACGTCTCCGTCTATCGGAGGAGAATGTTTGATAATTTTTACCCGCAAAGAGTGAAGTTGAGCAACTTCTTTTTTCATTCGATTCACAATGCGTTGTCCCACGTGCTCAATGAGTTTGGATCGAATCAACATTTCTTCTTCTACAATTTTATTGATGAGCACGTAATCAACCGTATCCAACAAATTATCAGTTCGTGTTGAAGCGGTAAAGTCTGTCACTACCGAAACATCCACGCTGTAATGTCCGCCAATTTTTTCTTCTTCTGGCAAACACCCATGGTGGGCGTAGAGACGAATGTTGTTGACTTCGATCGTATGCTTCATCCGTTCAATTGACTTAAACCTGTTTCCATTCGTGTGATGCATTCTTCTTTACCCAAGAATTCTGCTATTTCAAAAATTCCCGGGCCCATTCCTTTTCCGGTTAAAAGCAAACGAAATTGAGGCATTGCAGCGCCAAAACCAAGTCCTTTTTCTTCCAAATAGGATTTGAATGCTTTTTCGACGTTCGCGGTTGTGAATTCAGCAATGTTTGCTAGCAAGCCCAGCCATTCTTTCATAATACCAGCACTTTCCGCTTTCCATTTTTTAGAAACAGTGTCAGCATCGTATTCAGTTGGCTTGTTGATCAAATAATCTCCTTCTTTTGGAATATCAGAAATGAAAACAGCTCGTTCTTTCATCAATCCTGCCATGGTAGCCAAACGACCTTCATCAATAGTAGGATAATAAGTAAGAAGTTCGTGCGCCAAAATGGTGTTGTCCATTAATTTCAAATATTGTTGTTGAAACCAACGTGTTTTCTCTGCATCAAATTTTGCGCCTGATTTGGAAACTCGATCCAATGTAAAAGCTTCTACGAGTTGGTCCAAAGAAAACAACTCTTGTGGTGTTCCTGGATTCCAACCTAAAAACGCCAGCATATTGATAAAGGCATCAGGAAGATAGCCCGCTTCGCGGTATCCAGAATACAATTCACCTTCTGATGTGGTCCAATTCAAAGGAAAAACAGGGAACCCCAATCGGTCTCCATCTCTTTTCGATAATTTGCCGTTGCCATCGGGACGCAGCAACAAAGGCAAGTGGGCAAATTGAGGAGCATCCCAACCAAACGCTTGGTAAAGTAAAATATGCAAGGGTGCAGATGGCAACCACTCTTCACCACGAATCACGTGTGAAATATGCATGGTATGATCATCTACGATGTTGGCCAAGTGATACGTTGGCATTCCGTCACTTTTGAATAAAACTTTGTCGTCCAAGTTGTTGGTATTTACAACTACCCAACCACGAATCATATCTTCAAATCGAACATCTTGATTTCTAGGCATTTTCATGCGGATGACAAAGGGATCACCAGCTGCTAAACGTCTTTCTACTTCTTCGCTTGGTAGGGTTAAAGAGTTGACCATAGACATGCGCGTGATGCTGTTGTATTGCCAATTAGGCATGCCTGCGTTCTTTGCGTTGTCCCGCATCGTGGTTAATTCTTCGGCAGAATCAAACGCGTAATAAGCATTGCCATTTTGGATTAGTTCATCTGCGTAAGGTTTGTACATGGCTTGACGTTCGGATTGAACGTAAGGACCAAATTCTCCACCCAAACCAGGACCTTCAGTTGGCATGATACCAGCCCATTTCAAGCTTTCCATGATATAGTCTTGTGCACCTGGAACAAAACGAGTTTGGTCAGTATCTTCTATACGTAATAGAAAAGTTCCGTTGTGTTTTTTAGCAAAAAGGTAATTATAAAGTGCAGTTCGAACACCACCAATGTGCAAGGGACCTGTTGGTGAAGGCGCGAAACGTACGCGGACATCGTTTGACATGTGTTTGTTTTTTTGCGCAAAGATAAGCTTTTCACTTTGATGCTTTAACCATTGAAGAGTGTTAATTATTTTTAAGTTCTACTGTGTAAATACCGTATTGTCTTATCTTAGTAGGTTCATTCTAATTATACTATGTCTGCATTCGATCGGTTGATTCAACAAATTGATTCGTTTATACGAAAATATTACAAAAACGAGATGGTCAAAGGCTTGATCTTTTTCGTTGGCGTGTTGTTGAGTTCCTTCTTGTTGGTTACTTTTCTGGAGTACATCGGACATTTTAATTCCTATGTACGTGCCGTTCTATTTTTTGGTTTTTTATCCGTGAATGGTTTTATTTTTGGAAAATACTTGCTGTTGTCATTGCTTAAGTTGTATTCATTTGGTAAACGAATAGACCGAACACAAGCCGCGAACATCATTGGCTCTTTTTTTCCTCAAATATCGGATCGACTGGTGAACACGTTGCAATTGAATGAATCGGGTAACGACGGTAATTTTGAATTAATAAGAGCGAGTGTTGTGCAACGGTCTACAGCCTTAGGGGTTTTTAATTTCGGTGATGCAATCGATTTATCGAATAACAAGAAGTACGCAAAATGGTTGACACCGTTGTTTTTGGTATTGCTGTTGGTGGCTGTATTGGTACCAAAAATGTTAACACAAGGAACGGAGCGGGTGGTGAATTTTAAGCAGGAATACATTCCCGAGTCTCCGTTCAAATTTTCTCTACAAAACAATGAATTGATATTGGAAGAAGGTGACGATGCGCCAATTGAAGTGAAAGTTACAGGTTCTTATATTCCAGATAAAGTCTATTTGGTTTCTGATGAAGGAAAGTTTTTGATGGATTGGAAATCGAGGAATGTTGCGGGGTATACCTTGTCAAAATTGTCCAAAGATGTTAATTTCTATTTTGAAGCGAACGGTTTTAAATCGGATGAATTTTCCATTGGAATTTTGCCTAAGTCGGCGATTGGGCGTTTACAAGCGAGCATACATTATCCGACTTATTTAGGAAGAAAGGACGAGGTAGTTGAAAACTCAGGCGATTTGAATGTACCAGAAGGAACGTTGATTGAATGGTCGTTTCTAACCAAGAACACGAAGAAGGTTACTGTGAATGACGGAAGTAAAACAGAAACCTTTACAACGGACGGTTTCAAAGTGAAAAGAACAATTAAATCAGATTTAACTTTAAAGGTGCGTTTGGAGAATGTACAATCGGGAAAAATAGATTCGTCGAGTATGTCGATAATTTCTGTCCGGGATGCTTATCCATCGATCATGGTGAGTGAAGAAAAGGATTCTGTTAGTGATGGTTTACGATTTTTTAGTGGCAATATTTCGGATGATTATGGATTGACGAGTTTAACTTTCGTTTATAAGATTGTTTCCAAAGATGGAAAGTCAAGAGAAGAACGAATGAGTGTGGTTTCTCCTAGAGGAGCGTCTATGCCTTTTGATTTTGGGGTGGATTTTCGAAGAGAGAAATTGCAAATAGAAGATCGAATTGAATATTATTTTGTTGTAGGGGATAATGACGGTGTGAATGGCTCGAAAACAGCTAGAAGTCAGGTGTTTACTTATCAGTTGCCGACCTTGGAAGAATTGAATGATGAAAGTCAAAAAGACAAAGAGCAAACAAAGGAGGATTTGTTGTCTTTGCTTAATAAAACTAAAGAATTCCGGAAGAATGTAGAGCGTCTGAAGAAAGAAGTGATGAATAGCAAGTCGATAGATTGGAAAGCTAAAAATCAATTGGAGAAATTGCGCTCTGATCAAATGGAGTTGAATAAATCCTTGCAAAATCTTCAGCAAAACATGGAGAAAAGTGCAGAGGAAAAGAATCAATTGTCCGAAGTAGATCCTTTGTTATTAGAAAAGCAGGCTCAAATTGAAGAACTCATGAAGGAGTTGATGGATGAAGAAATGATGGACCTTCTGAAGAAATTGGAAGATTTGATGCGAGAACAAAACAAAGATCAGATTCAAAATGAATTGGAAAAATTGGATCAGAACGCGGAGGATCGCAACAAACAATTGGACCGTAGCTTAGAGATGTTGAAGAAGCTCCAGGTAAACGAAAAAATTGACGATATAGAGAAAGAATTAAATGCCTTGGCGGAGGAACAAAGGAAATTGAAAGACGCCTTGGAAAAAGACAAGTTGAATGCTGAAAAAGGCAAAGAGAAGCAGGATGAATTGAACAAAAAGTTTGATGACGTTAAGAAAGACTTAGAAGAGGTGAAGAAGTTAAACGAAGAACTTCTACGTCCAATGGAGTTGGAAGACAAGAAAGAGGAGCAGGAGAAGATCTCGGAAGAAATGAAAGAAGCTTCAGATGGTTTAGATAAAAACAAGAAGAGCAAGGCTGGTCAAAAACAAGAACAAAGTGCAGACGACATGGAGAAGTTGGCGGAGGACTTGAATAAAATGCAGGAAGAGGCCAACGAAGAACAAGAGGGGGAAGACATGGAGATGCTTCGACACATTCTCAAAAACTTAATGACTTTATCGTTCGATCAAGAGTTGGTTATGAAGAAGTTTGCAAAGGTAAATGACAATGATCCGGCTTACAAGTCCTACGGTCGTAAACAACGTTCTATTGTTGATGACACCAAAGTGGTGAAAGATTCTTTGGAAGCGCTCGCGAAACGTCAACCAAAGATAGCGTCGTTTGTTGATGCAGAATTGAACGAAATTAAAAAGAATCACAAGTTGAGTTTGGAGGATATTGACGAGCATCGTAATAAGGAGCTCGGTCAGCATCAACAATACGTAATGACGAGTTACAACAATTTGGCACTCTTGTTAAATGAAAGCCTTGAAAGTATGCAAAAGGCTGCTCAAGAGAATAAACCGGGTGCTGGTAGTTGTGATAAGCCTGGAGGTAAGGGCAAGCCGAAACCGGGAGAAGGTAGTCCAGGGACATCGGACATGAAACAAATGTTGAAGAAGCAGTTGGAAGCCATGGAAAAGGGAAAGAGTCCTGGTGGCAAAAAACCGGGTGATTCTCCGGGAGGTGAAGTTCCGGGCGGTCAAGGAGGCAAGGGAATGCAAGGAATGGGCAATAAAGAAATCTCAAAAATGGCAGCGGAGCAATCTGCGATTCGGCAGCGGTTGGAACAGTTACGAGATGAATTAAACAAAGAAGGTAAAGGAAAAGGAAATGGACTGAATCCGCTGATCAATGAATTGGATAAACAAGAGCGAGATTTGTTGAACAAGAATTTTTCGTCTCAAATGATAACCCGGCAGAAAGATATTTTAACGCGTTTATTGGAAAGTGAAAAAGCCCTTATGGAAAGAGGCTTTGAGGAAAAACGAGAATCCCAAAGTGGAAAAGATAGAGGTTTTGGTAACCAAATTCGTTTTGATGAGTATAACAAGGAAAAATTGAAGCAAGTTGAATTGCTGCGTTCAGTGGATCCTGTTTTTAGGAAATACTACAAGGACAAAGCGAATCAATATTTCAACTTGGCAATGTGATAGCTTGATTTATGAAAGAAGGATTTACTGTTCTAGAGGAAATAAGTGTACCATCAAATTTTGATCATTTGGCCAATGTTGAAGGCTTGATTGATCGTGTTTGTAATACAGTTGGTGTAAGTGAAGACAATTATGGCAACGTATTAATAGCCGTTACGGAAGCCTTTAATAATGCAGTCACGCATGGCAACCACGGCGACGCTTCAAAAGAAGTGCGGGTGAAAGTTGCAAAGGATGATGATGAGCTGTGTTTTGTGATAGAAGACCAGGGTGTAGGTTTTGATTTCGAAAATGTTTTGGACCCCACTTCACCTGAGAACATTGAAAAAGAAAATGGACGAGGAATCTATTTGATGCGACACCTGGCGGATGAAGTTTCTTTTGAAAATAATGGACGTGAAGTGTCTATCTATTTTAGAAGAGATGCTTAGTGTCGACTGGCTTTCGTTGCCTCCATTCGAGTTTAATGAAATTATCGTTGAATCTTGGTTGAAGTCGGTGGCTAAAAACGAAGGTTTTGAATTAGGAGAAGTTGCATTGGTTTTTTGTACAGACGAAGAGTTGCTGGAAATGAATAGAAAACATCTTGATCATGACTTCTATACGGATATTATAACGTTTGATTATTCTGAAGACAACAGTGTGGCTGGGGATCTTTTTGTTAGTGTTGATCGTGTTCGCGAAAATGCCTCAGATCTTTTACAAGACTTTAACAGAGAGCTGCATCGGGTTGTTGTTCACGGAGTACTACATTTGTGTGGATATGGCGATAAATCGGATGAAGAAGAGGCTGTCATGCGGGAAAAGGAAGATTTTTATTTAAATAAATTGAAGGGTTTCACGTGAAACCCTTCTTTGTTTTTGTTTACTCTGAATAGTCGGAGTAATTTTGTTCCACGTGAAACAAGAAATATGTTGAAAGAATATGATGTGATTGTAGTGGGTGGCGGACATGCAGGATGCGAAGCGGCAGATGCTGCTGGCCGTTTGGGTTGTTCGGTTTTGCTGATTACAATGAACATGAATACGATTGCTCAAATGAGTTGCAACCCTGCAATGGGTGGTGTGGCGAAAGGGCAAATTGTTCGGGAAATTGATGCGTTAGGTGGTGGATCTGGAATTGTTTCAGATTTGAGCGCTATCCAGTTCCGTATGTTGAATTTGTCAAAAGGTCCAGCGATGTGGTCGCCGAGAACCCAAAATGACAGAATGAAGTTTGCGGAAGAATGGCGCTTGCTGTTGGAGCGGAATTTGAATGTTGATTTTTGGCAAGACATGGCGACAGGTATGATTGTGGAGTCGGGCCGCGTTGTGGGTGTGAAAACCAGCATTGGAATTGATATCAAAGGAAAATCGGTTGTTTTAACAAATGGAACATTTTTGAATGGTTTAATCCATTTGGGTGAAAAACAATTCGGCGGTGGTCGTGTTGGCGAAAAGGCCGCGACAGGTATTACTGAGGATTTGGTGAAGTTGGGTTTTGAAGCCGGTAGGATGAAAACGGGAACTCCACCACGCGTAGATGGGCGTTCGTTGGATTATTCAAAGATGGAAGAACAATTGGGTGATGTCAACCCAAGTAAGTTTAGTTATACAAATACAAAACCATTAGCGGAACAACGATCGTGTAGGATTACCTATACAAATCTAGAAACACACGATTTGTTGCGAACTGGTTTTGATCGTAGTCCTATGTTCAATGGTGCTATCAAAAGTACGGGACCAAGATATTGTCCGAGTATAGAAGATAAGATCAATCGTTTTGCTGATAAGGATCGTCATCAAATTTTTGTTGAACCAGAAGGCTGGAATACGGTAGAGATTTACGTGAATGGTTTTTCAACTAGTTTACCTGAAGACGTGCAACAAAAGGCATTGCAAGCAATACCTGGTTTTGAAAACGCAAAAATGTTTCGGCCAGGTTATGCGATTGAATACGATTATTTCCCACCGACACAATTGAAACATACTTTAGAAACGAAGTTGGTGGAAGGATTGTATTTTGCGGGTCAGATCAATGGAACAACGGGTTATGAAGAAGCGGGTTGTCAAGGATTGATGGCGGGATCAAACGCAGCGCTCAAAGTTTTAGAACGAGATCCTTTTATCTTGAATCGAGACCAAGCGTATATCGGTGTGTTAATTGATGACTTGATTACGAAGGGCACACAAGAACCCTATCGTATGTTTACGAGTAGAGCAGAGTTTCGTTTGTTGTTGAGACAAGACAATGCGGATATTCGTTTGACGCCATTAGCGCATGCTTTGGGTATGGTGAAGAATGATGCGTTGGAAAGAGTGAATTTGAAGATTCAAGGTACCAAAGAAATGATTGGTTTCTTGAAAAGCGAAGGCGTTCCTCCGGAATTGGCCAATCCTGTTTTGTTGGAAAAGGAAAGCGCCGCAATTAATCAGCAAGTTAAAATGAGTCAGTTGCTGACCCGTCCGCACATGACCATGGAAGATATGTTTACCATGTCATCTGTAGCCAAAGACAAGGCAATGGAGTTGACGGCAAAACATCCAGATTCTGTTGGACAAGCTGAAATATTGGTGAAGTATGAAGGGTATTTGGAACGTGAGCAAGAAATGGCCGACAAACAAAATAGATTGGAGTCTGTTTTGATTCCAGAAACAATGGATTTCAAATCCATGGAAAGCATGAGCATTGAGTCACGTGAGAAGTTGACAAAAATTCGTCCAGCGACGATCGGACAAGCAAGTCGGATTAGCGGTGTGTCACCCAGTGACATTTCTGTAATTTTGATTCATTTGGGACGTTAGTTTCACGTGAAACGAATCAATTGATATTGAAAAGGCGTTTTTTCTTCGATTTAAGGCCTTTTTTCGTGTCCAGAAAGGAAATCCATCAAGCAAATAGACGATGCGCCATTTAAAAGCACAAAATTTTTAGTTAAATCTTAGTGTTAAATAAACAATCTTAAAACACTGATAAATAAATAGTTGTTTGGCTTTTTTATTGAATTTCATCCACCCAATCACCGTTTTCTCGTATTAATGCCACCAAAGCCTCTACCGCTTCCTCTTCGGGAATGTTTTTGGCAACTACGGTTTTTTCTTTGTAGAGATTTATTTTTCCAGGTCCGGTTCCAACGTATCCATAATCTGCATCGGCCATTTCACCCGGACCGTTTACAATGCATCCCATGATTCCAATTTTCAATCCTTTTAGGTGTGCTGTTCTTTTTCTGATTTTAGCGGTTGTTTCTTGAAGATCAAAAAGCGTTCTACCACAAGATGGACAGGAAATGTATTCTGTTTTGGAAATGCGAGTCCGAGTGGCCTGAAGAATTCCAAATGAGCAGGTATTGATGGCAGAAATGGACTGAGGAGCCGTGAGCCATATTCCGTCTCCAAATCCATCAATTAGTATACTTCCTGCATCCGACGCGCTGTACAATTGGAAGGTTTCTAGATCGTCGAGTTCATAGTGATTTCGGAGAATAATAGGGTTTTTCAACCCTTTACTCGCCAAATCATGTATAATTTTGCGAATAACCTGTGTCTTATTGTCAAATGCTGTGGATACTACGAGCAAAGCATTCGGGTGATTTTTGAGTTCGTCGGTCACGACAAATTCGCCTTCAGGACAATAGAAATAATCGGTGTCTAGGAGTTTAAGTTCTGTTGAAATAGGATAATAACCCGGCTTGTTTTTGCAGTCTGAAGACCATTTATCATAGTCCATGACAATTCCTAAGGTTCCAGGAACCTCGAAAGGCACGTCATTTGATCCTACATAAACGTAATCCGCAGCTTGATCCATCAGATTCCATTTGTCCAGTTCAATCGAATAAGTGTAACCAAATCCGAAAAAATTAGCCGGTTTGATTTCTGACTTTTTGCTCAAATCGGCAAAAACAATCGGCGCATGGGATCCACCAATGTTGTGGTGTTCGTTGCCGTGATGTTTTTCATAAAAATAGGGCGAGTAGGTAAGTTCAAGACCAGAATGAATGGTTTGAATATTCGTTTGATTGTTGAATTTTTCCGCTAATATCCGGGCTACTGGAATTTCAAATTCTGGTTCTTCCGTCAACGAAACACGTATGGTGTCGCCTAAACCATCTTCCAATAGCGCGCCAATTCCAACAGCTGACTTAATTCGTCCATCTTCTCCGTCTCCAGCCTCCGTCACACCAAGATGCAAAGGATAGCACCGGCCATTTTCTAACAGGGTTGCCGCCAAAAGTCGATAGGCCTGAACCATAACGACTGTATTGCTGGCCTTCATGGAAATAACAAGGTCGTAAAACGCATGTTTTTCACAGATTCTAATAAATTCCATGGCAGATTCTACCATTCCGTGAGGCGTGTCTCCGTAGCGCGAAAGTATTCTATCGGAAAGAGAACCGTGATTGGTTCCAATTCGCATGGCGGTATTTTTCTCTTTGCAAAGCAGGACCAAAGGGGTGAACTTTTCTTCTATTCGATTTAACTCAGCCTTGTAGGCCACTTCTGTGTATTCAATCTCTTCAAATTTCTTTTTGTCTGCGTAATTCCCAGGATTTACCCGAACTTTTTCCACAATTTTTGCGGCAATTTCGGCGGCATTTGGGGTAAAGTGAATGTCGGCAACCAAAGGTGTTTGGTATCCAAGTTCACGAAGACCTTGTTTGATGTTTTCCAAGTTGAACGCTTCATTTTTACTCGGAGCGGTGAGACGAACCAATTCACAACCGGCTTCAATCATTCGAGCAGATTGCTCAATAGATTTTTGAGTATCCATGGTATCCGTAGTAGTCATGGACTGCAAACGAATGGGGTTATTTCCTCCAAATGCAACATTTCCGATGTTTACGACATGTGTTTTGAGTCGACTTCTGTTGAAGGGATCGTTACAATAAGCTTTGTTGGGTGTGTCTTTCATGTTCTTGATTACTTGAATACCGCAAAGTTAGATAAAGTGATAACTATTGCTAAAATTATTTGCTATTCCTTCAACAAAGGTTTGATTGAAATGTTGTTAACAACGGCATTGTAAAGAAATTATTAACGCAGAATGAAAACAAATAAGGGATTAAATATGTTTGTAATTGTTAATTATAGTATGGATTAAAAATAGTTAGATTAACTTTGCAACAGTATGAGTACAAATAAATTACATTATTCTGAAGTAAAATTTTCAGAAAATCACAACGAAGAATTTTATAAAACATTGAGATCCAGGGTTATGGATCATTTTAAAACGACGGGTACTTCTCGTCATGGTAACACAGGAATGGTGGTAAAGACCATTATTATGTTTGCCATGTACTTCGTGCCATTTGCTTTGATAATCACGGTTATTGATTCAAATCTTCTTGGATACTTAGCATGGATTCTTATGGGATTCGGTATGGCAGGAATCGGGTTAAGCGTTATGCATGATGCGAATCATGGGGCTTATTCTAAAAATGATTTCATTAATAAATGGGTGGGTCATATCATTCTTGCCATTGGTGGAAGTGGCATGAATTGGAGAATTCAACACAATGTATTGCATCACACCTTTACAAATGTTGACGGAATTGATGAGGATATCGATCCAGGTGTTGTCATGCGTTTTTCTCCGCACAAACCACGTTTGTCTGGTCACAAATTTCAGCATTTGTATGCTTGGTTTTTGTATGGTATGATGACTGTGCTTTGGTTTACGACAAAAGATTTCAAGCAATTGAAACGTTACGAGGGAATGGATTTGTTGAAAACACAAGGATTCACGTACAAAAAAGCGTTTTACGGATTGATTCTTTCAAAAATCTTATACGTAGGATTGACCTTAGGTTTGCCCTTGATTTTTTCAAGCATGCCTTGGTATTTGACCATTGCAGGATTTTTTACCATGCATTTTATCTGTGGTTTTTGGTTGGGTATTATTTTCCAACCAGCTCACGTAGTTCCATCCAGCAATTATCCTATGCCAGATGAATCTGGTAATATTGAAGCAGACTGGGCGGTAAGTCAATTGTATAATACAGCTAATTTTGCTCCAGGTGCTAAGTTTTTCTCTTGGTATGTTGGTGGTTTAAATTATCAAGTGGAGCACCATTTGTTTCCGAATATTTGCCACGTGCATTACAAGAACATTTCCAAAATCGTACGATCTACGGCTAAAGAGTACAACTTGCCTTACAATAGTTTTAGAACATTTGGTCAAGCTTTACGTGAGCACGGACGGATGTTGTACAACCTCGGACATTACGATGAGGCACCAGGATTGCATTAATCGATGACATTAGACTATTTTCGTCAATATTGTATACAAAAGGCAGGTGTTTCAGAACACCTGCCTTTTGACATTTCGACCCTTGTTTTTAAGGTTGGAAGTAAAATGTTTGCATTAACAGATTTGGATCGTTTTGAAAGTGTTAATTTGAAATGTGATCCAGAAAAGGCGCAACAGTATCGAGAAACTTTCGAAGAAATTATACCGGGGTTTCACATGAATAAAACGCATTGGAATACTGTTTCAGTTCTTGGAACTTTGGAAGATCGTTTCATTTGTGAATTAATTGATCATTCGTATGAGTTGGTCTATGCAAGTTTAACCCGAAAAGAACGAGAATCCCTTGAGAGTCGATAAATATGTTTGGTGTGTTCGTTTGGCGAAAACACGTTCGCTTGCTACTGAATGGATAAGCAAGGGAAAGGTAAAATTGAACGGTGAGCAGGTAAAACCAGCGAAGGAAATAAAGGTAGGTGACACTATTCAAATCTCGAAAAATACCGCTACGTTTTCGTATAAAGTGATCGGTATTTTAGACCGAAGAGTCGGGGCGCCTTTGGTAAAAGAGTGCATTATTGATACAACCCCGATGGAGGAGGTGGAGAAATACAAAGTATACCAGGCCGCACAAGCCAATTACAGGCAGTTTGGCGAAGGAAAACCCACCAAGAAGGACAGAAGGAGCCTGGATGATTTTTTGGAGAACTGGGAGTAAAAAAGCCGCCTCAAAAAGAAACGGCTTTCATGAAAGATAGTTTGAATTAATCTTCGATTTCTACAGACGCATCCAACGCATTTTTGCCCACACTCGCGATACCGTTTTCCATCGCAGCTTTGGTAGTGTATAGCTCACTTTTTCCGATAACTTGACCGTTGCCTGCTTTTAGGTTGAAATAGAATTGTCCATTTTTTGCTTCGTTTCGCTCAAACTTCGTGTCGTCCAATCCGTTTTTACGCACCGATTCGATTCCATTGTCGCAAGCGCTTTTGGAATTGTATCCTTGACTAGCCAAAATGATTTGTCCATTGCCGGCTATTAAATTGAAATACAAATCGCCATTTTTTCCAGTTTTAATGCTGAATTTTCCCATAAGTAATTGTTTTATATAAATTTAATAATTCTGACTTTACAAAAAATGGCCCAAAATTATTTTTTTATGAATTTTTTTGGTTTGCTTGTAACTTTTTTCTGAGTTAAGGGTCTTACGGGAAATATAAAACAAATCAAGATGAAAAGTTTAATTTTAATAGGAGCCTTGTTTTTAACGAATTTGGCGATTGGCCAAGTGGAAACAGAACCACAGGAAACACCCGAAAGTGAAAAAGAATCAGACACGACTCGATTTCAGCTAAAGAATGTAGAAGTTATACTGGTTTCTAAACCAGATACGATTTATGCGGGTCCGGAAGAAGGAAGTAGAAACAGTGAAGCGCATTGGGCAGGTTTGGATTATGGATACAATATCCTGACCAACGGAAGCAATAGCGCAAGTTTTCCGAATTATCCCTATTGGGAAAATGATCCCGTGCACTCCATTTATTTTAATTTCAACTTCGCGGAGAAAAAAGTAAAAATAATACAGGAGTATGTTGGAATTACTTCGGGTATTGGTTTGAATTTTAACCAATTTGCTTTCAAAAACAACTATGTTTTAATGGATTCCGTCGATACCATTGTTGGCGTGGTAAGTCCACAGGATTTTTCTAAAAACAAATTGAGAGCAGCGTATTTACAAATACCAATTTTGCTTGAGTTTAATACGAATAAAGACAATTCAAAAGGTGTGTACTTAGCTGCTGGAGTCGTAGGTGGTGTTCGATTAAGTTCCCGCGTGAAACGTGTTGGTAAAGTAGACGGGGTTGAGTACAAAGAAAAACTGAAAGGGGATTATGCGTTGAATAACTTCAAATTGGATGCAACTGCTCGGGTTGGATTTGATAATTTCGGCGCCTTTGTGAATTACAGTCTTTTGCCTCTTTTTGATACGAAAAAAACAACCAATGTGCAGCCGTTTACTTTCGGTTTAACGATGAATTTTTAAGCAATGGAATAAGAATTATTCAGAACCCTGTTTACGAAAAAACCCCGACGAGCTATCGTCGGGGTTTTTTATTTAGTTATTACTAACTGGATTAGTTTTTAACCACATGCACATTTTTAGTCGCACCATTTTCAGTAATGATGGTCATGATGTAGGCACCTGTTTCCAAGTTGGTTGTATTTACTTGAGTGGCACCATTGATCAATTCTACTTCGTTTGTAGAAACAATTTTACCAGAAATATCTGTCAATTGAATGGTAGCTTTTCCTACTGTATTCACACGTACATTGAAAACGTCGTTTGTTGGATTCGGGAAAACAGAAGCTTCAACATTCGTTACATCGTCTAATCCTAACGTGTTTTCAGTTACTTCAAGAGCAAAACTGATTGCAGTAGTACCCGACCATCCACTGTACCATGTTCCAGCAATGTAGATAGGTGTAGAGTACAAAATGTCATAAGACATGTTTCCAGAATAATCGACGTTGTTGTCAAATCCAAAAACAACGTTTTCAACACCATTGCTCGTTGCACAAACCAAGTAAACAACATCGTTTGTCAAAATTACAGGCGTTGAGAAAGTAACATTTTGAACCACACGGTTGGCAGTGTTGTCTGGTAAATAAACCGCTGTATTGAAAATAGCAGGAGTAACAATTGTTGTTAAGTCATTTGGCCCACTCCATTCGTAAATGTTCAATAAGATTTCTTCACCTGTCATATCATAAACAGAGGTATCAGCACTTGGAACGAATTTAAGACCCGTTAACATGATGTCTTCGGAGTTAGCATTCGTATAACTCATACAAGCATCGTATTGGCCTGGATTCGTTGTGTTTTGCGGGTATGTATTGTGAATAGGATCATTGTTCGCATCCAAACGAGAAGAAGAAATGAAATTCGTAGTAACGTTGAATGAAGAAGAATATTGGTTATCAGCAGAATCCATTTCGGTAGTCGATGGATAGGCAGAATAAGTCAAAAAGTACTCACCACTTGCAAGCGTAGAAACATCCAAAGACGGGAACGAATAAGTTCCACCATCTTCAACACTGATTGAATCACCGGAGGCAATTGAAAGTCCAGTAACTGAATTGTCATAAACTGTCGCACCACCGATACCAGGTCCTACAATTTTTAAATTGGCATTGCAATTGCTTTGAGCACCAGAACCATAGTTATAAACGGTAACAGCTGGCAAGAACAAGTTGGTTGAAAGCAAAGTTGAATTTCCTGTAGATGCTGGAATTTTAGCCCATTCAGAACTAATTGTCAAGTCATTTAATAAAATTCCTTGTTTGTTCCCTAGAAAAGCAACTACTGTGTTGCTGCTCATAGCATTGGTAATATCTTGTCCTGGCCCACTTCCAATCATAACAGCTGGAATGGTAACAGCAGGATCAGTACCACCTAATGCAATTGCATCTGGATCACGGTTGATGATGATAACACCTACTGCTCCAGCTGCTTGTGCGTTGGCCGCTTTTACCGTAAAGTTACAAGTACCACGGTATACAACTGCAATTTTTCCAGCGATTTGAGCAGCATTTGTGAAGGTAGCGCATCCTTCTTGGCTCAATGTGTGAACAATTGTAGTTGTACTGTTTCCAGGAGTACCATCTTCTGCAATCGCCAAAGTGTCTTGAACGAATGTATTTGGAATGTTAAAATCAGGTGTTCCTCCCCAGGTATCAGCCCAAGTAAATGGCTTGTTCCCCATAATGGATGCTGGCTCAAGAACCCTGCAGATAATTTGTGAATTGGCATTTACCCCAATCACCGTTAGCGTCAATAAACTGAGTATTAATTTTTTCATAATTATAATTTTAGAAACTAAATTTAACAATTATTTTATATAATCTAAAAACTAGAACGAAATATTTTAACACTTGGTTGATATTGTAGTGCAAAAAAAAATCTCAAACTTTTACGGTTTGAGATTTTTATTATGCTTTGAATAATAGCCTATTTGGTAACGGCTGCTTTTAAATATTCTCGATTCATTCGCGCGATGTTTTCCAAAGAGATGCCTTTTGGACATTCAACTTCACAGGCTCCTGTATTCGTACAATTTCCAAAACCTTCTTCGTCCATAGTACGAACCATGTTTAGAACGCGATCCGCGGCTTCAATTTTACCTTGAGGCAACAGGGATAATTGAGACACTTTTGCCGAAACAAATAACATGGCTGAAGCATTTTTACACGTGGCTACACAAGCTCCACATCCAATGCAAGTCGCCGCTTCAAAAGCTTCGTCTGCATCGTCTTTTGGAATTGGAATCGCGTTAGCGTCTACTGTATTTCCAGAAGTATTAACGGATACAAACCCTCCAGAGGCCATGATTCTATCAAATGCGCTGCGGTCAACTACCAAATCTTTGATTACAGGGAAAGCTTTCGCTCTCCAGGGTTCAATGTAAATCGTTTCGCCATCGCTGAATTTACGCATGTGCAATTGGCACGTCGTAACGCCACGATCCGGTCCGTGCGCTTCACCGTTGATGTACATGGAGCACATTCCACAAATTCCCTCGCGGCAATCGTGATCGAACGCTACTGGACTTTCACCTGACTCTATTAATTGGTCATTCAAAAGATCCATCATTTCCAAAAAGGACATGTCACCATCTATTCCGTCGATTGGATAACTCACCATTTGACCTTTGTCGTTTGGTCCGTTCTGTCTCCAAATTTTTAAGTTCAGTTTCATATTTTCTTTTTTTAGCTGGAAGACTTGAGACATTTGACGTTGGACTTAACAAGTCTAGAGTCTTTTATCTATTGTCCTCCAATCTTTATTTATAACTTCTTTGTACCAATTTGATGTTTTCGAAAACCAGGTCTTCTTTGTGCAATTCTGGAGTGGATGGGCTTCCTTTGAATTCCCATGCCGCAACATATGCGAAGTTGTCATCATCTCGCAAGGCTTCCCCTTCTGGAGTTTGTGATTCTTCACGGAAGTGACCACCACAAGACTCGTTTCGGTTCAACGCATCAATCGCCATCAATTCGCCTAATTCAAGGAAATCGGCAACTCGACCTGCTTTGTCTAATTCCGGATTGAATTCAGCCACAGCGCCAGGAACGCGAACATTGGCATGGAACTCTTCGCGAATTTGTTGGATCTCAGAAATAGCTGTTTTTAAACCTTCAGCATTTCTAGCCATACCCACTTTGTCCCACATTACTTTTCCTAAACGTTTGTGGAAGTAATCGACGGATTTGGTCCCTTTGTTGTTGATGAATTTTTCCAAACGCTCACGAACTTCGTTTTCTGCTTGTGCAAATTCTTCTGATTCCGTTGGAATTTGTCCTGTTCGGATATCATCCGCCAAGTAATCACCAATGGTATAAGGCAATACAAAATAACCGTCAGCCAAACCTTGCATCAAAGCCGAAGCACCTAAGCGATTCGCACCGTGATCCGAGAAGTTAGCTTCTCCCGTTACGTAACATCCCTGAATAGTACTCATCAAGTTGTAATCTACCCAAATTCCACCCATTGTATAGTGAACGGCTGGATAAATTTTCATTGGTGTTTCGTATGGATTGTCGTCGGTGATTTTGTAATACATTTGGAACAAGTTTCCGTATTTCGCTTCCACCACATCACGACCTAATTTGTACACTTCTTCAGCAGAAGGATTCTCCAAGTGTTGAATGGTTGCTTTCTCCATTCCGTAACGATTGATTGCAGCAGCAAAGTCCAAATAAACGGCTTCACCCGTGGTGTTTACACCAAAACCAGCATCACATCTTTCTTTTGCGGCACGAGAGGCCACATCACGTGGCACCAAGTTTCCGAAAGAAGGGTAACGTCTTTCTAAGTAATAATCACGGTCTTCCTCTTTCAAATCCGTTGGTTTCATTTGACCCAAACGAATTTTTTCTGCATCTTCCAATTTTGCGGGTACCCAAATTCTTCCATCATTTCTCAATGACTCAGACATCAATGTCAATTTGGATTGGTTTTCTCCTGAAACGGGAATACAAGTCGGGTGAATTTGTGTAAAGCAAGGGTTTGCGAAAAGTGCACCTTTACGGTGAATTTTCCATGCTGCAGAAACATTGGATCCCATGGCGTTTGTAGACAAGAAGAATACGTTTCCGTAACCACCGGAAGCCAAAACAACCGCGTGAGCTGAATGTCTTTCCAATTCACCGGTTACCAAGTTTCTTGCGATAATTCCTCGAGCTTTTCCATCAACGATAACCAATTCAAGCATTTCGTGACGGGTGTACATTTTAATCTTTCCTTTCCCAATTTGACGGGACATCGCAGAATAAGCACCCAACAACAATTGTTGTCCTGTTTGTCCTTTTGCGTAGAATGTTCTGGAAACTTGAACCCCACCAAATGAACGATTGTCTAACAAACCACCGTAATCGCGCGCAAAAGGAACACCTTGTGCAACACATTGGTCAATGATGCTTGCCGAAACTTCTGCTAAACGGTGTACGTTTGCTTCTCTTGAACGGTAATCACCACCTTTGATAGTATCGTAAAATAGACGGAAAACGGAATCTCCGTCACCTTGGTAGTTTTTTGCTGCATTGATACCACCCTGTGCTGCAATTGAGTGGGCACGACGAGGAGAATCTTGGAAGCAAAATGCTTTCACGTTATAACCTAATTCCGCCAAAGAAGCGGAAGCAGAACCTCCTGCTAAACCTGTTCCAACTACAATTACGTCAATGGATCTTTTGTTGGCAGGATTTACCAAACGAACGTGATCTTTAAAATCCGTCCATTTTTGATTAAGTGGTCCTGCAGGTATTTTTGAATCTAATTTAGACATGTTTGTTTCTTTTTTAGATTATAAAAAATGAATAATAATAGGAATGATGGCGAAAAGTATGGGAACTATAATCGCAAATGCTTTACCAAATGTTTGAATGCCGGCAGCATATTTTTTTGAACGCAATCCAAGCGATTGAAATGCGGACGCGAAACCGTGCCACAAGTGAAAGGCTAAAACACCCATGCTTAATACGTAGAAAGCAACAGCAAAAGGAGCCCAATCGTTTTTAGGAAATCCTTCTTTTGTTTTCCCAAAGAAACTCAAAACTAAACCGTGAAGATCTTTGTAGCCTTCACCCATTTTAAGGTTCACTTGTTTGTTGTAAAACTCAGTCCCATTTTTGATTTCCATTTGAGCAGGACCTTGTTGTCCCTCTTCAAAAGCAGCAACCGGAAAGAAATTTCCAGTATGCGTTAAATACAAAGCGTCTTTTTTACCCCCATTGTTTGGGTCCTCAATGAAAACTTTGTGCAAGGGAAATGGTTCAGAGGATACTTTGGCTTTCCACCAAAAATTAGCCATGTGCGTAGCGATGAAAACCAACACCAACGTTCCTAAAATTGCCATGTAGCGAGCAGGTAGCTTGGTGTTCGACGCCTGATTGTTGTGAGCATAATTTTGAGGACGCGCTTTTTTGTTTTGGAACGTCAATAAAATGCCATCAATGGCATGGAAAAGAAGAGAAAAGTAGGTCAAATAAGACATTACTTTGATCAAAGGGTTGTGCGCCATGAAGTAGGCATACTCGTTGAAGGCGCGATGTCCTTCTTCTCCCGTTTTAAAAATCAATTGTAAATTTCCTAGTAGGTGTCCAACGAGGAACAAACTGAGAAATAAACCGGTTAACGCCATCCAATATTTCTTGGCTATTGAAGATGACAATATTGCTGATTTGCTCATATTTTATATTAATTGTCTTTAGAAATGCAAATTTAATAGATTGAACAATCAATTGGGGATTTGGTTCTTATTTAGAATGATTCAAGATAAAGAGGGTTCAGTGGCTTTGTGAGAGTGTGGATTGGCGCAGATCAACCGCTAATGTTGCTGGGGAGCCAAGAATGAGGGCCTGATTATCGTTGAGATGCCCACATGGGAAATGAAAACCTACAGGAATATTTTTGTGAGCAAGGTGTTTTGCAAAAATTTCTTCCAGTGTTTTGCCGAAAGGCGCATCGGTGTCTGAAATATTCGTGAAGCCACCCAACATCAATCCAGCGATGTTATCAAATGCTCCCGCGAATTTTAATCCGTAGAGCATTCGGTCGATTTGGTACAAATGTTCGCCAACGTCCTCCAAGAAAAGAATTTTGTCTTTGAAAAAGTTTTTTTCTAAATACGGCAACATCGCATGAACAATGGCCAGATTTCCCCCGACTAAAATTCCGGTTGCTTCGCCATTTATATTGAATTCGGAAGATACCGCTGTAATTTTCACTTCTTTTTTGCCGATGGCTCGCAAAAAGGAGGTCAATGAATCCGGAGAGTTTTTTTCAAAATTCAAGGGCATGGTGGCGTGCAAGGAGGAAATTTTCATTTGTGATAAAGCCAAATGCAACACGGTGATATCACTGAAACCAACAATCCATTTCGGGTTTTTCTGGAATTCCGTCCAATCCAGTTGTTCAAGCAATTGAATGCATCCGTATCCACCGCGCGCGCAAAGAATGACTTTTGCTTCGGGATGATTGAGCCCTGCTTGCAAATCAGCCAAACGTTCTTTTTCCGTTCCTGAGAAATAATTGTTTTGACCCAAAACATGTTGACTCAATTCCACTTGAAAATGATTTTGTTCGAAAAAAGTTTTGGCAAAACGAACACTTTTTTCATCAATGGCTTTGGCTGGTGCACAAATGTAAACAAGGTCTTTCGGCTGTACGAATGGAAGCATCGATTCTTTTTTTACCAAAAATAAGGATTCTTATGGGATGAAATTAAAAAACTAAATTTGTAAAAAAGCTGCAAATGATTACACCCTACAATGACGAATATTTCATGAAACAAGCCTTGTTGGAAGCGCAAAAAGCATTTGATTTGGATGAAGTACCGGTGGGTGCGGTGATTGTTTCCAACAACCAAATCATAGCTCGTGCCCACAATCTCACTGAAAGACTGCACGATGTAACGGCACACGCCGAAATCCAAGCCATCACAGCAGCAGGAGAATTTTTAGGGGCAAAATATTTGACAAATTGTACGTTGTACGTTACTCTCGAACCTTGCGTGATGTGCGCAGGCGCTTTGTACTGGTCACAAATCGACAAAGTGGTGTTTGCCGCACGCGATGAAAAACGAGGAGCTGGACGAATCAAAGAAGGACTGTATCATCCAAAAACTGTTGTGATGAATGGAATCATGGCAGAAGAATGTGCGCTGTTGATGCAGGATTTTTTCAAACGGAAGCGATAAAACCAAAAAAACGACGAAGATTTCTCAACGCCGTTTTTACTTTTAAAAGAGTTTATTATTTCACCAAAAGAATGGCGTAGTAAATCAATGCGGCTAACAAACCACTAACAGGAATGGTAAGAATCCATGCCCAAAGCAAGTTGATGGTTACTCCCCAACGCACTGCACTCAAACGTTTTGTTGCACCAACCCCAATGATGGAACCAGTAATTGTATGGGTTGTAGAAACAGGAATTCCCATTTGACTTACGGTAAACAAAGTCAAAGCTCCAGCCGTTTCAGCACAAACACCTTCCAACGGTGTTACTTTGGTAATTTTAGTTCCCATTGTTTTCACAATTTTCCAACCACCAAATAGTGTTCCGATACCAATCATGAAATAACATCCAAAGGCAATCCAAAACGGCATGGTTTCCGATTTCACTTTTGTTTTGATCTTAAACCCATCCAAAAGGGCAGAATCTTCACCAATATAGTTCGCAAAAATTCCTGCATTCGAATAGCTTGGGTTCAATTCTTTGTCTTTGAAAACCAATTCTTTTGTTGCGGCATCATAAATGTCATCACCACGGGTGTAAATGTGCAAATGTTCCAACGCTTCATCTACCTTGCCGAAATTATTTTTAGCAGCAAAGGATGCATATTTTGATGAGACTTTTTCTTCTGCAAAAATAATTTCTTGATTTGCAGCATTGATGATATTGTCACCTTCTTCGTATACAACCAAACTATCAATTTTAGCAAAAGTAGGTTTGTATTTTACTTTTTTCCCTTCTTCGTTTTTGTGTTCGATTTGCATTACTTCAGAAATGCGGAAGTTTTTATCAATTTTGTCTTCGGCATTGTTGTCGCGTTGCATGTTTCCATACACCATCAAAGCGGCACAAATAATACCCATTACTTTTTGAGAATCGGCTCCACCGTGTCCCAAAGAAAAGGCTGCCGACGAAAGTAATTGCAAACGTTTGTACATGTTGGATTCTTTCAGGGCAGTTTGTCTTTTGTAATGAACCGCTCCATAATACAACATGGCTAAAACGAAAATCAACATCATGATCATGACAATCCACATCATAATTGGTTTCATATCCATGTATTCCACCATGTAGTTCATCAATAAATACAAGCCAAATGTACTTGCCAAAATCAATAAAAACTTAATAACAGGTCGACGACTAATGGTAATGAGCGCAATAAGGAAAGCAATTACACCACCAATAATGGGTGCTAAAAAGATGAACAAAACTACTTTGATAATTTCTCCTCCTGCGATAACATCAAAACCTGCGTGCGCAACGGCTGCACCGGCAAAACCACCAATCAAGGTGTGCGAAGAAGACGAAGGAATTCCCAATCTCCAGGTTATCAAATTCCAGGTGGTTGCTGCCAAAAGTCCGGCAAGAATTACCCACAAATCGATAGCATTGTTGTCAACTGTTTTGGCCACAGTATTTCCCACACTCATGTCGAATACCCAGAAGGCAACGATGTTGAATGCCGCCGCCCAAACGACTGCTTGAAAAGGGGTAAGCACTTTGGTAGAAACTACCGTAGCAATTGAGTTTGCCGCATCGTGAAAACCATTTACCAAGTCGAACAAAAGCGCAATTACAATTACGACTATTAATAAAGTAAACATATTTACTGTTTTTTTGGTTTGAAAGAATTATGCGTATTTCACAACGATGGATTCGATTACATTGCCTGCATCTTCGCATTTGTCTGTAACGGTTTCCAAAACTTTGTACAATTCACGCATTTTAATCAAGTGTTTTGCATCCACATCCGAAGCAAACAATTTTTCGATATTCAAATCAAAAATGTCATCCGCACTGTTTTCTATGGAATTGATTTTGATAACACATTCCACAATTTTTTGTGTGTTTTTCAAGTTTCTCAATTCAACTACGGCTTGATTAACAGCTAAAACGGCCAATTCAATCATGTCAGCTGTTTTTTGAACACCGCTATCTTTGGTTGGATCAATGTGGTAGAAATTGATTTTCTTTCCCGCTGAATAAATATAATCTGCGATATCATCTAAAGCTGTTGCCAAACTGTGAATGTCTTCTCTATCAAATGGAGTAATGAAATTTCTTCCCAATTCCACGAAAATTTCATGTGTGATTTGGTCATTTTGATGCTCCAAATCTTCCATTTCTTTGATAATGACTGCTCGTTTATCAAAATCAGATTCATTTACTACTTGCACCAATTTTTTGGCAATTTTCTCCAAGTTGGCACTTGCATTTTCAAATAATGTGTAAAAGACTTTGTCTTTCGGTAAAAAGAATTTTAAGATTCCAGACGCCATGATTGTTCTATTTTTTTGGCAAAGTTAGAGTTTTGGTCATTGCTGGTATGCAATTGCATGAATGTTAACGTAAAGGTAATATTGGATAGAAAGAAGGATGCGCTTTTCAAAATGATTATTGTGCGAAACATGCCTTTTTGTGAAGCCAATGTTAACCAAATGTTATCTACGTTAAGGTATTTTTAAATTGTTGTAAACCGAATATTAATTGAATGTTAATGAAGTAGTTTTGCCCGAAAAATTTTAAACGCAAAAAAATGGTAAGAAAATTATCTCTTGTATTATTCTTTGGATTGTTTGGCTTTGCTGCAACAGTTTTAGGTCAAAATTCAGCATTGGATTCCTTGAAAAATACAGTGAATCATCTGGTAAAAGATGTGGAAGCTTCGAAAAATTTGAAAATTTCAGGTTGGATTCAAGCACAATATCAATGGACGGATACGAAAGGAGCGAAAACATACGACGGAGGCGATTTTTTAGCCAATTCAAACAATAGATTTATGATTCGCCGTGGACGGGTTAAATTTGTCTACACAAAAGGAATAGCTCAATATGTTTTGCAAGTAAATGCTTCAGAACGCGGAGTGAATCTCGTAGATTTATATGCAAAACTAACCGATCCTTGGACAAAATCCTTGTCGTTGACAGCTGGGGTTATGAACCGTCCATTTGGGTTTGAAATTCAGCAATCATCCGTTGATCGTGAAACTCCAGAAAGGTCAAGATTTACGCAAATGCTGTTGCCCAACGAAAGAGATTTGGGCGCCATGCTTACTTTTCAACCAATCAAAGGAAAAAAATTATACGGCTTAAAAGTGGATGGTGGTTTTTACAATGGAACGGGAATTGCCGTGCCAGGTACAACTAGCTTGAATGGTGCAGGTGTGGTAGATTTCGATTCATTCAAAGATTTTATGGGAAGAGCCCATTACAAACGTAGTTGGAAAGATGATAAAGTTTCTTTTGGTGTTGGTGTTTCGCACTACAACGGTGGCTTCGTTTACCAAAACAATCGAGTTTACAGCTCGTTTCAAACAGATTCATTGGGTGCAATTTCATGGCAAATGAAGGATACCACGAATGGTACTACGTTTAAAAACAAAAAAGCACCAAGAATTTATTTTGGTGGCGACCTACAGTTTAGTTTCAAATCTGTTTTGGGTACTACCACGTTGCGAGGTGAATATATTACAGGACAGCAGGCAGGAGTTGTTGACGAATCAAAAAGTCCTTCTACTTTGCCTTCAAAAATGGAAACGTACATTCGTAATTTTGACGGTGGATATGCGTATTTGATACAGCGTATTGGAAAATCGAAACATGAATTGGCGTTGAAATACGAATGGTATGATCCCAATACAAATTTCCAAGGGTCGGATGTAGTTGCGTTGAATGCTTTGACCAAAGCCGAGTTAAAATATACCATGATTGGTTTGGGATACAATTGTTACCTCAATGAAAATTTGAAGTTTATGGTATATTACAACATGGTTTCAAATGAATCGACCAATGGAATCTCTGGTTACGCACGCGATTTGAAAGACGATGTATTAACCGTTCGAATGCAGATTAAATTCTAGAAAAGAATTTATTGATTGGGAAAAGGACGAAATCACTGGTTTCGTCCTTTTCTTGTTTTACCTTTGCACCCAATGAACAATACCAACGATACGATTTGTGCCTTGGCAACACCAAACGGTGTAGGAGCAATTGCCATGATTCGGCTCTCTGGCTCACATGCCAAAGCCATCGTGCAACGCTGTTTTTCAAAATCCATCGGTGATAAGCCTTCTCACACCTGTCATTTCGGAAATTTCCATGCGGAAAATGGTGATATCGTTGATGAGGTTTTGGTGACTGTTTTTGACCACGGAAAAAGTTTTACGGGAGAAGAAAGTGTAGAAATTTCTTGCCATGCTTCTCCTTTTATCCAAAAGAAAATTCTTGAAACGTTATTGAACGCTGGTGCTCGATTGGCGCATCCAGGGGAATTTACCATGCGAGCTTTTGCCAACGGAAAAATGGATCTTTCCCAAGCGGAAGCTGTTGCCGATTTGATTGCTTCGGAATCGAGAAATGCACACAATATTGCATTGAAACAATTGAAAGGAGGATTTTCAACAGAATTGAAAGAACTGCGCGAAAAATTAATTCATTTTGCCTCTTTAGTCGAATTGGAACTTGATTTTGCGGAAGAAGATGTGGAATTTGCCGACCGAAAAGAACTGAATTTGCTCGTGTCCGAAGTGTTGCTCTACATTCAGCGATTGGCCAAATCTTTTGAATTGGGCAATGCCATCAAAAACGGAGTTCCTGTTGCCATCGTTGGCGCACCCAATACGGGCAAAAGTACGTTGCTGAATCAATTGTTGGGCGAAGACAGAGCCATCGTAAGCGACATTGCTGGAACCACGCGAGATGTGATCGAAGAACAATTGAACATTGACGGCATCCAATTTCGATTGATTGATACCGCGGGCATTCGGGAAGGTGCCGAAACAATTGAAGCGTTGGGCATCGAACGGTCAAAAGCAAAAATAGTGCAAGCGAGTATTGTGCTTTGTTTGGCAGATAGTTCCATCGAAAACAATTTGCAAGACGTTTACGAATGGGCCAAAGAAATTCGCGCTACGCACCCCGACAAAAAAATTGTATTGGTGGCCAATAAAGCTGATTTATCGGAAAAAACCATTGAAAACTGCGAATTTCCAATAGTTTCTGTCAGTGCAAAATTTGGTTTTGGCATAGAAGCCATGAAAGAAACTTTGGTGGAAACCGTGGTTGCTGATTTTGACATAGCCAACGAAACCATTGTATCCAACGTGCGCCACTACGACGCTTTGCTGCGCACCCAAGCCGACCTCGAAAAAGCAAAATATGCTTTGGAAACCAACGTCACCGGCGATTTTGTTGCCCTAGATTTGCGCCAAGCCATGTACCACCTCGGCACCATCACCGGCCAAATTTCCGAAGATGACTTGCTCGCGAATATTTTTGCTAAGTTTTGTATTGGGAAGTGACCCAATTAATCTAGATTAAACAATTATTAACAAAAGCGCAACCTTTTTAAACAATCAGACGTATTACACTTTGATGGACAAGATTTAAAGGGTTTATTGAAAAAGTTTCATCCTTTTAAGCTTTGATTTTTAAAGTTTAGTTTTGTCTATATAAATTTTGTAAACACATTTTATGAGATCAATAAAACTACTTTTCATTTTCATAATCTCGGCTTTTCCGGCAATTTCACAAGTTGCAGACTTTTCGGCATCTACAACGACCATTTGTGTTGGTGGATCCGTGCAGTTTGAGAATTTGTCTACAGGAGCAGGAAGCTACAATTGGACTTTTTTGGATGGTGGCTCTAACCAAAATTCGACTACGGTAGATCCGTTAATTACGTATCCAACTGCAGGCGTATTTACCGTTATTTTAACCGCATCTTCAGGACCCCTCTCCAGTGATACGGAAGTAAAACTGGGTTATATAACGGTACTTCCTGCGGCAACAGCTACTTTAACATCAGGTTTGGGAACTGACAATCAGGCATTGTGCGTGGGTAGTCCGCTTGTAGATATTACCTATACCTTGGCTGGAGCGTCAAATGCTACTTTTACTGGTTTACCAATTGGTGTAAGTGGCTCCCATGTTCCAAACGCAGATGGCGCGGTCATTACAATTGCGGGAACACCATCGGCAGTGGGAGTATACAATTATAGTTTTACGACGAACTCTGTAAATTCGTGTGCACCCATTACAGTGAATGGGACCATTACTGTAGATGCACCTCCGACAATTAGTTTAACTTCAGGACAAGCTTCACAGATTGTTTGTATTAATACCGCGATCGCTCCTATTCAATATACGATTGGTGGATCTGCCACCTCCGCGACGGCTACGGGTCTTCCGGCAGGTGTTAGTTTTTCCTTTGTAGGCGGTGTTTTAACTATATCAGGAACACCAACCGTGTCTGGGTCTTTTCCGTTTACGGTTAGCACGTTAGGTGGAGCCTGTCCTCCGGCATCACTCAGCGGAGTCTTGGATGTTTCGCCTCCAGCAACCGCTGTGCTTACATCAAGTGTTGGAACGGATAATCAAACGATTTGTTTGGGTGGAACCATTGTGAACATAACCTATGATGTTACGGAAGCTTCAGGGGCAACTTTTTCTGGTTTGCCAGCTGGGGTAGTAGGCTCTGTAGTTGCAAATGCTACGGGTTCTGTGGTTACAATTGCAGGAACTCCGACGGCATCAGGAATATACAACTATAGCTTCACCACAACGTTAACATCTTGTTTGCCAATAACCGTAAATGGCACGATTACAGTTGAATTAACACCAACGATTAATTTAACATCGGGTAGCAACTCTCAGACGGTTTGTGATAACAATGCCATAACGCCGATAGAATACACGATTGGTGGGTCGGCAACTTCGGCAACAGTTTCAGGACTACCTGCAGGTGTAAGCTTTACGTTTTCAGCAGGAATCGTTACAATATCAGGAACACCAACGACTGCTGGGTCATATACTTATACCGTAACAACTTCTGGAGGAGTTTGTCCGCCAGTATCCATTACGGGCGTTATTGAGGTAACAACCGCCATTTTCCCCACCTTATCTTCTAGTGCGGGAACGGATGCTCAAATAATTTGTTTAGGAGACTCATTGGTGGATATTACCTATGATTTGCCAGGCGCTTCGGGCGCAACATTCTCGGGTTTACCCACAGGTGTAATTGGTACGTTTATAACCAATTCTACAGGAGGAACCGTTTCAATTACTGGATTACCGGTTACATCGGGTGTTTTCAATTATAGCTTTGTATCTGCTTTGAATCCTTGTCTTCCAACAACGGTTAATGGAATCATTACGGTTGAGACATCTCCAGCGATTACACTAACAGCCGGAAGTAGTTCACAAATTGTGTGTGTTAATACAGCAATAGACACAACGGTATTTACAATAGGCGGGACCGCAACCACAGGATCTGTTTCAGGTTTGCCAGCAGGTGTAAACTATACTTTTTCAGCAGGTGTAGTTACGATAACTGGTTCGCCAATTATAACGGGAACTTATCCTTTCACGGTTACTGCATCAGGGGGTGTTTGTCCGCCAGCAACGTTGAATGGAACCATCTATGTTGAGCCAGATATTCAATTGATTTCAGGACCAGGAACTGACAATCAAATAGCTTGTCAAGGAAATATGATTTTGGATATTGTTTATTCGCTTGGGGTATCAATTACCGGAGCAACAGTTGATACTTTGCCAGCAGGAATATTCGGAGTATATACCCCAGGATTTTTCACTATCTCTGGTTCATCGTCTGTGATAGGGACGGTAGCTTATACTATTACAACGACAGGTGGTTTTTGTGGTTCCGCTACCGCAAGTGGAACCATTACAGTAGAAGCAGGCCCAACAATTAATTTAACTTCTGCACCAGGTACCGGTTATCAAACGGTGTGTACAGGGTCAAGTATTATTGACATTGAATATACGATAGGGGGAAGTGCGACAGGTGGTTTTGTTACCGGTTTGCCCACGGGAATCAATGGTGTTTACAATTTTGGCGTGCTGACGATTTCAGGTTCATCTACGGACATAGGTACTTTCCCTTTTTCTGTTTCAACCACGGGTTCAGCTTGTGGACCAGCAACAGCATTCGGTGAAATTGTCATTGATACCTTCCCGGTTATTACTATGTTATCGGCTCCGTTGTCTGACACCCAGCATCTTTGTCTCAACTCAGAAATAGACAGCATTGTTTATATATTGAGCGGAAGTGCAGTAAGTGCGTTTGCCATTAACTTGCCGGCAGGTTTGAATGTGACAATACTATCTGATTCAGCAGTTATTTCTGGTTCGGCGACTTCGCCAGGTGTGTACAATTATTCCATCGTTACTATTGGTGGAGCCTGTGTTGCAGATACAGCTTACGGAATGATAACCATTGATGATTCGTCGGGGGTTCAATTAATTTCACCAGTAGGAACAGATAATCAAGTCTTGTGTAATGGTGCAACGACCATTGATACAATCCAATATGTTTTGTCCCTAGGAGCCGATACGGCAGTTGTAACGAATTTGCCTTTGGGTATCACAGCGGTTATGACGGGCGACACATTGACTATTACCGGTACTCCGGGTTCAACAGGGACTTATTTTTACAATATTGTTGTGTCTGGCGGTTTTTGTCCGAATGACACAATAATAGGAAGTATAGATGTTCAAACATCCATGATATCACTAGTGTCTGCGCCATATTCAAATGACCAATTAATTTGTATCAACACATCTTTAGATTCTATTGTGTACGAAGTTGGCGGACCGATTACTGTGATGGATCTTCCACCAGGCGTAACAGCGACTTACATTCCTGGTACCCCAAATTTGTTAGCGATAACGGGTACCCCAACGGATTCTGGTTCGTACTATTACACCATGCAGTTTAGCGGGCCTTGTGGAACGTCATTAGCTGTCGGGTACATTACGGTTTCAGGAGGCATCAGCAATTTTATTGCAGGACCGGATACCACAATCAATCTCGGACAAAATGTTGATTTGTTTGCTGTTGGTGACAACATTCAAAGTTATGTTTGGGCTCCAGCAGAAACCATTTCAAATGCGATCATCTTCAACCCGGTTGCTACACCATCTGTAACGACGACTTACACTGTTTCGGCAGTTGATAATTATGGCTGTATAGGAACCTTACCGGTAACCATTACGGTGAATACGGATATTGAATTGTTTATCCCGAATTTGTTCTCTCCGAATGGAGACGGGTTCAATGATACATGGGAAATTCCTAATTTGAGTTTGTTCCCAAATACATCTGTCAATGTTATCAATCGTGAAGGACAAGTGGTGTATGAAAATGCAAATTACGACAACACGTGGGATGGAACGTTCAACGGAAAAAAATTACCCGATGCAACGTATTACTATCTCGTACAATTTACATCAACCGATCAAGTATTAAAAGGAGCAGTAACCATTCTTAGAAATGAGAAATAAGAAAGAAAATATGAAAGCAATCTATATCATTTCAGTTCTTGGTATCATTGGTTTTGTGCAAAATGCATTTGGGCAACAATTGTATTTGAGCACACAATATTATCAAAATATGATTACCCTGAATCCAGCATTCACCGGTGAGTCAGAATTTGCTAAAGCGGCCGTTTCACATAGAAGTATGTTGACAGGTGTGCAAGGAGGTCCTCAAACAAGTTATTTGTCAGTTGATGGACAAACGGCGCAAGGAAAAATGGGCTTAGGAATCATTGCCTTTAAAGACCAAACGGATATATTGTCTAACACAAGTGCGATGGTGAACTACGCGTACAAAATGAAAACGGGAAGCAATTCTATGTTGAATTTTGGGGTGGCTGTTGGGGTTCAAAACCAAACAATCGATTTTGACAAAGCGAAAGTAGTCAACGAGATGGATCCGATTCTTTTCGGGCCAAGAGCGAATCGTACAGCTTTCAACGCTGACTTTGGGGTAGCGTTTTTCTGGAAAGGTTTGCAGGCTGGTTTTGCCGTGCCTCAAATGATCGGTAACAACCCAACGGTAACAACGAATTCAGGACAAACTTTAAATATCAACAACGTTCAACATTTCAGAGGTTCCGTTAAATATGATTTCATGATCAACGAATCAAAGGACATGAAAGTGTATCCAATGGTGGTGGTAAGAAGTGTGAAAGGAGCGCCGATTCAATGGGATGCCAACTTAGTTTTAGACATTGGTAAAATTGGATGGGTTGGCGTGACCTACCACAGTACTTATGCCGTGGCTTTTAGTGCCGGTGTTCGATACAAAAGTATGACAGCCGGTTATGCGCATGACTTTACAACTGGAATCGTGAATAGTTATTCAAAACGTACTTCAGAGTTTTTGCTTACCTACAATTTTGGTGACAAATGGAGAGAGCAAAAAGAATGGAACCAAAAAATGGAGTTGGCAGATCAAGAATTGAAAGATGAGTCTCAACAACAACAAGAAGAAATAGATAGTTTGAAATTGCAACAAGAGAAAGTGAGCGCCGATTTGAAAAAAGCAAAAGCCGATCTGGAGAAAAATAAACAAGAATTAGAAAAGAACAAAGAAGAATTGGTTCGCTTGAAAGGGATGAATCCAAATGGAGGCACGTACGATGGTACTGAACCAACGGCAGAATCCGTTCGGCAAACGTACAGAAAAGGCAGAGCGGAAGATTTCGTAGACGAAGATGGCAATGTGCCACCAAAAGGCTTCTACGTCGTGATCGGCGCGTTTGGTGTGAAAGACAATGCCATCAAATGGAAAGAGAAAAGCTTAGCAGAAGGCGATGGCAAAACAGCCATTCTTTACAACTCAAGTCTTCAGGTTCGAGAAGTATTTGTTTACTACGACCTCAGTCATGATGCGGCTATGGCAGAGCGAATGAAACTAGCCGGTAAATACCCAACCGTTTGGGTGCAGAAACTGGAATAATTGAAAGGAGGTCATTGGACCTCCTTTTTTGTTGGTCACAAGAGGTAATAAAGTGTGTTTTAAAATTTCTAATTCGTATTTTCGTATTGTTGAAAGAAAATAGTCAAATAGAAATACTTGCTTTGGTTGATCGTCTCAAGAAAAGAGAGGAAGCCGCCATGGGTGAAGTGTATGACCGTTTTGCTTCTGCCATGTATGGTGTGGCGTCAAAAATCGTTCGTTCAGATGAGGTAGCGCAAGATGTTGTGCAGGATAGTTTTGTGAAAATCTGGAAAAAAGTAGAATCCTATGATTCGACAAAAGGAACATTTTTCACTTGGATGCTGAACATAACCCGAAATACAGCCATTGATTTTTTGCGCAAAACCAAAAAGGAAAATCCCGCATCAATCCAAGACCTGGAAAATAGCGTACATGTGTCAGATGTTGCAGCCCAAAATATAGATACGATTGGCATTGCGGCCTTGGTTGACAATTTAAACGAGGATCAGCGAATACTAATCGAGTATATATATTTCAAAGGATTCACCCAACAAGAAGTTTCAGATGAGCTGGGAATTCCGCTTGGAACAGTAAAAACGAGAATTCGTGCGGCTGTGCAAGAGTTGAAAAAGTGGTTCATTTTATTTTTATTGATTTGGATATAAAGGAATACATATCGTCAGGAATAATCGAGAGCTATGTGCTCGGTGTTGTCAGCGACCAGGAGCGTCGGGAGGTGGAATGCATGTCCCATATTTATCCTGAGTTGCAAGAACACCTTTTTCAGGTGCAACAAAGTCTAGAGCAATTAAGCGAAGGATGGGAAAAAGAACCGCCAGCAGAATTGAAGAATCGAGTCTTGGCAGCCATTCATACAGAAGCTCTATCTGAAAAAATGGGCGAATCAGCACAAGAAACGGCGAAAGTAATTTCATTGCCAAGGGCAGAAATACCTACTAAATCGAACGGTTTGAAATGGTTGGCTGCCGCTTCAGTTATATTATTTGTTGGGGTAACGGGTTTGTTTCTTACGCGAACGAATCAATTTAATAAGGTTCAGCAGACATTGAGTGCGAAAGAAAAAGCATTGAATGAAAAAGAAACATTACTTGCCGATCTTCAATCTGAATTAGGAGTTTATAGCGAAGAAAGAGAATTTTTAACCAATGACAATACAATTGCGATTGCGTTAGCAGGAACGCCGGTTAGCCCTGATGCGAAAGTGAAAGTGTATTGGAATCCAAGCGAAAATAAAATGATGTTGGCCGGAATGAATCTTCCCAAAACGCCAACGGAAAAACAATACCAGTTGTGGGCCATTGTAGATGGAAAACCTGTTGATTTGGGTGTTTTGGAGATGGATGAAAATACGAAAGCAATTTCAAGACAAACCAACGTGAAAGATGTCCAAGCCTTCGCTATAACTTTAGAGAAAAAAGGCGGAAGTCCGACACCCGATTTAGAACAATTGTATGTGATTGGCAATGTGGGTGCATAATTAGAAATGAAATTTGTTAAGAAAGTGTAATTCGAAAGGGTTGCACTTTTTTTGTTGTAACAATTGTCTCGTTCCGAAGTCTTATGCGAAATATGTGATATGATTTTAAAACCAACCTCCATTTTAGTGAGTACATTTTTTGTCTCTTTTTCGTCGTTCAGTCAAATTGCTCAAGCATTTGATGTGGCCAAACAACTGAACCCCGCGATGGCTGGTTTGGAGTATAAAGTAAATGCAAATTTATTCGCGACAGGAGCTTTTATGTTCAATTCGAGATCGACGCATGTCATGGGCAATTATTCCGCTTATAATGCAAAACATAAAATTGGTTTTGGTATCGTTTCTACCAGCAACAATTTTTCATTCGAGAATTACTATTACAGCAATCGGAACTTAACGAAACTAAGTTTGAACAAACAGTTTTCGATTAGTGAGCAACTGCAGTTGTCCGTAGGTTTTGGCGCAGGTTTAGCGTCTCATCAAATTGTTTTGAATGGCGCTCATTTTGGAAACAATGGTTTTGTTAGTTATGGCAGAGGACTACAACTAGAAACTGGCGTTGCGCTGAAAGGAGACAGATGGGTGGTTGGATTGAGCGGGGGTTATCAGTTGTCAATTGACAAAAAAGAATCCTATATGAATCAAATTTTACTGAATATTTCGGCTGCCTATACTTTTGGAAAAGCGGTTGGTTTGCAATTTACCCCTCAAGTGCTGATTAGTCACATCGGAACAAATATAGGTGGAACAGTCAAGTACAAATCGAAATACGCCTTAGGCGGAGGATTGGCAAAAAGTTATTACGGATACAATGCCTTCAGTCCATACCTGACAGCTGGCTATACCATTCGAGATAAATTTTCAATCAATTACACCTATAATTTTCAAAGAAATGATGTTTTTTCTGCGCCGCATCACGGACTAACCTTGAGTTTGAACATTGGAAAAAAATAAACTAGCTAATTGAAAAAGAGAAAAGCGCAATTCAAATGGATTGCGCTTTTTTGCTGTTTTAACAATTTGCATTGCAAATTAATTTTGATTTTAAAACCTGATAATTAGCTATTTAAAATTAATTTTTTGTTTTACAAATCCAAGTCGCAAACCCCTGCGTAACTATTCCAAACAAACTAAAAAACAAAGAAGATGAAAAAAGTAAGTAAAACCCTTGGAGTAATGGCAGCGTCAATATTCCTATTTAACACTGTAACATTTGGACAAACGGTAAACGTAGGCGGTGAAGCCATGTTTCCAAAAAAGAACATTGTGGAAAATGCAGTCAATTCAAATGACCACACAACCTTGGTGGCGGCAGTGAAAGCGGCAGATCTGGTTGCTACTTTGCAAACGGAAGGACCTTTTACGGTATTTGCTCCTGTAAACGATTCTTTTGAAAACTTGCCAGATGGAACGGTAGAAACCTTGTTGAAACCAGAGAATAAAAAAACCCTTCAAACGGTTTTGACCTACCACGTGGTGGCCGGAAAGTTGGATTTTGATGCAATCGCTGCGTTGATCAAAGCAGGAAAAGGTTCTGCCAAATTGACGACGGTTTCTGGTGGAACATTGATCGCCATGATGAACGGAAAACACAACATTACCTTGACAGATGAAAATGGTGGCGTTGCGAATATTACCACCTACGATGTATATCAGTCAAACGGAGTGATCCATGTCATTGACAAAGTTGTTTTGCCAAAAATGTAAAGAAAGAAGTTTGTTTGTTGATTTTCAAAATGGGCTTTCCAATTGCCTAGAAAAGCACAAATGAATAGGAGTGGTTTAGTTGAATGGTTAAAAAAAAGCCCGGTCAAGAAATTGATCGGGCTTTTTTAGAAAAATTCGTTTCTACTTAACAGTACTGTTTGTACGCTTCTTGCAAGTTCTCAGCAATCATCGCAGCGGTTCCACCTTCAATGTGGTGTCTTTCCAAGAAATGAACCAATTGTCCGTCTTTGAACAAAGCAATCGAAGGAGAACTTGGAGGGTACGGCAAGAAATATTTACGCGCTTGTGCTACCGCTTCGGAGTCAACGCCCGCAAAAACGGTCGTTAATTTCGATGGTTTTTTATCGCCTGAAACAGACAACTTCACACCTGGACGCATATTTCCTGCTGCGCAACCGCATACGGAATTGACAACAACCAACAAGGTGCCGTCTGTATTTTTAATGGTATTATCTACCTCTTCAGCACTGATCAATGATTCAAATCCTACGGAGGTAAGATCTGCCTTCATGGGCGCTACTAATTCTGGTGGGTACATATTTTAAGTTTTATGTGATTGTATGAATTGATGTTGCAAATTTACGGATAAGATTGTCTTTCAACGAAATCGAAACCCTCTATTTGGAAAGATTAACAATACCTCCTTAAATCTTGTTCTTCGTGCAAGGGTTTTTTATCTAAAATAAATTCGATCATTTCTTTTCCCAACAAGGGCGCCAGCAAATAGCCTTTGGCGCCTAAACCGTTGAAAATATAGAAATCTTGTATTTCAGGGTGTTCACCCATGATCGGTCGTCGGTCTTTTGTGGTGGGACGAATGCCAGCCAAATGCTTGACAACCGTGAAGTCGTTATCGACCAAAGAACGAAGATTTTCTTCAATTTCTAAGCGCGCTTTTTCGGTCGGTTGCAAATCAGCACAGTCCCATTCATATGTCGATCCAACTCGGTATTGTCCGTTTTCTTGTGGTAAAACAAAACATTTTCGATTCAAGGATTCAGCAGCATAAATATCCGATTCTATTGTCAACACTTCGCCTTTCGTTTGGTCGACATCCAAAAAGTTGAAATACGGGTTGTTACAATTCAAATAGCCATCGCAAAATAAAACACCGTCGTATGAAACGCCTTTCCAAGTTGAATTCGTTGGGTCGATTGCGGCATACTCCATTTTTTCTTGCAGCCAAGTTCCGTTTTCATGCGTTGATATCGTGTCGCGCATGCCAGAGAGGAAATGGTCGGATTGAACGTAAAAACTTTGCTTGACCAAGCCCGAACCGCAGCTATTTTTTGCTTTGGAGAAATTCATGTCTTCGGCTGTCAGGGTTTTCAAATAAGGGGCAAATTCGGGTTTTTCTTGTCGCTTCAGCCATTCATCTCGTTCTTGCTCGTGGGCGAAAAGACGTCGGATCGGTTTGTCTGCAATGATCGAAAGACCAGTTGATTTTTCCAACTGCTCGTAAAAATTTCGGGCAAAAGGCAAAAAATCATCCACCCGCCAACTTTTGGTCATACGACGAAAAACAATGGGATTAATCTGACCCGCCGCGACCAACGAACTGTGGTTTTCACCTGAATCGACCAATGTAACTTTACAATTACGTTCCAAAAATTGAAACGCAGCACAGGTTCCGGCAATACCGCCTCCGATAATTAAAAAATGTTTCATTTATTGAGCAAATGCGAGTGAAATAAGACTGACGCGAAGGTCGGGATTTTTTTCGTGGATTTGCTGAACTATTCGTTCCAAAGTGGCTCCCGTGGTAATTACGTCGTCTACGATTGCAATGTGTTGATAGGTTTTGTTGGCATTCGTTCGTCGAAAAGCACCATCGATGTTGTCCCAACGGCCAAATCGACCTTTTTTAGTTTGACTTTCGGTATGCAGACTCCGTTGAATAAAATCTGTGTCCATTGGAATGTTTAAAACAGACGTTAATCCTTTTACCAATTCTTCACTTTGGTTATAGCCGCGGATGAATCGTTTTTTGGGGTGAATGGGAACGGGGATGAAGGCTTCTACTTCTTTGATCCAATCAAAATGCTCCAATTGTCTGCCGAGTTTTTCTCCCATGGTCTGGGCAAGTTGGGGTTTGTCCTTGTATTTTATTTGGTGCAACAAGGTTTGAGTGCTGGTTTCACGCTGGTAGGTTAACCAAGAATAAACGTGTTCGATTCTTACGCGTCCCCAGAAAAGTTGCTCGAGCGGACTTTTATCATTGGATTGCGTAAAATGGGTGAAGGGCAATTCCGTTTCACAAAACGAACAAATCTTTTGTTGGTTTTGCGGAATTTCTCTTTCACAGACCAAACACAAATCAGGGAACAATAAATGCACCAAACTTTCTTTCGCCTCGACAATTTTATGGGTCAATTTTTTATAAAACGTTTCACGCATTGGGTTGTAGGTCGATCAAAAAATCTATTCACTTTTCGTTGTTTAAAATATGAAAAAAATCAACTTGACAAGGGGGTAAAAACAAATTAATTTTATGGCTAGTCAAATTCCCTAGTGGTTTAAAGCGTTCGAAAGAATATAAATATTTATCGACATACAAAAACGATTGTATGTGGATAAATTTCGCGACTCTGTTCATATTCCGTTAAGGAATGGATAACAAAGGGATTGAGGTGTGAATGTTAATAAAGATAAGGAGTTGTGGATTTCTTTGACTTGTTAAAAGGGAATAAAATGACAATTTTTGTAAGCCCGCTTCGGTTATGGGAAAGAAAAAAAATCTGACGCGAAAAGTGTCGGCGGGACACCAAAAATTGAACAAAACAATCGTAACGAACGAACAAAAATCCGTCCTCTTGACGGCTCTAAATAAATTGAAGTAAAATGGCAGAATTACACGAACCAATTTTAGAAGAAAACAAAAACAGATTTGTTCTTTTTCCAATTCAACATGATGATATTTGGTCATTTTACAAGAGAGCGGAAGCGAGTTTTTGGACAGCGGAAGAAATTGATTTAGCAGCCGATCTTGTGGATTGGGAAAGCAAATTGAACGACGACGAAAAACACTTTATCAAACACGTGTTGGCATTTTTTGCGGCATCGGATGGTATTGTGAACGAAAATTTGGCAGAAAATTTCTTGAGTGAAGTGCAATATACAGAAGCGAAGTTTTTCTACGGATTCCAAGTGGCGATGGAAAACGTGCATTCAGAAACCTACTCTTTGTTGATTGACACCTACATTCGTGATACGGCTGATAAAAACCACTTGTTCAATGCATTGGAAACTGTGGATTGCGTGAAGAAAAAAGCAGATTGGGCTTTGCGTTGGATCGATCAAGGAAATTTTGCTGAAAGATTGGTGGCATTTGCTGCAGTAGAAGGAATTTTCTTCTCAGGGTCTTTCTGTGCTATTTTCTGGTTGAAAAAACGAGGTTTGATGCCTGGTTTGGCCTTCTCAAATGAGTTGATTTCGCGTGATGAAGGTTTGCATTGCGATTTCGCTTGTTTGTTGTACAACAACCACGTGAACAATAAATTGTCGAAAGACAAAGTCAAAGAAATCATCTTAGACGCCGTAGAAATAGAAAAAGAATTCATCATTGACGCATTGCCCGTGCGTTTGATTGGAATGAACAGCGAAGCGATGGGGCAGTACATCGAGTTTGTTGCCGATCGATTGTTGAATGAGTTGGGTTGTGAGAAAGTATTCAATACAACCAACCCTTTTGATTTCATGGACATGATTTCTATTCAAGGAAAGACGAATTTCTTTGAAAAACGAGTAGCCGAATATCAAAAAGCAGGTGTGATGGGAGATTCTTCTCAAACCTTCTCCATTGATGAAGACTTCTAATTAAAACATTTAAAAACCCAAAAACAATCAGTAGCTATGTACGTAGTAAAAAGAGACGGCCGCAAAGAAGCGGTAAAATTCGACAAAATTACAGCGCGCATTATCAAAATGTGTTATGGTTTAGATCCATTAGTGTCTGCGGAGGCAGTTGCCATGAAGGTAATTGAAGGCATTTATGATGGAGTAACCACAACCGATTTGGATAATCTCGCAGCAGAAGTGGCGGCAGCCAAAACAATGGATCACCCCGATTATGCTTTGTTGGCATCAAGAATCGCGGTTTCCAATTTGCACAAAGAAACCAAAAAGAACTTCTCGGAAACGATGGAAGATCTTTACCATTACATTGATCCGAAAACCAACCAAAAAGCCGCGTTGATTGCAGACGATGTTTACCAAATTATCTTGGAAAACAAAGACCTGTTGGATTCAAGCATTATTTATGATAGAGATTTCCGTTATGATTATTTTGGGTTCAAAACGTTGTCTCGTTCGTACTTGTTAAAAATTAATGGTGAAATCGCTGAGCGTCCGCAACAAATGTTGATGCGTGTTTCAGTGGGTATTCACAAAAATGATATTCAGTCGGCTATCAAAACGTACAATTTGATGTCAGAAGGCTGGTTTACACACGCTACGCCAACATTGTTCAATGCAGGAACACCGAAACCGCAAATGTCTTCTTGTTTCTTGTTGACCATGAAAGAAGACAGTATCGAAGGAATCTACCAAACGTTGCAGTCTTGCGCGAAAATTTCGCAATCCGCAGGAGGAATTGGTTTGTCTATCCACGATATTCGTGCTACGGGATCGTACATCAAAGGAACCAACGGAACTTCCAACGGAATCATCCCAATGTTGCGTGTATTCAATGACACGGCTCGTTACGTAGACCAAGGTGGTGGAAAACGAAAAGGATCTTTCGCGATTTACATCGAACCTTGGCATGCAGACGTTTTCGAATTCTTGGATTTGAAGAAAAACCACGGAAAAGAAGAACAAAGAGCAAGAGATTTATTTTATGCACTTTGGATTCCAGATTTGTTCATGAAACGTGTGAAAGAAAACGGAGAATGGACCTTGATGTGTCCGCACGAATGCCCAGGTCTTTCGGATACGCACAGTGCAGAATTTGAAGCCTTGTACACAAAATACGAAGCAGAAGGAAAAGGAAGAAAAACAATCAAAGCGCAAGATTTGTGGTTCAAAATTTTGGAATCTCAAATTGAGACAGGAACGCCATACATGTTGTACAAGGATGCTGCTAACAGCAAATCCAATCAACAAAACTTGGGTACAATCAAGTCTTCTAACTTGTGTACGGAGATTATGGAATACACAGCACCAGATGAAATTGCAGTATGTAATTTAGCTTCAGTTGCTTTGCCAAAATTTGTAATGGAAGATGGAACTTTCGACCACGATAAATTGTTCGAAGTAACGTATCAAGCGACCATCAACTTGAACAGAATCATTGATGTAAATTATTACCCCGTTCAAGAAGCAGAAAACTCCAACATGCGTCACCGTCCAATTGGTATTGGTGTGCAAGGTTTGGCGGATGCGTATATCATGATGCGTTTGCCTTTCGAATCAGAAGGAGCAAGAGCCTTGAACCGTGAGATTTTTGAAACCTTGTATTATGCATCCATGACAGCTTCGAAGGATTTGGCGAAAGCAGAAGGTCCTTACGAAAGTTACGCAGGTTCGCCGGTTTCAAAAGGTATTTTCCAATTCGACATGTGGGGTGTTACACCAACCAGTCGTTGGGAATGGGATGTGTTGAAAGAAGAAGTAATGGAACACGGTGTACGCAACTCTTTGTTGTTAGCACCAATGCCAACGGCTTCCACAGCTCAAATCTTAGGAAACAATGAATGTTTCGAGCCATATACATCGAATGTTTATACACGTCGAGTACTCTCTGGAGAATTTATCGTGGTGAACAAACACCTTTTGAAAGATTTGGTAAAAGAAGGTTTGTGGACCAAAGAAATGCGTCAAACATTGATGTCAACAAATGGATCCGTTCAAAACATCAACAACATTCCTCAACACTTGAAAGACTTGTACAAAACAGCTTGGGAAATTTCCGGAAAAGCAATTGTAGATCAAGCCGCAGATCGTGGAGCGTTTATTTGCCAATCACAATCGTTGAATATCTTCATGGAAAATGCCAACTTCGGTAAATTGACTTCCATGCACTTCTACGGTTGGGAAAAAGGATTGAAAACAGGAATGTACTACTTGAGAACAAAAGCGGCAACTGACGCGATTAAATTCACCGTAGACAAAAACATGGTGCAAGAAACACCAGAAGAAACAGCCATGGCTGCTATCGCTTGTTCCATCGACAATCCAGACGATTGTGAAATGTGCGGAAGCTGAGAAGCTTTCGAACAATCAGCGAAGCTACTTGTGCGGAAGCTGAGAAGCACATACAAAATAATTGAAAAATCCCCTTGTCATTTGGCAAGGGGATTTTTTTTGAATACGCCAAAGTACGTATTTCAGGACCTGTCAATTCTATTTTACTTTGTAGAAGAAACACTAAATATGAATTCTATGAAAAGTAAAGTATTGATTATCGCCATTTTATTTTTGGGCGTTAGCGCTTGTAAGAAAAAAGGTTGTACAGATGAAACGGCAGAAAATTACAGTTCTTCTGCCGTTATTGATGATGGCTCATGTACCTACGCGGCTGTGCCAACAGCGGCTTCACCAGCACCCGTATTTCCATCCTATACAGGAGAATATGCCGCGTTGGTGGGAATAAAAACCGTTACCACGGCCACTTCCCCGATTGGAAGTTTTGATACAGAATTGGGTACAGCTGTAGCCGTTTTTAGTCAAGATGGTGGGGTGAGCTATTTGCCAGCCGGTACAATTACAGCAAGTTCCAAAACATTAGCGTTGGGCGCAAACAATACCTACACGTATACTCCATCGACCACCGACCTTACCGGGATTGATTTTTCCGGTTCTTTGGCGTGGTCGGGAACGGGTGGGACGTGGCCTAGTTTTTCAGCGACTACCAATATAGGATTTTCTTCCATTCAAGTCATTTCTTCAGGAGACGTGACGGTAGCTTCGAATTATGATTTGGTATGCGGAGGGATAACCAATGCAGATTCTGTTTATTTTGCCGTTTACGGCCCTTCAGGGAGCAAATTGGTCCTTTTACCTGGGAATACTACGTCGCATACATTTACAGCCGCAGATTTGACTGGAATGGGAACAGGAACAGGATTCGTTCAAGTAACCGGAATTAAATACGATCCACAAGTAATAGGCGGAAAAACCTACTATTTAATCAATGAAACGGTTCGAACAAAACAGGTGAAATTTAACTAAACATTCAAAGTTTTAAATAGGCCCGATTCATCTTTTGAATCGGGCTTTTTTATGAAAAGAAATTCATGAAATTTTCAAAATTCAAAAAAAGGGCTTACTTTAATCAAGTCAAAGCCATTGATTATGAACTATTCCATTGCTATTTTACTGATAATAGGACTCGGATTCACCGCTTGTAAGAAAAAAGGGTGCACGGATCCAACAGCCTTTAATTTCAACGATAAAGCCCAAAAAGAAGATGGTACTTGTGAGTATAAGATTTCTGCCGCTTCGCCACCTGCACCGATCCTACCCAAACGTCCAGGAGAGTCCACTACCTTGATCAGTATACAAACAATTACGACAATATATGATAACACGGGAACACATAATTCAAAGTTGGGTACAGCATACGCAATGTTTAGTTTGGATGGTGGTGAGACCTACCTGCCTGCCGGTGTATTAAATGTCGAATCTGGAAATACAAAAACATTGCAAATGGATAGTAAGAATTTGTATTCCTATACCCCAGAAGAGACTTCAAACAAGGTAGGAATTGATTTTTCTACACCCATAATTTGGTCGTCTTCTGGAGCAAGTTGGCCTGGATTTACCTTGTTGACCTACGATAATTTTGCATTAGTAGACCCTATTTCTTTTGGAAATGTGAACACGATGGCTCCTTACACTTTATCTTCTAAAGGTATTTCGGTTGCCGATTCGGTTTATTATGCTTTATACGGTCCACTTGGAAGCAAAATTGTGTTGAAGGAATTTGTAAATCAAGATGTCTACACCTTTAGCGTTTCGGATATGAGTGGTGTAGGAAAAGGCATAGGATATGTTCAGATAATTGCAGCGAATTACTTAGAACAACTAGTGAATGGTAAAAAATACTATCTGATCACACAAACGGTTCGAACAAAACAAGTCACGTTCAATTAACTGAAATCAATTAGATTTGTGATGAATCTAGGAGAATTCTATAAAAATTAGACGATGACTGACGGAACAAAAAGAAACAATCTTCAAATTGGAAGTGTCGTGGAGGTAGTGCAGAAACACCATCAGCGAACAGGAGAATTAACAGAAGGCGTCGTACAACGAATTCTAACGAATTCACCGAACCATCCACACGGCATTAAAGTTCAATTGGAAGGTGGTATTGTTGGAAGAGTAAAACAGGTCGTAGAAAAATAAGGCTAAACCGTATCTTCAGAAAAGTTGTCTTGAATGGCGTTGTCTTCCGTTTCTGCAACCTCCGTCGCGTTGGACTTTGTCACTTTCGGAAAGTAATTTTTTTGTCGCAAAAACACCATGACAACACCAACGGTAATGGAACCATCTGCTAAATTCCAGATAGCTGGGAATACTTGACCGCCGCCCAACCAAGGAACCCATTGTGGCCAAGTGGCTTCAAATTTGAACATGTCAACGACATTGCCCAATAAAAAACCTCTGTTTTTCGTTTCAATTTCCCCAAAAATGCCGCAATCCGCTTTGATGCCAGAACCAACTAAATGATTGAAAGGCATGCACGGATCATAGGGAAAAATGTAATCATAACACATGGAATCAATTAAGTTTCCAGTGGCGCCAGCCAATATAAATCCAAGGGCTATTTGAAATTCCAAGCCAACTCCTTTTTTGGCCTGAGAAATCCAATAATACACGATGCCAATAATGGCAAAAATCCGGAAAATACTCAAGGCAAGCTTGCTCCAAATGGAGGCACCAAAAGTCGTCCCAAATGCCATTCCTTGATTTTCGATGTATTCCAATACGAGCCAATCGCCAAATAAAGGTCGAACATCGCCAGGAGAAAAGGTCGATTTAATGTAAATTTTCAGCCATTGATCCAGTATCAAAACTATTAGGATAATAGCAAGTACGATAAAAAAGGACCGATAGGAAAATTTATTTGTCTTGTGCATTTTTTGCTTCGATACTCAAAGTGGCGTGAGGAACCAACATCAATCTTTCCTTGCGAATCAATTTACCTGTAACACGACAAATACCGTAGGTTTTGTTCTCGATGCGCACCAACGCACTTTGCAAACTTTGAATGAATTTCTCTTGACGAGCCGCCAATTGAGCAACTTCTTCACGAGAAAGGGTTTCAGACCCATCTTCCATCATGTTGAATGTGCGGCCAGTATCATCTGTTCCGTGATTGTCGCTGTTGGACAATGAACCTTTCAACAAATTATAATCTACTTGGGCTTCTTGTAGTTTTTGGTTGATTAATACGCGAAATTCTTCGAGTTCGCTATCTGAAAATCTTGTTTTTTCTGTATCCATAATCAAAAAATTTAAACCCTTTCGTCTAGTTGGGTTTTTTTGAATGTCGCAAAGTTAATCGAAAATTCAAATTAACCTAAAGTAAGATATTAACGGTTCTGAAATAGACTTTTAATATCGCTATTTTTGAACAATTATTGCATCCGGATATCCCTTTTTTTGCACGTGTATCAACGCTTCTTTTGCGGCTTGTTTACTGGGGAAATCACCAGCCAAGTACACATATTTGTAAGCATTTTTTGTGTTCAATTCTTTGCGTGTTACTTCCAGTTTTAATCGTTTAAAACTTTCGTGTTCGGTATCCACAATTGTTTTGGAAGACATAAGTTGAATCGTATAGTTTCCTTTTTCTGGAGTCGCGGTAAAGTTGATATGCGGATAATACGTTTGCGCTGAAGAACGAAAAGCACGAAAGATGGCGGAAGCGAGAATCTCTTGGCCATGAACACTGTTCAAATAATTCGCTTCGGATGCATTGGTTAAAAACCCACATTCCACCAGAACGCTGGTCATTTTGGTAAATTTTAGTACTTGAATGGAATGAGCACGATCGTCGTTGTTTTTTACGCCACGCGAAGTTCTTCCTGCACGTGTTGAAAACTGTTTTTCAATCTCTTTCGCCAAGGAATAGGATTTTTTAGCCGAAAAATCGTGAATGTGGCTTTCGGTTCCGTGTACGACTTTCTTCGGATTCCCATTGCAATGTACACTTATGAAGTAATCAACGGAATGGTTGTTGGCCATTTCAACCCGTTCATCCAAGGAGACAAATTTGTCGGATTGGCGCGTATAAATCACCTTCACATTTTTCATGTATTGCTCGATGTAACCGCCTAAATAATTCGCAATTAGCAAGTTAATTTCTTTCTCCGTTTTGAGTGATTTCGAATGACTCAAATGACCGGGATCGTTTCCGCCGTGTCCAGCATCAATCATGACGGTGATGGTGTCGGAAGTGCGCAAACCGGTTCCAAATACGAGGATGGAAATACAAAAGATTAAGACGAAAGCCTTCATACTGCAAATTTAGGGCAAGTTGCCCCTGTTTGAGAAGAAACATTTGTCAATTTATCAAAACACGAATGGGGAAAAACTAGGAGTTGAAATGGTTTTGGACGATTTTCGCTTTCGCCAATCCAATTTCCGCCGCCAAATCTTGCTCGGAGGCCGTTTTGATTCCCTCCACGGTTTTGAACTTTTTGAAAAGTGCTTGTTGGGTTTTGGGTCCGATGCCGGAGATATCCAGAATTTCAGATTGCAAAGCCGCTTTGGAGCGTCGGTTGCGGTGATGGGTGATGCCAAAACGGTGTGCTTCGTTGCGCATGAATTGAATCACTTTTAAACTTTCGGAACGTTTGTCAATGTAAATCGGGTATTGATCGCCAGGAAAAAAGATTTCTTCCAACCGTTTGGCAATGCCCACAATCACGATTTGTCCGCGCAAACCGAGATCTTCCAAAGCTTGGAGCGCTGAACTCAATTGTCCTTTTCCACCATCGATGACAATCAGTTGTGGCAGCGGCTGCTCTTCTTCCACCATGCGTTTGTAGCGGCGCGAAACGGCTTCGTACATGGAAGCGAAATCATCCGGACCAATGACGGTTTTTATATTGAAATGGCGGTAATCTTTTTTAGCCGGTTTGGCGTTCCGGAAAACCACACAGGCGGAAACAGGGTTGGTTCCCTGAATATTACTGTTGTCAAAACATTCTATGTGCACAGGCAATGTGGGCACACGAAAATCTTTTTGTATTTGTGCCAATATGCGGTCTTGGTGTTTTTCTGGCGAAACGATTTTTTCTTGTTTCAGTTTTTCCAAGCGATAATAAGTCGCGTTGCGCAACGATAAATCGATGAGGTTTTTTCGATCGCCACGCTGAGGAACGGTGAATTTTAAATCTTCGAATTCAATACCTATCGCTTCTTGAATTAAAATTTCTTTGGACAAGCTATTGAATTTCTCGCGTAATTCCGGCAAGGCAAAACCGATAATATCCGCCAATTCTTCGTCCAATTTCTTTTTCACTTCCACTGTATAGCCGTGGATGATGGAACCATTTTTAATCACCAAATAATTGACGAAAGCCGAACGTTCATCTTGCAAAACGGTGATCACATCGCATTGCGCAATGGTTTGCGAAACAATGGCTGATTTGGATTGGTAATTTTCGAGTAAATGCAATTGTTCTTTCACTTTCTGTGCTTCTTCAAAGGAGTAGGAAGCGGCAAGATCGGCCATTTTTGCCTTTAGTTTTTTGACAACGGGCGAGATATTTCCACCCAAAATATTTTCGATTTGCTTGATGTACTCATCGTAGTTTTCCATCGGTTCTTCGCCCACGCAGGGACCTTTGCAATTGCCAATGTGGTATTCTAGGCAAACTTTGTACGCTTTTTCATCAATTTTCTTGGGGCGAAGGTCCAAATTGCACGTGCGCAACGGAAAGGCTTCTTTGATCAACTTCAAAAGCGTGTGCATCGCTTTCACATTGGGGTAAGGACCCAAATATTTAGAACCATCTTTCACCATTTGTCGGGTCGGAAAAACCCGAGGAAACGGCCCTTTTTTGATGCAAATCCAAGGATAAGTTTTGTCGTCTTTTAGTTCAATATTGTACTTGGGTTGGTATTTTTTGATGAGGTTGTTTTCCAACAAAAGAGCATCCAATTCCGTGTCCACAACAATGTATTCCAAGCGAACAATTTGTTTGACCAAAATGCGTGTTTTTGCATATTCTTGGTGCTTGACGAAATAGGATTTTACCCGATTTTTTAGATTTTTGGCCTTGCCAACATAAAGAATGGTATCGTTTTTATCGAAATACTGATACACACCAGGCTTGTCTGGAAGCGTTTGGACCTGTAAATTCAGTTTTTCTTCGATTGTTGCCATGGACTACAAAAATACAAGAATCCATTGAAAAAGCAGGCCCACAAAAAAACCCTGCCATAAGGATATAGCAGGGTTTTTTCGTCTAGTTGATATTCGGAGATATTACTTTGAAATAATGTCGAACAATTCGTTTAAGTTGGGTGAAATGATAATTTCAATGCGTCTGTTTTTTGCTTTATCAGCAGGATCTACTGGTAGAAATTGGGAACGTCCAGCAGGCATCAATTTGGTTGGATCCATCGTTGAATTGGCTAACATAATTTCCACGACAGAAGTAGCACGAAGAACGGAAAGTTCCCAATTGTTTTTCGGGCTCGTTGCGCTAGAAAGCTTGTCTGAATCTGTGTGACCTTCCACGATGATTTCCAAATCTTTTTCGTTTTGGAGCACTTTTGCCAATTCAATCAATGCTTTTTTCCCTTCTGTTTCAACCGCTGTACTTCCGGAGTTGAAAAGCAATTTTGCTTCTAAACTCACGTAGATTTTTCCATTTTTCTGTACGACGGTCAATCCTTTGTTTTCAAATCCACTCAAGGCATTTGAAACCCGCGCCTTCAATTGTTTTTGTGCTTCATCTTTTCTAGAAATGGCTTCTTCAAGTTCATTTACGCGTGCTTCACGTTCAGCCAATAGCGCTTCTTTCGATGCTAAATCTTTTTCCAAGGTGTTCAGCACATCTTGTTTTCGCTGCAATTCTAAATTCTTTGCTTCCAAATCCATTTGAAGACCGGCCGTTGTCTTTTCACCCGATTTTTTATAGGTATCGAACATGTTCTCTAATGCCACGTTTTGCGCGGACATTTTGCTGTATTGCACTTGGAGCATTCGGAAATTTTGACCCATTGTAGCGGTATCTTGCTTCAATGCAGCAACTTCTTGAGTCAAAATATTGTAACGGGATTGATAATCAGCTGCCTGCCCTTCAAAAGTCAAGGAGGACGTTTTGTATTTGGCTAATTCATCTGCACACAATTTTTCTTTTTCCAGAAGTTCATTGTATTTTTTTGCTGGCACACAGGCAAAAAGAACGAAAAGGAAGACCAATATTTGAGCAATGTATTTCATAAATAGAAAATTTCTACACAAAAGTCGCCTAAATATTGAGGTTTTTGGGAAACGTCGTTTGTATTTATCCACGAAAGAAAGTGGATAAAGACAAGTTTAGCCAGAGAAGAATTCACGGTTTTAGACAAAATCTTAGTGCTTGGCTCGACTTATTTTCCGTAAATCCTTGGAAACTTGCTTCTAAATTTTTTAAAGTCGATTCATCTAATTATATTCGCACCCTTAATTTTTAGACAAATGGCATTAATAGGAAAAATACGAGAAAAATCAGCTCTTTTGGTAATCATTATCGGGGTCGCGCTTCTTGCTTTTATATTGGGCGACTGGAAAAGTTTTTCAGGAGGAAGAGGTGATCAAATTGGTTATGGAACGATAAGTGGCGAGAGCGTGGATTTCGCGGCTTATGAGGAAATGGCGCAAAACGTTACTGACCAAGATAAAAACAATGCGGCTCAACAACAAAAAGAGTTCACACAAAAAGATCAGGATGCGTCCAATGACAAAGCTTGGAATTACTTGGTTGAAACAACCGTTATTGACAAAGAAATTGAGGCGTTGAACTTGAATGTTGGTAAAAATGAATTTGACGCATACTTGTTCGGCCGTGAAGGATTTCAAGTAATGCAAGATTTGGCGCAAAACTTTACGGATTCTGCTACGGGACAATTCAATGCAAAATTGTTGCAACAACGTATTGACCAAATGGAAAATTCGAAAGAAGCAACTGAAAGAGATTCTTGGGAAAAAATCAAAAAGGATTATTCAGAAAGAAGAAGACAAGAAAAATACTTCTCTTTGTTGGCGCAAGGGGTCTATGTAACTAAATTGGAAGCAGAAGAAGATTATGTAGCTCAAAAGGAAATCAAAAGTGTTTCTTTCGTAGCGAAACGTTACACGGATTTGGCAGATGACAAAATCACAGTAAAAGACGAGGAAGTAAAAGAATATTACAACGAACACAAAACGGAGAAACAGTACGAAAATAAATTCGCAAGCCGTGATGTTCGTTACTTCGATATTTCTGTTGAACCTTCCAAATCGGATATCAAATCGTTCAACGATAAAATGACAACCTTGAAAAAAGGTTTTGCTGCAACAACGAAAGATTCACTCTTTATTTTGAAAAATTCTGAATTTAAATTTTACCAAAGCAATACGCAAGCAACCTTCAAACCAGAAGGAGACGAAAAAGCAAGACAAGGATTGACCTATCCAGCAATCATGGACTCTGTTTTCAAAAATGCTAGCGTTGGTCAGATTGTTGGACCTTATTCAGATAATGGAACAACTAGAATTGCAAAAGTGTTAGGTTTCAACACCAATGTCTTGAAAGCACGTCACATTCTATTGTCGGCGCCGCGTGCAGATTCAGCGAAAGTTGCTATCGTGCGTAAAACGGCGGATAGTTTGGTGGCTTTGATTAACAAAGACAACTTCGCAGAATACGTTACGAAATACACAGAAGATCCAGGTTCAAAAGACAAAGGAGGTGTGTACGAGAATTTCATGGACTACGAGATGGTTCCTGAATTTTCAAAATTTGCGGTTGAAAAACCAATTGGAACGATTGGAGTGGTACAAACGGATTTCGGTTTCCACATAATGGAAGCAATGGAAAGATCGTCTGTTAAATTCCCACTATTGGCAGTTGTGCAACAAACGTTAGTGCCAAGTATGGAAACGGTTTCTGAAACAGAATCGAAAATTTACGATTTGTTGTACAAAATTGATGCAAGAGCAAAAGCGAAAAACGATATCAAATCAAAAGTGGCCGTTTTTGATACCATCGCTTCCAAAGCAGGTTATTTTGTTCGTCCGATTACTATTACAGAAAACAAACCAATTATTTATGGTTTTAATACTGTTTTTGCTGAAGACAAAATAATTAAAATGGCATTTGAAGAAGATGTGGAAGCTGGAACCTTGTGCAGCGCGCCGATCAAAGACAAAAACAGATACATCATTGCTATGATTTCATCCGTGAAAGAAGCAGGGACTCCTACTTTTGAAGATGTGGAAGAAAGCATGCGTAAGAAAGTAATCGAAGAGAAAAAAGCAAAACGTTTCATAGCATTGATGAATGGTACAATGTCTATGGATGCCTTGGCGAAAAAAGCAAATTCTATTTTGGGAAAAGCGGAAGTAACCTTCTCAAACCCACAAATTGGTGAAGCAGGATATGAGCCAGAAATTATCGGCGCTATTTTCTCTGGATTGAAAGACGGTCAAAAAACAGTTCCGTTGAAAGGGAAAAATGGTGTTTATGTAGTTCGTATTGATAAAACAACAAAAGCACCTGCAACTTCAAATTATACAGCAGAAAGAGAAACCTTATTGGCTTCCAACCGTCAAAGTGCTGGAAATTTAGCGAAAGCAGCGTTGATTGAAAAAGCGAAAGTGGTTGATAACCGTCGTTTTTTGAAAATTGGCGTAAGAAGATAAAATTTTGAAACTTTAATCAAGCCGTTTGGAGAAATTCAAACGGCTTTTTTTGTGCCTTTAAGCGACCAAAACATATTTCTTTCCGGGCAAAGCTTTTACCAAGCCATTCATTTCTAATTGAAACAAAACCACGCTTGTTTTCGATATGGGCAATTTACTTTTCAAAGCGAGTGAATCCATGTGTTGTTCGCCCTCCGTTTGCAAAATTTCCATCATCGATTTTTCATCTTCGCTCAAAGAATTGAAAAGTTGCCGTTGCGCTTTTACCGGTTTTTTGCTTTCACCCCAATCCATCCATTTCAAAAAATGTTCTGGACTTCGATACAAATGAGCTTTGGACACTGAAATAAGCGCATTACAGCCTTCAGAATAGGTTTGACCAATACATCCCGGCACAGCGAAGACATCGCGGCTGTAATCATTCGCTAAATCGGCGGTAATAAGCGATCCTCCTTTGTTTTTGCTTTCTACCACAATGGTGGCATCACACATACCCGCAACGATGCGGTTGCGCATGGGGAAATTTTCTCGGTCGGGATTGGTGCCTGGCAAGAATTCAGTGAGTAAACCGCCTGTTGCTGTCATTTTTTGAGCGGTACTTTTGTGTGCGCTTGGGTACAAACGATCCAATCCATGACCCAAAACACCAATGGTGGGCACATTGTATTTTACACAAAGTTGATGCACACAGATATCGATTCCATACGCCATGCCACTCACGACCAATACGTTTTTTCCCACCAACGAGGAAATGAGATTTTCACAGATTTCTCGCCCGTAATCCGTCGCGTTTCTCGTGCCAACGACAGCAATCGAGCGCAAAGGATTTAGGTCCAAATTGCCAGTCCCAAATAATAGCGTTGGTGCATCTTCACATTGTTTCAACCGTCTTGGATAATCTGGGTGCTGAATAAAGTAGCTTTGTACCTTGTTTTTCTCAAAAAAGGACAATTGTTTTTCTGCTTGCTGAAGCGCGAATTCACGGTTCATTTGCTTGAGAATTTTCTTTGACAGTCCCGTTGAATATTCTAAATCTCTCAAAGAATGGGTGAAAATCGCGCTGACATCGGGGACTTTTGAAAGTAAAAGCCGGGCGCGAATGGAACCGATACCTTGTAAAAAGGAAAGAGCAATTTGCTGCTGTAGTAGTGTAGAATGCACAGTTTTTTTCGTTTGTTACTTAAATTTACGAATAAATATGACTTATTTTGTAATCGACAGAAAAATTTATTTTTTCAAATAAACCATTGAAAATGAAAGTATTGGGTGTTATACCAGCGCGTTTTGACTCGACTCGCTTTCCTGGAAAACCGCTGATTGATTTGAAAGGAAAATCAATGATTCAACGTGTTTATGAAGGAGCAAAACGCAGCAATCTGTTGACAGAAGTGATTGTAGCTACAGACGACCAGCGCATCTACGATGAAGTACTTTCTTTCGGAGGTTTGGTGGAAATGACAGAAAAAGAACATCCGAGCGGAACGGATCGGTGTGGTGAAGTGCTTTCACGGCACGAAGGTTATGACATTGTTTTGAATATACAGGGAGACGAACCGTTGGTTTCTTCCCAACAAATTGATGAATTGTTGCGTGTTTTTCAAGACGAATCAGTAGAAATTGCAACGCTTGGAATCAAAGATGTCTCACTTGAAGATTTTTCCAATCCGAATCGAATAAAGTTGGTGACTAATGCAAAGAATGATGCACTGTATTTTTCAAGAAGTGCGATTCCAAATACCTTTCACGCGAAGGAATCCATAGTGAAAGAGTTTCCATTTATGCGACACATCGGTTTGTATGCGTATCGTTCAGCAACGTTAAAAAGGTTGGTGAAATTGGAGAAGTCTATTCTGGAACAAGTGGAGTCATTGGAACAATTGCGTTGGTTGTATCATGGTTTTTCTATTCGAGTGGCCACAACGGAGATAGAAACGCCCAACATTGATGTGCCAGAAGATGTAGAAAAGGTCTTGCCATTTTTGTAACCAATTCGGTGGTTTATCCGTAATTTGTATACCGCAAAGGAATTTTTTATCTTTGTTACAAATGATCCTAGAAGAAGCCATCGTAAATTTATTGCTCCGTCACAATTGTGTGGTGGTTCCATCATTTGGTGGTTTTGTTGCGCAATCCACTAGCGCAGTGATTGATATGCGTTCGGGAATCATGCAGCCTCCCCGCAAATCGGTGCTTTTCAACCGTCAATTGATGAACAATGATGGATTGTTAATTGCCCATTTGTCCAAGCAAGAAGGATTAGAATACGCCTCTGCGGAACAATTGCTGAAAGAAAATGTAGACAATTGGAATGCTCGACTGAAAGAAGGGCAACGCGTAAGTATTGACAAAATTGGTCATTTGTACCTAGATGCAGAGCGCAATATAAGTTTCGAGCAAGATCGATTTTTTAATTTGTTGTTGCAATCCTATGGTTTGAGCAAAGTGCATTTCATTACGGAAGAAGAAGTGAAAATTGCTGAATACCAGCATCGACCAGATAAAATTGCGGTTGCGCCTTCCCTAGTTGCCGATGATAAAATGGATTTTTCTCCACGAGAAATTCCGGTTTCACCAGTCGTGCCAGAGCCAGCAGCGAAGATTATTGAACTCAATGAAGAATTCACCCCGCGCAAGAAAGTGTGGCGGTACGTTGCGGCGGCGGCTTTGTTGCCTTTTGCCTTTTATACGTATTGGATTCCCATGAAGACCAAGGTGTTGGAATCAGGAATGATCTCAATTCGCGATTTCAATCCAGCTTATCAAGCAGGTGAAGGTGTTTACCAACAAAACAGTTTTACGTTTCAAATCGACAAAAAAGAGCAAGAAATTTCTTTTCAAGAATCTATTAAAAAATTGGGGAAAGAGGTGGAAGTTTATTCCTATAAATTTGACGACGGTTTGTTTATTCCAGTTCGTTTAAAGGAAGAAGAGAACGAAAAAACAAATGTAGTTTTGGTAGAGAAACCCATTCCATTGGAACCAAAAATTGCAGCGATTCCTGCGCCGAAGGAAAAACCGATTGTCATAAACACTGTTTCTTCGCCTCAATACATTGTTGGCTGTTACAGCAATCATGAAAATGCAGAAACCATGCTGAAAGAGATGAAAGCGAAAGGTTTGAAAGGACAGATTTTAACAACGTCAACAGGTTTAGTTCGTGTTAGTGCAGGAGGTTCCAAAAACCCTGCAGAAATGCAAGCCATTATTTCCAAAACAAAAACGGAAGGTTATTCCGGTTGGATTCTTCAATAATTCGCATTCTTTTTAGATTTCCTTATCTTTACGGAACAGAAAGGTTGGTAAGAAATAATCTTTGGTACAACCTTTGTTTGATATAGTAAAAATAGAAGATCAAAAAACTATGAAAAAAACTCATTTATTGGGCCTTGCGCTCTTTGTTTCGGGAAGCTTATTTGCACAATTTGGCAACCTTGGGAGCATAAAAAACAGCGAAAATTCAGAATACAAATTCACAAAAATTGCGGTTTTGGACGCAACACCTGTTCAAAGTCAAGGCTACACGGGAACCTGTTGGAGCTTTTCAGCCTTGTCTTTTTTTGAATCGGAATTGATGCGTATGGGAAACAAAAACCCAGCTATCTTGTCTGAAATGTACATTGCCAGAAAAGCCTACGAAAGCAAAGCAGACAAATATTTGCGTATGGACGGAAAAATCAACTTTTCAGAAGGAGGTGCTTTTCACGATATTCCATATGTAATTCGTAAATATGGAATAGTTCCTGAATCGGTATATACTGGTTTAGTGAATGGTGCAGAATCACACAATCATGCGGAAATGTTCAATGTTTTGGATGGAGCAATGGCCGGTGTTTTGAAATCAAAAGAAGGAACAAGAGGAACCGCGATGAGCACCAATTGGAAACCAGCTATTTATGGTATTTTGGATGCGTATTTAGGTCCAGATCCAAAAGAATTCATGTACGAAGGAAAAAAATACACACCTCGTTCCTACGCTAATTCATTAGGCTTGAACATGGATGACTATATTTCTTTAACATCTTTCACGCATTTCGAAAATTATAAAAAATGCATGCTCGAGATTCCAGACAACTGGGCGTGGGGAGAAAGCTACAACGTTCCTTTGGATGACATGATGACAGTTGTTGAAAATGCGTTGAAAGAAGGCTATACGGTAGCTTGGGGAGCGGATGTTTCTGAAAAAGGATTTAGCTTCAAAAATGGTTTGGCAATTGTTCCTGAAGATCCATCTACCATTGATGTGATTGGAAAAGACAATAAAAACTTCTCAGATGCAGGTGCAGACAAAAGTTCAAATGCATTCAATCATCCTGTAAAAGAGTTGAAAGTTACACCGGAAATGCGTCAATTGGGGTATGACAACAAAACCACAACAGACGACCACGGAATGCACATTGTAGGGATTTACAAAGAAGCCAATGGAACACGTTTCTTGTTGGTAAAAAACTCTTGGGGAACCACCAACTATCCAAAAGGTTATTTGTACGTTTCAGAGAATTACTTCAATTTGAAAACCATCAACATTTATCTACACAAAGATGCGATTCAAAAAGACATTCGCAAAAAATTGGAATTAAAATAAATCCAAAAAAATTGGGAGTGAAGGCTGTCAAAATTTTGGCAGCCTTTTTTATTTTATTTTACGCTCCAACAAGGCATAAAGGGCAAACGAAGCCAACCAATGCTCACCCATGTAATCGCCATCGACGATAGATGGTAGTGAACTTTTCAAATGCTTGTCTGCCACTCTTCGCAAATGGTGCAATTTTTTATCGCTTCGAGCGATGGCATACATGCACCAAGCACGGCTCAAGTTCAATCCATCCAAATGCACCAATTTGCCATCTGAACGATCGGTTACAACCGCCGGTTCAATGGTGAAACGGGGATTCAATAAAATGGGTAAAAAACGGTACAACCAAGCATTGAATTCTTTTCTGGGCAATACTTTGCACATCAAGTGGATTTCTTCAAAAATTGGACTCAAAAAGTCGAAACCGCTCGGTTCATAATCGAGATTGGCATCTTCATCGTTCAAGTAAAACGCTTTCGCTCTTTCAACGATTAATTTTTTAAACGCAGTATTTTTTGTTTGCACGGCATAATCGAAAGCCATGGAGAGACCGAAAGCTGTATTGATATGTTCACCCGAGCGCAAAGGATGACTCAATTTTGGAAGAAAATCTTCGTATCGTTTTACCATTAAGCTGGCCAATGGATTCATATTTGCCGACAATTGTTTACCCAACGAATCATTCAGCGTTAAAAGCTCACCGTGTAATTTTAAAATCCAAGCCCAGCCATAGGTTCGCTCGAATGAATTGTTGTATTTCGATTCAAAATAAGCCGTTTCCACAGCGATGTTTTCGGAACTTAATCGGTTGTACAATTCTTTTCGGATTTTTTGCTGGTCCATTTTTGGAAATTCGTGGAGCAACCTTACCAACATCCAATGACCGTGAACGGAACTGTGCCAGTCAAAACAACCGTAGAACGCTGGATGAAGAGCTTTTGGGCGCTGCAATTCTGTTGAATCGGCTAAAACTTGGTTGAGTTTGTTGGGATACTCTTGATCCAAGCACTTCATCGGCAATGCAGCCAAACGCGTCGCTTGCGCATCATCGAGAATTAAACTTACCTTTTTATTGCCGATGGAAATGTCATCATCGGGTCCGTGATAAACACAAGAACTAAGTAGCAAAAGTAGAGTGGCAAAGGAAGATCGGCCCATTAATTTTTAATTTTAGAATTGGCCAATTCTCGAGCCGTGCGATCTATTTCGACGTAATCTTCGTAGCTTGGTTGGAGTATATTTTGGGATTCGTGCAACACGAAGGCGTTGATTTCAGCAATGTCTAAAAAGCCAATTTTTTCTTTCAAGAAAGCATCCACCACAATTTCGTTGCTGGCATTCAACGCACAAGCTGCGGTTCCCTCCAATTCCATTGCTTCGAAAGCCAAATCTAGATTTTTAAAAGTTTTGCGATCCGCTTGTTCAAAGGTCAATTGCGGATAATCCATGAAATTGAATCGAGGAAAATTTGTTTTGAATCGATCCGGATAGGTCAAGGCAAATTGAATGGGCAATTTCATGTCTGGCAAGCCCATTTGTGCTTTCATGCTCCCGTCTTCAAATTGTACCAAAGAATGCACAATCGATTGCGGATGCACAATCACATCGATTTGTTCAGGTTTTAAATTGAACAGCCATTTCGCTTCAATGACTTCCAAACCTTTGTTCATCAACGAAGCAGAATCAATCGTGATTTTGGCGCCCATTTCCCAATTCGGGTGTTTTAAAGCTTGTGCTTTGGTAACCGTTTTCAGCTGTTCTTGCGTCCAACCACGGAAAGGTCCACCAGAGGCTGTCAAATAGATCTTTTCAATTTTATTGTGAAATTCACCCACCAAACACTGAAAAATAGCCGAATGTTCGGAATCAACAGGATAAATATTCACGCCATTGGCTTTCGCTTCTTTGGTGACTAATTCGCCTGCCACCACCAAGGTTTCTTTGTTGGCCAAAGCGATGGTTTTTTTAGCGCCAATGGCAGCCAAAGTAGGTTTCAGACCAGCATAACCGACCAAAGCCGTTAATACCGTATCGACTTCGTTGAATGTCACGACTTCAGAAAGTGAGTTTTCACCTGCGTAAACAACGATGTCATCATCCCACAAGGCTTGTTTTACATAGTCGTATTTGGACTCATCCCCAATAACAACGGCTTGAGGTTGGTGTTTTTTTGCTTGCGCAATCAACAAATCAGCATTGGAATGCGCGGTCAATACGCGTAAATCAAAAAATTCTGGATAAGCTTCTATCACCTCCAGCGCTTGTGTACCAATGGATCCAGTAGAACCCAAAATGGCAATTCCTTTCTGTTTTGTCATCGACACAAAAGTAAGATTTATAGCAATCGAACCATACGATTCGTAGTCTTTATTTCACACGAATCCATAACTTTGCAAAATGAAATACCGCATGCTCAGCAAAGAAGAACAAGAAATTTTTGACGAAGATTTCAAACACTTTATGATCACCAACGGCGTGACCAACGAAGAGTGGTTGGCGATGAACGAAAACAAGCTTGAAAAAGCAACGGAATTAGTGGAAATGTTTTCGGATTTGGTCTTGGAAAAAGTCTATCAAAAAATTGAATTCATCGAATTTAGAAGTGAAGGATCCTGTTTGGTGTTCCGCTGTACGGCGGATAAATTGAAAATGATTTCCATTGTTGCCAAAGCGGGAAACAACGTGGATTTAAGTACACCAGAAAGCATTCATGTGGCTTTGCTCAATCAATTAAGTGATTTGGACATCTTCAAAAGTGAAAAACCCTATTCCACCTTGCGGGAACTAGAAATTCATCAAATGATAGAACAAGGTTGTTTGAATTCTTCCCGAGAATTTTGGGAAGCCTTGGAAATACTCATCGGTCAATAAATTAGGACTACCTTTAAACCAAAAACGTGATTCAAGAATTACAACAGCGATTTGGAACAGAAAATGTTTCGGTTTACAAAAAAGTAAGCGACCGATTGGACATTTTGCAACTTGATTTGAACGAACAATCAGCTATTACCATTTTGGTTACTTGCGGATTTTCCAACTACAAAATGCCTGTTCACCCGCGCCACGAAGGACAAGAATACAATGAATTGTTTTTTTGCATTCCGAAATATTGGGATTTGGACGAAAAAGACAACCCCAATCGACAATGGCCAGTGGAATGGCTAGAAAAATTGACCAATCACGCAATAGAAAAAGAAACCTGGTACGGACCGGGTCATACCATTCAATGCTATTCTGATTACCGCTCCCTTTCTGATTTGATGAAGCAAAACCATTTGATGTTGATCGAACCGATTCTTTTGAAAAAAGAAATGGCACCCATTTCCATCGGCGAAAAAACCGTTTATTTCTTAGCCGGAATGCCAATTTTTGGTGAAGAAATGGATTTTAAACAGGGCAAAGGAACTTACAAATTAATGACCAAATTTCTCAATAAAAACCACAACGAAAAACTAGACGATTACCGAGAATCGGTGTTGAGAAGTAGAGTTCGGTTGTGGAGATAATCATAAAAGTTCACAAGAAATCCAAAATTTAAATTCGATTTTGGCCTAAACTTTTTACCTATGGTGCTGCTTCGCGGTGTCTTCGCAAATTTTAGAATTCCCGGATTGGGGGAAGGCTTACCGTTGTAACATGCTTTAAATCAAATTTTAAAAAGCGCGTTTAAAGTTGGTTTTAGGCCTAAACTTTTAGTCTTCGCAAATTTTATTTTTAGACTTTAAAACCAGTAAAAAGAGAAGCAAATAGAAAAATAGTTTAATTCATTCAGCAAAGAACAAACTACAACAATCCTTTGTCCACCAACAATTGAGCAATTTGAACCGCGTTGGTTGCGGCACCTTTGCGCAAATTGTCAGATACAATCCACAAATTCAAGGTATTGTCTTGACTTTCATCTCGGCGAATTCTGCCTACAAACACATCATTTTTCCCTTCCGCAAATCGTGGCATCGGATACTCGAACGTTTCGTTGTTGTCTTGAACCGTTACGCCAGAAGTAGCCGCCAAAAGTGTTTTAATCTCCGCTAAATCAAAGTCGTTTTCAAATTCTATGTTCACGGCTTCAGAATGTCCACCCACAACGGGTACACGCACGGCCGTTGCACTCAAACGAATGGCTGGATCAAGAATTTTTTTCGTTTCGTTGGTCAATTTCATTTCCTCTTTGGTATAGCCGTTTTCAACAAAGGAATCACATTGTGGAATACAGTTTTTATCAATCGGGTAGTGGTACGCCATTTCTCCAGAAATGCCATTACGCTCATTTTCCATCTGTTGCATGGCTTTTACACCCGTTCCTGTAATGGATTGGTAGGTAGAAACCAACACACGTTTAATCGCATATTTTTGATGCAAAGGCGCCAAAACCATCAATAATTGAATTGTGGAACAATTGGGATTGGCGATTATTTTGTCTTGTGCCGTTAAAACATTTCCATTGATTTCGGGAATCACCAATTTTTTGTCAGCATGCATGCGCCATGCAGAGCTATTGTCAATAACAGTTGTGCCCACTTCCGCAAATTTGGGAGCCCATTCCAATGATGTATCGCCGCCAGCTGAAAAAATGGCTACAGCGCATTTGGCGTCAACGGCATCTTTCATACTAACTACTTGGTAATCTTTGCCTTGAAAAGTAATCGATTTTCCAATGGAATTCTCCGATGCTACGGGTACCAATTCGGTAACCGGAAACTTTTGTTCTGCTAAAACTTTTAACATTACCTGACCAACCATGCCTGTTGCCCCTACAACTGCGACTTTCATATGAACTATTTATTGATGTGTGCTTACAAAATTACTATATTTAACCACGCCAAGTTTGTGTGCATGAAGACTCTTCTATTTATTTTACAACTCTTTCTGTTTTCGGTTGGTTTTTCACAGATTACAGAAGATTTTTCAGACGGTGATATTACTACGAATCCAACTTGGTCGGGTACTGTAACCGATTTTGTGGTCAATTCGAATTTTGAACTTCAAAGTAATTTAGCCATTTCGGCCACTTCATTTTTGTCCGTACCGCATGGACTTTCAACCTTGGACGATAAAGAATGGCGCTTCCGGGTTAAGATGTCTTTTTCGCCGTCTGCTAGTAATTTTGGACGAATTTATTTGGTTGCCAATGGCGCTGATCCAACGACCAATCCGGATGGTTTTTATTTGCAGTTGGGGGAAGCGCTTACCACGGATGCAGTCAGACTTTTCAAACAAGTAGGAGGTATTTCCACCCAAATTTGTGCCGGGGCGAGTGGGCAAATTGCGACTTCGTTTAATTTTGGAATTAAAATCACAAGAGATAATACGGGATTCTGGAGTCTTTTCACCGATGCAACGGGTGGAACGAATTATGTATTGGAAGCTTCGGGAACCGACGCACAGAATTTGCTGGGGACGCATTTTTCATGGCAGTGTGTTTATACTTCTTCCAATGCCAACAAATTTTATTTGGACGATATTTATGTCGGAAACATTGTCGTAGACATTGCGGCTCCGGTTTTGTTGTCGGTGTCCGTAGTTGGGCAATCTGTTTTGGACATCTTGTTCAATGAACCCATCAATCAAACGATCGCTGAAGATCCGAATAATTTTGACTTACAGCCGTTCAACAGTTTTACATCCGCTGTTTTAGACGGTGTAAATCCTAAATTGGTTCATTTGACTACTGCAACGCCCATGATGAATGGAAATTCATATACCTTGTTTGCTTTGAATATGCAAGATTTGGTGGGGAATGATTCCTTGTCGCAGTCTTTTATTTTCACTTATTTAGTAGGAGAGAATCCTTTGCCAGGCGACGTGATTGTCAATGAGGTGTTTGCCGATCCAACTCCTTCGGTTGGGTTGCCTGAATTGGAATTTGTAGAAATATTCAACCGAAGCAACAAGTATTTTAACTTGAGCAATTGGAAGTTGGGAGACGCATCCGCAGATGGAACGATTGGAGGATCTTTTATCGCTCCTGGGGAATACAAAATTTTGTGTGCGACTTCCTCCGTTGCTTTTTATCCAGGGGCAGTGGACGTTGCCAGTTTTCCGAGTTTGAACAATGCTGGAGACAACGTAGTTTTGAAAGACAGCAATGGCGTCGTGTTGGACAAAATAAGCTATTCAGATACTTGGTACCAAGATGCAATCAAGCAAGATGGAGGTTTTACTTTGGAACGAATTAACCCGACTTTAGTTTGTTCATCAGAGACAAATTGGATTGCCAGCAATTCAATTCTTGGAGGAACGCCCGGCCAACAAAATTCTGTTTTTTCGAATACGCCAGACACAGATGCACCTACATTAAAAAGTATTCTCGTAGAAGCGCCCAATAAATTGACTATTCTATTCAATGAACCGCTTGATTCTATTGCACTGGTAAATTCTATCGTTGCTGTACAACCAATTTTGGTAGAAACGAATCGTTCTATTTCCACGTCTCAACCGATTTCGGTCGATTTCTGGTTTTCGCCGGATTTTGCTGTTTCCTCGACCTATCAAATAAGCTTGCAAGGTATTGCAGATTGTGCTGGCAATTCAACAACGCTTTCAGCTGAATTTATTTTGCCAGATGTCCCTGTGGAAGCAGATGTTGTCATCAACGAAATCCTTTTTGATCCACTCACAGGCGGAAGTGATTATGTAGAATTGTACAATCAATCGGAGAAAGTAGTGGATTTGTTTGACTGGCATTTTGCCAATATTATTGGAGATTCAGTGGCGAATTTGAAAAGTATCCAAACGCACTTTTTACTTTATCCAAACGAATATGTGGTGGTTTCAAAAGACACCAACCAGGTGAAAATGAATTATACGTATCATGGTGCGGGTCGTTTTGTGCAAAGTGATTTACCGAGTTACAGCAATGATTCAGGTACCGTTGTTTTGCTGAACAATGGGACGATTTTGGACCGGGTTTCGTATTTAGCCGATTGGCATTTTTCGCTTTTGGATAACAACGATGGTAAATCTTTGGAACGCATCAATTCGGAAGATCTGAGTAATTTAGCTGACAATTGGCATACGGCAGCGGAATCTTTTGGGTTTGGCACGCCGGGCCGAGAGAATTCTCAATTCGTACCTACAGTTTCGGCGGGTGAATTTACGTTACCCTCCAAAGTGCTTTCACCAGACAATGATGGATTTGAAGACGTTTTGCAAATTCGCTATAAAATGAATGAAACGGACTTATTGGCCAATTTATTCGTCTATGATGAATACGGTCGATTGATTCGCAAATTAAAAGAAAATGAATACTTGGCAACTGAAGGATTGTTTACTTGGGACGGCGTCAACAAAGATGGAAACAAAGCCAGTATTGGTCAATACATTTTGGTTTTTGAAGTCTTTCGACCCAATGGAGGAATGATTTTCGTTGACAAAAAGACATGTATATTAGCAGGTAAAATTTAAAAATGATCGCTCCAGGCTCCAAAGGTTGGTTGAATAAATATCTTGAATTGTTGGCGAAAAACCATTTCAATTTGGATATTCCCATGCCTACGGGTTTCAACAAAAAGGAACAAGTGCATTTTAGCTTGTTGCGAACCGGGGTGAGTTTTGGTGTGCCAGTAGAATTGTTGTTTGCGAAAGGTTTGGACGAAAGCAAATGGACCAAAACCGAGAAATTAAAGTTGTTGCTGTTCGAATCTTTACTGTTTGTTTACCGACAAGAAAATCAGGATAAGCCTTTTGAGAAAAAAGAATTCAAACTTTCTCTATTACGGTTTTATCAAGGTCACAGTTCGCCGATTATCTCCAAGGTTTTGGGTTTGTTTATCGCTGAAACATTCGATGAAAGATTGGAGAACATCTTAGCGAGTCGACTCAATGTCAAATACAGATTGACGGAGGGGAAGTTTTGGGTGAATTATCTTTCCAATGCTTTCGTTTACTTGGATGTAATTCTCTACCGTCAATTCTTAAAAAACAAACAGGACACGCTCTCTCAGTATAGTGAATTGGCAGACAATGCTTTGATTGCCATTTCGGTTGCCGCCTTTTCAGACCAGGTCATCGCTGAAAAGGAAAAAGCCATGTTCAAGATTTTTCTGGATTCAGCGAGTTTGAACGACAAACAAAAATCCAAAGCAAAGGAACGCTTCAAAAAAGGAGCCCAATTGACAGATTTTACTCAAATTGTTCATGAAAATTGGCTTTTTAGACGGTTTTTAATAGACATATTTGCACTTACCGTTTTGGTAAATCAAGAGTCGATTCCTGAAGAGAATGAAAGTTTTTTAGAGTTGTGTGCCTTTTTAAAAGTGCCGAAGAAAGAAGTCAATTATGCCGTGACAATGATCGAGAATTTCGTTCTTCGGAACAGTGAAAAAGAAGATTTATTGAGTGGTGCCTCGTCTTATGAAAAATTGTATGGCAATTTATCCAAGCGCTGGATTAAAATTCTCGCCAGAAATAAAGACAAATTGGCGATGGAATTAAAAGAAAGCAAAGACTTGGTTTTTCTTATTACGAAATCAGCCAAAGAAGACTTGTCCAAAGAAGAAAAGGATTTGGTAAAAACCCAATTCAAAGATATCGCTAGATCCATTCCTGCATTGGCAATCTTTTTACTTCCTGGTGGTGCTATTTTACTTCCCATTATTTTGAAAATACTTCCCGATTTAATCCCTTCTGCCTTTCGCGACAATCGATTGGAGGATACTGAATAAAAAATGTTGGCAGGGTTGTTGTAAATTCGCTAAAATGGCTAGCTTTAACTAACTATTTTACGCTAAAATTTTTATGGCAACAGTATTTGAGACACGATTGATTGGAAATGTAGGAAAAGACGCGACAACACGAAGTATGGAAAGAGGTGTTGTAGCCATAAGTTTTCCGGTTGCCCACAATAAAAATTGGAAAGATCGAAAAACAGGTGAAGCAAAAACGAAGACGACTTGGGTGAATTGTACCATCTGGAAAAAAGAAGGGGCCAATCTAAAAATCATGGATTTTCTTAAAAAAGGAACCTTGGTCGAACTCATCGGCACACCTGTTGCCAAGGCGTATACCAGCGAAGATGGTCAATTGAGAGCCGAAATTCGAATGAATGTGGACACGATCAACATTCTGCGCACCATCAAACAGGAGGATGTTTATACAGACGAAACCACTGATAACAGTGATGATTCGAGCTTTGATGCCCTGAGTGAATTTACCCTCGATGAAGATGATTTTTAAAATTTTCATCAATTTGGTTGGGGAGTAAAAATTGTTTCATTATATTTGCACTCGCTTTCAGAAATGAGGGTGTGAAATTCTTCCTTAGCTCAGTTGGTTAGAGCATCTGACTGTTAATCAGAGGGTCCTTGGTTCGAGCCCAAGAGGAAGAGCAAAAGTCCAGCAGAAATGCTGGACTTTTTTGTTTTCAGGAAATAATTAAAGTTAATCAGAGGGTCCTTGGCTCCGAATAAAACCAACTTCTGTGAAGTTGTG